>ENA-OQHL01001013-OQHL01001013.1-human-gut-metagenome-genome-assembly--contig:-NODE-1013-length-16050-cov-2.747221_pt1 | contig 16050 bp, 18 predicted proteins | sample MGYA00242565_ERZ504723 | MGnify/ENA primary metagenome ERZ504723 (study PRJEB26092, sample SAMD00036211) | human gut metagenome | host: Homo sapiens | study: EMG produced TPA metagenomics assembly of... | reverse complement strand
ATTTGGGGTTCAAAATACTTTTGCCGATTCTCAGATTAAAAAGGCTCAACAAGAGTAGTAATGTTTGGTACTGAGATAGACCCTTGTGAAGACGAGGTAGTTTATCAGGGTCACAGGTATTTACCGGCAGACTATTTCATTAGTTCAATACTTTCTGAACTGGATTTAGAATGTAACGAGTCTGTTTTGGATTATAGTAATGGCTCTGTTTCTTATCATTTTTCACCTTACGGATACCTTTCTTTTTGGGGTGGCTCAAAAAAGGTAAGAGTTGGTAATTGGTATGATGGAAAAGACATCTATCTTACAAATCCAGCAGTGTTGTACGATGGTAATATGTACATTTCAATGGAAGATATAGCTGATGTTTGGAGTTGTTATTATGGTTTTGATGCAAGTGTAAACACTATGTATTTCTATTATTATTAATTTTGTAATTGTGAGACAAAGACCTGTTTCTAAGTGTAGAAATGGGTCTTTTTGTATTTTATTGACAAATTATATTACAATGTGATAAAATTTTGTTTATAAAAATTTAAGAATTAGTAAAATAATTTTGAAGGAGAAAAGATTATGGAATTTATCAACAATTTTATTAATTGGTTGGATACAGTCATATGGGCTCCGTTTATGGTAATTTTATTATTGGGAACTCATATATTTCTCACTTTGAGAACAGGCTTTATTCAGCGAAAAGTTTTTACCGGTATTAAGCTTTCAGTTACTAAAGACCCATCCAAAGATGGTGACGTTAGTCCTTTTCAGGCACTTACAACAGCTTTAGCATCTACTATTGGTACTGGTAACATTGTTGGTGTAGGTACTGCCATATTCATTGGTGGTCCTGGTGCAGTATTTTGGTGCTGGATTACTGGTATATTTGGTATTGCTACAAAGTACGCAGAATCTCTTATTTCTATTAAATATAGAGTAAAGAGTAGAGATGGTCGTATGCTCGGTGGTGCTATGTACGTTCTTGAACGTGGACTTAATATGAAGTGGCTTGGTATGCTCTTTGCACTTTTTGCACTTCTTGCATCATTTGGTATCGGTAGTGCAGTACAGGTTAATGCTATTTCAGAAATTGTAACTTCAAATGTTACTTTTGTTAAAATTCCACCTATAGCAATCGGTATTGTGCTTGCAGTTATTACTGCTTTTGTTATTATTGGTGGTATTAAGAAAATTGCTATAGTCTGTGAAAAACTTGTTCCAACTATGGCTGCTTGCTATGTTATAGGTTGTTTTGTAATTTTAGGTATGAACTATGACTACATAATTCCAGGTATTAAGGCTATTCTTAAACTTGCTTTTGCTCCTGGTGCTGTTGCCGGTGGTTTAGTAGGTAGAGGTGCTATTACTGCTGCCCAATATGGTATCGCAAGAGGTTTGTTCTCAAACGAATCTGGTCTTGGTTCTGCTCCACTTGTTGCAGCTGCTGCAAAGACTAAGAACCCTGTAAGACAGGCTTTAATTTCAGCAACAGGTACTTTTTGGGATACAGTAGTTGTTTGTCTTATTACAGGTGTTACACTTGTAACAACAATTATGAAAAATCCAGAGATTAATATGAGCAGTATTCAGAATGGTGGTCAGATGACTACAGCTGCCTTTTCACAGATACCTGTTCTCGGTTCAATTATATTAGTATTTGGTATTATCACTTTTGCTTATACAACTGTTTTAGGTTGGAGTTATTATGGTGAAAGATGTGCTGAATATTTATTTGGTAAGAGAGCTACAATCTTCTTTAAGATTATATTTGTATTTGTTATATTATTAGGCCCTGTTATTGAGCTTGATATTGTTTGGAGTCTTTCAGATATTTTCAATGCCCTTATGGCTGTTCCAAATATTATTGCTCTTGTGTTTACTTCAGGTCTTATTGCTAAGGAAACTAAGAAATGGCTTAATAATCTTGAGGGTACAGACGATACAGAAATACCTACATTGGATAAATAAAATATTGATAAACAAAAACTGCTTTACACAGACTTGATGTTTGTATAAAGCAGTTTTTTATTTCTTTAGTCTTTTTATTAATGTAATGAGTATATCTAGGTCCTCACTATTGAGATTTTTTATTAGACCCATAAGCTCCGAATTTTTTGTAGGATTTTTATTTTCGGTGTCAAAAAATTCTACAGGAGTAATATGGAGATATTCACAGATATAAAAGAAAGCAGTCATAGATGGTAAATTTCTACCACTTTCTATACTAGTTATATAATTTGGACTTTGACCTATTGAAAGGCTCATATCACGAGCAGAAATACCTTTTTCTGTGCGTAACTGTGCTAGTCTTTCGGCAAATGTTTTCTTATCCATATTACAACACAACTATAGGATTAGTATATTCTCTGCCTTTTTCTCCATTTGTTATCATATAGTACAAATCTGTTGCCATAATTTCTTTATGGAGATAATCTTCGGCAGTTTTGGCATTAGTTATTACTGGAACAGATGATTTCTGAGAAAGTTCTGTCAACAGATGTTCCTTTTCTTTTCTAAAGCCTAAAACTCGTATATACTGAACGCCGTCATTAATATTTTGGTCAGATTTCTTTATATTTAAAATAATATGGAGAATAGCTCGCTGTAGTTTAGTATAAGTATATCTTTTTGTCTTTATTATATTTATGATTTCACTTATTGGCTTTCGTCCCATATTGTTAATAATTCTGTTTTCCAAGCCTTCTGTAATATCAGCATATTCTGATATTTCTTCGGCTGATTTTGTCCTGAGAATATAGTGAAGGGCAGGGGAATAATCATCAATATCCGGTATAGACTTTAATTCCTTAATAAGTATTTCACCACAGCTTTCAGGTAATGCTGAAAGGGCTTCTTCTATATTTTCATCGGCAAAGGCTTTTCTAATGGCAGATGCAGATGAAATACTGCCTGTCATTTCTTCTGAGTTGTATTCTGAAACAACTCTCTGTATAGTACAAGGCCAAACAGTGCTTTCTGTGCGTTTCAATGCTCTTGTATATTCAAGGGCTAATATGTTGTTAGGGTTGTTTAAAAATGAAATATCTCTGTTTAAGTAGCTACTTAAAGCCAAGGCTCGTGCCACAGGATATGATGCACCTTTTCCAAGTTCCATTTTCAAAAGAGTTTTAAATTCCTCAGGTTCTGTGTTTAAAACGTCTGCAAGGTCTGAAAAAGCAGTAATATCCCCTGATTCAGAACCAAAAGAAAGTGTATCAATAAAGTTACTTTTGTTTATAATATCTATTGCACCAAAGGCAAAAACATCAGCTGAACCGGTGGCATATTCCACAGGAAGCTCAAGAACCATATCTACACCGTTTAAAAGTGCCATTTTAGTTCTCAAGACTTTATCCAAAATAGCCGGTTCGCCTCTTTGAGTAAAATTGCCACTCATTATGGCTATAATACTACTATCACCGGTTTTTTCTTTTGTTTTGTTAATATGGTATAAATGTCCTTTATGGAAAGGATTGTATTCTGCAATTATAGCCGTATTCATAGCCAAACAACTCCTCTTAAAATAACCCCATATGGGAAAAACGCATAACTATTTTTTAAATCCCATTATATTTTCTACAATTATAACAAAACTATAAAAAAATTACAATTTTTTTTGAAAAACATATTGTGAAATTTTGTTAATAGGGGTATAATTAACAATATGTAGGAGTAGGCTACTCCGAGTTTTCAATTCTGAAAGGAGAAAAAATATGAGTATTTTAGATAGCTTAAAGGCTAAGGCAAAGGCTGACAAGAAGACTATTGTTTTACCTGAGTCTATGGATAAGAGAACATTTGAAGCCGCTGAAAAGATTTTAAAGGAAGGTCTTGCAAATCTTATTATCATCGGTACACCTGAAGAAATTGCTGAAAACAGCAAGGGCTTTGACATTTCTGGTGCAACTATTGTTGACCCATTTAATGACCCTAACAAGCAGAAGTATATTGACAAGTTCGTTGAATTAAGAGCTAAGAAGGGCGTAACTGCTGAATCTGCTCAGAAGATGATGGAAGAAGATTATATGTACTATGCTTGCCTTATGTGTAAGTGTGGCGATGCTGATGGTGCTGTTTCTGGTGCTTGCCATTCAACTGGTAACACTATTCGTCCAGCTTTACAGTTATTAAAGACTAAGCCTGGTATCAGCTCTGTTTCTGGTTTCTTCTTAATGGAAGTACCTGATTGTGAATTTGGTGACAACGGCGTATTCGTATTTGCTGATTGTGCTGTAAATCCTACTCTTGATTCTGAAAAGCTTGCTGAAATTGCTGGTCTTTCTGCTGAATCTTTTGAAGCATTTACTGGTGGTACAGCCAAGGTTGCTATGCTTTCATTCTCATCTATGGGTAGTGCAAAGTCTGATGATGTAACTAAGGTTGCTGACGCTGTTAAGATTGCACAGGAAAAGTATCCTGAAGTTGCTATTGACGGTGAATTACAGCTTGATGCTGCTATCGTTCCTAGTGTTGCAGCTGCTAAGGCTCCAAACAGCAAGGTTGCTGGCCATGCTAACACATTAGTATTCCCTAGTCTTGAAGCTGGTAACATTGGTTACAAGTTAGTTCAGAGATTAGCTAAGGCAAATGCTTATGGTCCAGTTTTACAGGGTCTTTCAATGCCTGTTAATGACCTTTCAAGAGGTTGTTTCGCTGACGATATCGTAGGTGTTGTTGTTATGACAGCAGTTCAGGCTCAGTTAGCTTAATTTAGTATTTGTATTAAAAACGGTGATACTTGATTTTGTTTTACATAAACATTTCCACACCGTATAAATATATTTTATAATTTTCTATAAAGGAGAAAAACAATGAAAATTCTTGTTATTAACTGTGGTAGCTCATCTTTAAAGTACCAGTTATACAATATGGATAATAATGAAGTTCTTGCAAAGGGTCTTGTTGAAAGAATTGGTATTGACGGTTCTAATCTTCAGCATAAGCCAGCAGGCAAGGCAAAGGATAAGTATGTTTTCGAACAGCCACTTAAGAACCATAGCGAAGCTATTAAGTTAGTTATGGACAAGCTCGTTGACCCTGAATGTGGTGTAATCGCTGACCTTAGCGAAATCAATGGTGTTGGTCATAGAGTACTTCACGGTAGCAAGTTCTTCACAGAATCTTGTGTTGTTACTGAAGAAGTTAAGAAGGTTGTTACAGAATGTGCTGACCTTGGTCCTCTCCACAACCCAGCTAACCTTATGGGTATCGAAGCTTGTGAAGAATTAATGCCAGGTGTTAAGAACGTAGCTGTTTTTGATACAGCTTTCCACCAGACTATGCCTCCAAAGGCTTATATGTACCCACTTCCATACGAATACTATGAAAAAGTATAACGTAAGAAGATATGGTTTCCACGGTACAAGCCACAGATATGTTTCTAAGAGAGCTATCGAAATGTTAGGCAACCCAGAACACAGCAGAGTAATCACTTGCCACTTAGGTAATGGTTCTTCTATCGCTGCTGTTAAGGACGGCAAGTGTATTGACACTTCTATGGGTCTTACTCCACTTGCAGGTTTCGAAATGGGTACTAGATGTGGTGACATCGACCCAGCTATCGTTCCTTACCTTATGAAGAAGGAAAACCTTACTCCAGATGAAATTGATACTATTATGAACAAGAAGTCTGGTCTTTTAGGTGTTACTGGTATTTCAAGCGACTACAGAGATGCTGAAGCTGCTATGAACGAGGTAACGAAAGAGCTAAGCTTGGTATTGATATGTTCAGATACCAGATTGCTAAGTACATCGGTTCTTATGTTGTAGCTCTTGGTGGTTGTGATGCTATCGTATTTACTGCTGGTATCGGCGAAAACAACGGTGGTCACAGAGCTGCTATTTGTGAATATCTTGAATGCCTTGGTGTTAAGATTGACCCAGAAAAGAACAAGCTTCGTGGCGATGATATTGACTTTACTGGTGAAGGTAGCACAATCAAGACTTTCATCATCCCTACTGATGAAGAATTAATGATTGCTCAGGATACAATGGAATTCTTTCAAATGTAAAAAAATTACTTGACAAATTTTATAAAAAGCTGTATAATATCGTTTGATGTGTGTTAAGGAGTTTTCCTTGACATATCGGATAGACACACTATTCTGACGGAACAGAGGTGTTTGTTATGCTTATTAATGTTAAAAATCTTGCACTAGAGCCTATTGACTTTGATTTTCAGGAAGAAATCGCCATTCCTAGAAGTGGTTGGAGATGTTCCTTGTAAGGTGAAAGTTACTGGTACTGTGCAGCGTGTTGACAGAAACTACGTTGTGGAAGGCGAGATTGCTGCCGTTTTAAGCTTGAATTGTGACAAATGTCTTAGTGCTTTTGAAGCCCAGCTTGATTTGAATATGAACGAGGTCTTCTCCGAGGATGTCGATTCTGAGAAAGAGTTTTTGGGAAACTTCAGATAAGACTGTCGATTTAAAGCCGGCTGTTATTGCTGACATTATGCTTAATATGCCAATGAAAGCAGAGTGTTCCGACCATTGCGAGGGCTTGTGTCCTAAGTGTGGGCATAATCTCAACGAAGGCGATTGTGGCTGTGACAGAGGTTATATAAATCCACAATTTGAAAAGTTGTTAACTCTTTTTAAAGATGATGATGAGGAGGTGTAAAAGATGTCAATTTGTCCTAAGGGAAAAATGTCTAAGTCTAAGAGAGACAAGAGAAAGGCTCAGAGTTGGAAGATTTCTACTCCAACATTAGTTGCTTGCAGCAAGTGCGGTGAGTTGATGATGCCTCATAGAGTTTGTAAGTCTTGTGGTTCTTACGACAAGAAAACTGTTGTTACAGTTGACTAATTATGACTATATGAATATAGAAAAGGTGCATTTCTTTGAGATGCATCTTTTTTTGTGTATGAATATAATATAATTGGTAAAATATGGAACATATAAGTGACCTGTTATATATCTGAAAAAATGTATACTGTTGTCGAAAAAAGTATTAATATTTTGATTGACCTACAGCTATAGTATGGTATAAACTAGTGTTGATAGATGGTTATGTTATTGATTTTGTATAATTTTTGTAAATTTTTTTAAAAAGACAGAAATTATATTGACTGACAAAAAATGGTATGATATAATATCTATCAGTTAAGGGCTTTGGGTTTATAAACTACCTGTAATCTATGTATACTGCGTTCTGTATTTTTTTAGCAGATGTGGAGTCATTTGCTTCTATATTATTTACGAATACGAAAAAATAGCTTTGGTTGTATAAAGACCAAAGCTATTTTTTTATAATAAATTAGTATAATGAATCGTAAAGATAAATCCGATGGCTTGCTTGCAAGCCACATTTTGTGAAACAAAATGTTCTGATAATGAACTGAAAGATAAAAACTATGCCTTGACTAGGTCAAGGCACTGAATTACAATTTTTTAGCTATAACACAACTACTGAAAGGTGGAAGTGAAACTTTTATGCATCCGTTTTTAACAATGTATACGGTGTTATTTTGAACAAAACTTGTCATATTACTTATTACAAGACTAATCATAGTATCGCCGTTTTTTGCCCCTAAACGCCATACAGGAACAGACAATTCTGTTGACTTATATTGATTATTTAATATTACTGTTCCGTAGTCATTTTTGTTCCATCTTCCGTAGCATATAAGACCATATCCCATATAAAGATAATCCAAAGAACCATTTCTGAAAATTTCTCTGTTATGTCTTATTTTAATAAGGCATTTGTGGTAAGAGAGAATATCGTCATTCATATCGTCCCAACGAAATGGACGTCTGTTGTCTGGGTCTGTCCAACCGGTCATACCAATTTCATCACCATAGTATATTGTCGGAGCACCAGGCCAAGTCATCTGGAATGTAATAGCTTCTTTCATTATTCCTATATTTACACCGGTATCTGCTTCAAATGTGCCGGAAGTATGAAGTCTACCAGTTTTTCTGTTTGTTCTTGTTAAAAATCTGGAATGGTCGTGGTTTGAAAGCTGATTCATAGCTACATTAAGACTTTCGTTGCTGAAACGAGATGTATAATATCGCATAGATGCCTCAAAATCCCCAGCATTATTGTACTTGTGAATATCTGCCTTTTCACTGTGCTTTTCCATACCTGTCAAGAACCAAGTAATAGGCTCCATAAAAGCATCATAGTTCATTACAGTATCCCATTGGTCGCCCATAAGCCAGTCCTTAGGGTCGCCGTAATGTTCAGCAATAATAACAGCATTAGGATTAGCATTTTTAACTACTTTTCTAAAATCTCTCCAGAATTTCATATTAAATTCTTTACTAAGACCTAAATCAGCAGCAACATCAAGTCGCCAACCATCAGCATTATAAGGTGGAAATACCCATTTACGGGCAATATTCATTATATATGTGTATAACTCGTCAGAATGTTCATAATTGAGTTTTGGGTGATTTGGGTGGTCCCACCAGCTGGAATAATGTTCATTGTTAGGCCATTCTCCACCAGTCCAGTTAAAAAAACTTGTGGTAAGGACTATTTTCAGAAGCATAAGCTCCTACGGGATAGCCATTTTTTTCATAAAAACCCTCTCTGTCAAGCCATTTATTAAAAGCTCCACAGTGGTTGAATACGCCATCAAGTATAACTTTTATACCTTTACTATGAGCAATACCAATAAGTTTTGCTAAAAGCTGGTCGCTTGCTTCCAAATTCTTTGGATCAGTGGTTCTTGTCATATACAAAGTGGCATTTTTATTGTCTTTATCTTCATTAGAAAGGGGATTGCCGGTTTTTGTAACTATAACACCATAGTGTGGGTCAACGTGTTCATAATCCTGTATGTCATATTTGTGGTTACTAGGAGAAACAAATATAGGATTAAAATATATTGCATCAATACCTAAATCTGAGAGATAGTCTATTTTGTCAATAACACCCTGTAAATCTCCACCATAGAAGTTACAGACGTCCATATTTTCCAATGGAGTATCCCAATCTTCAATGCGTTTGGATTTTAAACCTAAATATTCATATTCATTAGTAACTACGTCATTCGACTTATCTCCGTTGTAAAATCGGTCAACATATATTTGATACATTACAGCACCTTTTGCCCAGCTAGGGGTACTAAAATCAGGTAAAATAGTGAAATTGTATTCGCTGTTTATGTCCTTTACAACGCCGGCTTTGTTATAGAAATAGGTGCGACCGTCACATATTATCTGAAAATAGTAGTTCATAGGTTCACTATCACATATGAAAGTACCTTCGTAATAATCAAAAAAATTCTGTTGAATGACTTTTTTGCATTTTTACGTAACAACAACCATAGCATATATATGCACTATCAATATTATCCTTGCCAACTCGTAGAGTTATTGTAAAATTTTCTCCTGACACAGGAACAGAAGGATAACGATAATTTTCTGTTTCATCAGAGAATATGGCATCATAATTAAGATATTTAAAGTCAACTTGAGAAAGTCGTAATATATTTTCGATATAATTTGTTCTATCAGCCATAACTTCCTCCTTAAAAATTCCATTTACATACTACAAAATAAGGGTATAAATGGAAAAATAATACTTCTAACTCTATATTAAAGTATATTTACCAAAAAAGCAAGTAATACACAGAAAATAAATTATAGGCTTAATAAAATTAATATTTTTAAAAAATCCAAACTATATCTTGTGGTTTAATAATGTTTGTGATACAATATCTAGTGCTGACTAAAAAGAAATTAAAAAGTAAAGAGGGAAGTTAGATATGAACATAATAAAAAGGAATGGTACAGAAGTTGTTTTTGACAATAGCAAGATTGTTGCTGCTGTTGAAAAGGCAAATACTGAAGTGCCTGAAATAGAAAGACTTACCAAAGAAGAAATAGAGGACATTACTAACAGTGTAGAAGAAGAATGTTCCTCAATGTCAAGAACTTTAAATGTTGAAGAAATACAAAATCTCGTAGAAGATGAGATTATGAAAAGAGAGCATTTTTCTGTTGCTAGAAAGTACATTACATACAGATATAAGAGAGCTTTAGTTAGAAAAGCAAATACTACAGATGACCAGATTTTGAGCCTTATTGAGTGTGCTAATGAAGAAGTAAAGCAGGAAAACTCTAATAAAAATCCTACTATAAATAGTGTACAGCGTGACTATATGGCCGGTGAAGTATCAAAGGATATTACAAAAAGACTATTACTTCCGGAAGATGTTGTAAAGGCTCACGAAGACGGTATAATTCATTTTCACGATTCAGACTATTTTGCACAGCATATGCACAACTGCTGTCTTGTAAATTTAGAGGATATGCTCCAGAATGGCACAGTTATAAGCGAAACTATGATTGAAAAGCCAAAGAGTTTTTCTACAGCCTGTAATGTAGCGACACAGATTATTGCACAGGTAGCTAGTTCACAGTACGGTGGACAGAGTATTACACTTTCTCATCTTGCTCCTTTTGTTGATATTAGCCGTAAGAAGTACAGAAGAATTGTTGCTGAAAATATGAAAAATGAGGGTATTGAAGTAACAGAAGAACAGATTAATGCCCTTGCAGAAAAGAATGTAAAGGAAGAAATCAAGCGTGGTGTACAGATTTTACAGTATCAGGTTATTACACTTATGACAACTAACGGACAGGCACCTTTTGTTACTGTATTTATGTACTTAAACGAAGTAGAAGAAAATCTCAGAAATGACCTTGCTATGATTATAGAGGAAGTTCTCAAGCAAAGACTTCTTGGTATTAAGAATGAAAAGGGTGTATTTGTAACACCTGCTTTCCCTAAACTTATTTATGTACTTGAAGAAGATAATATAAGTGAAGATAGTCCATATTGGTATCTTACAGAACTTGCTGCTCGTTGCACAGCTAAGAGAATGGTTCCTGACTATATTTCTGAAAAGGTAATGAAAGAATTAAAAGAGGGTAACTGCTATCCTTGTATGGGTTGCCGTTCTTTCCTTACTGTTTATAAAGATGAAAATAATAAGCCAAAATTCTATGGTAGATTTAATCAGGGTGTAGTAACCCTTAACCTTGTAGATATAGCTTGTTCATCAGGAAAAGATATGGATAAATTCTGGGATATTTTTGATGAAAGACTTGACCTTTGCTACAAGGCTCTTATGTGCAGACACGAAAGATTGAAGAATACACCTTCAGATGTAGCTCCTATTTTATGGCAGTATGGTGCTTTAGCACGTCTTAAAAAGGGAGAAACATTAGATAAGTTATTGTACAATGGCTATTCTACTATTTCTCTTGGCTATGCCGGACTTTATGAATGTGTTAAGTATATGACAGGTAAGTCACACACAGACCCTTCTGCTACAGGCTTTGCTTTAAGTGTAATGCAACACTTAAATGATGCTTGTGAAAAGTGGAGAAAGGAAACAAATATTGACTTTAGTTTATATGGGTCACCAATAGAGTCTACAACATATAAGTTTGCAAAATGCTTACAAAAGAGATTTGGTGTTATTGAAGGCATTACAGACAAGAGTTATATAACAAATAGTTATCACGTTAATGTAAGAGAAAAAATTGATGCCTTTGACAAGCTTTCATTTGAATCACAGTTCCAGAAATTATCTCCGGGTGGTGCTGTAAGCTATGTTGAAGTACCTAATATGAATAACAATATTCCAGCTGTACTTGCTGTAATGAAGCATATTTACAACAACATTATGTATGCTGAACTTAATACAAAGTCTGACTACTGTATGGAATGTGGATATGACGGAGAAATTGAAATAGTACAAGACGAAAATGACAAACTTTTGTGGAAATGTCCTAACTGTGGAAATACAAATCAGAATAGAATGAGTGTTGCCAGAAGAACTTGTGGATATATTGGTACTCAGTTCTGGAATCAGGGTAGAACACAGGAAATAAAGGAAAGAGAATTACATTTATAATATGAACTACGGTGAAATAAAAAAAGTGGATATAGCAAACGGAGAGGGAGTAAGAGTATCCCTCTTTGTTTCCGGCTGTACTCATCATTGTAAAAATTGTTTTAATGAGGCTACTTGGGATTTTAATTTTGGAAAGGCTTATACACAGGAAACAGAAGAATATATATTGGATTTATTAAATCACGATTATATAGCAGGGCTTTCGATATTAGGTGGAGAACCTTTCGAATTTAAAAATCAAGAATCAGTAGCACAGCTTGTAGAAAAAGCGAAGAATTTGTACCCACAGAAAAACATATGGGTATACAGTGGTTACGTTTTTGAAGAATTGCACACAGGTGGAAAAATGAATACACCTTTTGTGGATAAAATACTTAAAAATATTGATATTCTTGTAGACGGAGAATTTGTAGAGGAAAAGAAAAATATAACTCTCAAGTTCAGAGGCTCTGAAAATCAAAGATTAATTAACATTCCGAAAACATTAAAAAGTGGAAAAGTAATACTTTGGGATAAATAAAAAATATATTTGAAGTAATATGAAATTTCAGGAGGACAATAATGGAATTTGATAAATTGCTTGAAACAAGAAGAAGTGTGCGTGCTTTTGATGATACAAAAAAGGTATCTGAAAGCCAAATAAGACAGTTAGTAGAGGCTGGTATACAAGCTCCATCGTGGAAAAATTCACAAACAGCCAGATACTATTGTGTATTAAGTGATGAAGTGAAGAAAAAGTTATCTACAGACTGTCTTCCAGAGTTTAATGCAAAAAATTCTTATGGGGCAACCCTTGTAGTTACAACTTTTGTATCTAATCGCTCAGGCTTTGACCGAAATGGTAATCCGGATAATGAATGTGGTAATGGCTGGGGATACTATGATTTAGGTTTACATAATGAAAATTTTGTTCTTAAAGCTAAGGAATTAGGTCTTGATACACTTATTATGGGAATACGTGACAGTGAAAAGATACGTAAGGCATTAAATATCCCTGAAACAGAAACAGTTGTGTCAGTTATTGCTGTGGGATACGGTACAGTTACACCGGATAAGCCAAAACGTAAAACTGTAGATGATATATTGAAATTTTTCTAAAAAAATGATTGAAGTAAACTTTAGTTGTAAAAAGCTAAAGTTTATTTTTTTGTACAAAATCTATTGACTTATACCTAACTCTAAGTGATATTATAAAATTAGAAACTAAGGAAAAGAGAAATTCTGGGAGGTGATAAGGGCTAAAATATTTTGTTTTATTGCCTTAAAGGACAAAAGACAATTACAAAATAATACAGTAGAATTGCACCTTTTGCTGTAAAGCCACAAAAATAAAAGGCTGTCGATTTAATCGACAGCCTTTTCTGATAGTGAATCGGAAAGATAAATCCGATGGCTTGCTTGCAAGCCACATTTTGCAAGGCAAAATGTTCTGATATTATTTCTGGAATAATTTCTTAAATCTTCTCATAGCTTCTTCTGTATTAGCCTTGTTGTTAAATGAAGTAAGACGGAAGTAGTTGTCGCCGTTTGTACCGAAACCAGCACCTGGAGTACCTACAACCTGAATTTCATTTAAGAGCTTATCGAAGAAGTCCCAGCTGTACATACCGTCTGGGCACTGTAACCAAATGTAAGGAGAGTTTACACCACCAAAGTACTTGATGCCAAGTTCGTCCATAGTGTCAGCAATAATCTTTGCGTTTACTCTATATACATCAATCATAGCCTTAGCTTCTTCCATACCCTTTACAGAGAATACAGTAGCAGCAGCCTTCTGAACAATGTAAGGAACACCGTTAAACTTAGTAGTCTGACGTCTGTTCCACATCTTATTAAGGTTCATTTCTGTACCGTTAGATGCCTTTGTAGTAATTTCCTTAGGAACTACTGTGTAACCACATCTTGTACCTGTGAAACCTGCTGTCTTAGAAAGAGAACAGAATTCAACAGCACACTTCTTAGCACCTTCAATAGCAAAGATACTACGTGGAAGGTCTGGTTCAGTAATGAAACATTCGTAAGCAGAGTCAAAGAGGATGATAGCATCATTTGCAAGAGCATAATCTACCCAAGCCTTTAACTGTTCCTTGTTGTATACTGCACCTGTTGGGTTGTTAGGTGAGCAAAGGTAAATAATATCTGCGTGAACATCTGGATTTGGCATAGCAAGGAAGCCGTTTTCTTCGTTAGCATCCATGTAAATTATTTTTCTGCCGTTCATAGTGTTAGTATCAACGTAAACAGGATAAACTGGGTCAGGAATGAGAACTGTGTTATCTACAGAGAAAAGGTCAGTAATGTTACCAGTGTCACTCTTAGCACCGTCAGAAACGAAAATTTCATCAGCGTCAATTTCAACACCGTTTCTCTTGTAGTAATCCTGAATAGCATTTCTTAAGAAGTCATAACCCTGTTCTGGACCGTAACCCTTGAAAGTTTCAGCATTGCCCATTTCATCAACAGCAGAATGTAAGCTTTCAATAACACTCTTGCTAAGTGGTAAAGTTACATCGCCGATACCAAGACGGATAACAGGCTTGTCTGGGTTAGCCTGTTCAAAAGCACTTACTCTCTTAGCAATTTCGCTGAAAAGGTAGCTCTGCTTAACATTAAGATAATTTTCATTAAATTTTGCCATTTTTATATCTCCTTAGTTATTTTTTAATTTATTATTTACTGCTGCAAGTTTTACACATACACAGAAAATATCCATAGCCTGAATTAAATCTTCGCAAGTTGGATAAGATGGAGCAACTCTGATGTTGCTGTCATTAGGGTCCATTCCGTGAGGATAAGTAGCACCTGCATTTGTTAAAATAAGTCCACATTCTTTTGCAAGACGTACAGTTTCTTTAGCACAACCATTCTGAGTGAAAACACTAATAAAGTAACCACCCATAGGCTTATGCCACTTTAAGTAATCTGTGCCTTCAAATTCTGCATCAAGTTTATTGAGAACAATATCAAATTTTTCTCTTAATAATGCACCAAGACGCTTCATATGAAGTTTAACTCCATCAGCAGTTTTGAAGAAGTTGTATGTTCTAAGCATATTGATTTTGTTGTGACCAATAGTCTGAACACCGAAATGCTTTTTAATTTCTTCTATATAGTTGTCGCCTGCTGCAAGAAGGGCAACACCTGAACCAGGGAATGTGATTTTAGATGTAGAGAAGAAGAAAAGAATTCTATCAAGAGTATTGTACTTTCTACATACATCAAAAATGTTTAATAATTTAACTTCCTTATATACGTGGTGGATAGCATAAGCATTATCCCAGAAAATCTTAAAGTCTTCTGCTGCTGTTTCCATCTTTGCAAGTCTTTCCACAGTTTCATCACTGTAGCAAATACCGTCAGGATTTGAATAAAGAGGAACACAAATGATACCCTTTACAGTAGGGTCATTTTTAACAAGGTCTTCTACCACATCCATATCAACACCTGTTTCAGTCATAGGAACAGGAACCATTTCGAAACCAAATTCATCACAGATAGAAAAATGTCTGTCATAACCTGGTACAGGACAAAGTATTTTAACCTTATCTAATTTGCCCCAAGGTGTAGAACCAAGAGCACCAAATATATAAAGTCTAGCAAAAGAATCATATATAAGATTAAGAGAGGAATTTCCACCTACAATAATATTTTTGTTGGAATATCAAGTAAGTCTGAAAAAAGACCCTTAAGTTACGGCAATACCATCAAGTATACCGTAGTTTCTTACATCAACGCCTTCAGAAGTGATGTAGTTATTAAGGGGCATAGTTAAAATATCGTTAGATAAATTAAGCTGTGCTCCAGCAGGCTTACCTCTGGACATATCCAAGTTAAGGTTTAAGCCTTTTAATTTATCATATTCAGCCTGCAAATCTTTCTGTAACTGTAGAAGCTCGACTTGAGACATTTCGTCTAAAGTAGCCATACTTATCTCCTCCTAGTAATACAAGTTAAAAAAATAAAACTTCATATTAAAATTCTTGCTTATTCCAGTTCATTATACAAGTTTTTGCACCTTGCTGTCAAGTATTATGAATAATATAGTCATTAAAATCTTCAAAAATTTATTTCACACTATTATATAGTAGAAAAATATGAAATAAAATGCAGGATAAGATGGTCATAAATTTAAAACAGAGAATATCTATTGTATGTAGTCAAAAAAAAATAAAAA
>ENA-OQHL01001012-OQHL01001012.1-human-gut-metagenome-genome-assembly--contig:-NODE-1012-length-16057-cov-3.602197_pt1 | contig 16057 bp, 14 predicted proteins | sample MGYA00242565_ERZ504723 | MGnify/ENA primary metagenome ERZ504723 (study PRJEB26092, sample SAMD00036211) | human gut metagenome | host: Homo sapiens | study: EMG produced TPA metagenomics assembly of... | reverse complement strand
AAGAAAGGGAAGGGCCGTCCCACCCCGGCATTTCCTGCCATCCTTTCTCTTTATGAAGTAAATCAAGCATATAAAAATGATGAGTCGACCATTCATTTAACATAGACTCCTGCCCCCCAGCAATATAAATACAATTATCACAAATTGCTCCCGCTGCATTAGCCAACGGAACCGGCAAAGACGGATAACTGACAGAATCTATCACAAACGAATCTCCTTCTTTTTTTATCAGAAATACTTTATCACTACACTGCGCACGGTCGCATCCTCCGATACACAATAAACCTTCCGGCAAACTTATTGAAACCCCATAAGCAAGCGGACGGTCGAGGAAATCATCATACACAGTCCATTCCTTTGTATCCAAGTCGTAACTATACAAAGCAGCCCACCAAGTCTTAACACCACCCTCCCAAGGATATTTGTCAGGAAAGTTGGCACCACCCAGCACAAGCAACTTACCTTCCACTATCCCGGAATATGCACCTGCTAATCCAACATTCTCCGACATACCGATGCATCCCGGGAGCAGCAATGTATTTTCCCATTGTACCTCTATCCCTTTTCCTCCTTTTCTAAAACAAGATGTATTCATAGACAATAAAATTAAGGATAAACATGAAATTATCAGATGCCGCTTTTTCATATACCTTCTATCTTTTCACTTTCTTCTTTCTCCGCCATCAATTCCAGGCTACGGTTTACCTTGAAAATCTTATAGACTTCAAAATGTCTTTCGATAGCATCCCGGTAGCCTTTCTCATCCCCCTTCTTGATAAAGTCCAGCAAATCGGCATGAGTAGCTATCCGACCGCTTTTGCTCATTTCTATATTTATGGGTTTCAAGTAATCCTTGAATTTCTCTTTCACATAGACAAGTATAGGATGAATGATTTCCTGAAATTCAGATATGATTTTATTTCCGGTGATTTTATACAGTTTCGTATGAAAAGCCGATTCACTAATCAATGCATATTCGTTATTCTCAAAAACGATACCCATTTTTTACGATTTCGCTCAGTTCCTCGATGTCCTTAGGAGTTATCTTACGGAAAATGTCAGTTGATATTCCTATTTCAAGTGCAATTCTGAAATCCAACAAGTCCAAAATTGTTTCTTCACTCAAGACACGGGGGTCTATCACTCTTTTCATTCCCCCCAAAATGGAAGGTTCAGTCAGAACCATTCCCTTGCGGGGACGCGCATGAATCAACCCCATCATTTTCAGACGGCTCAATGCCTCTCTGACAACACTCCTTGCAACTCCCAGTTCCGCCGCCAGACTATTCTCATTAGGAATAGAGTCTCCACGTCCTAAATCATTCTTTTTGAAGTAGGTAAGCAGACTGTCTTCTACCTGGTCGATTAACGTTGTTTGATTGATTTCTATCTTCATATCATTAGACTTTTGTTATTTGTATTATTTGTCAGACAAATAATACAAATGCAATATTAAGGGATTTTTTTTAGAATACAAGAAGATAATAATAGAAAAATAAGCATATATGTTGAAAAACATACTTTAGGATATGGACGGAGAAGAATCAGGAAATGAGATATACTTGTGAGAAATAGAATGAAAAGAAAGGGCATAAAAAAAGGCTATCTATCCCAGACAGCCAATCTTTTTTGTTAACCTTAAATCTAATACTATGAAAAACACATTGCAAATATACGGACTCCTCCGAATTCTCCAAAATTTCAGCTCATAACGGTCTTATTTATAACATGGTTTAATAGGAATATGCCGTTGTTAACAGATAGAGGCTGGTCAAATAAGAAATTTTCACTATCTTCATCCCCAAAATCGAACATCATAACTAAAGAATATTTTGCCATGATTCATACCATACTCGATACAGACCTTTACAAATTCACCACCTCGTATGCCTACATCAAATTGTTTCCCTATGCCATGGGCACTTTCAGCTTCAAGGACAGAGACGACACCGCCTATACGGACACGTTTCTGAAGGAACTGCAAAAGGCGGTGGACAGCCTGGCACAGACCGTACTTACTGCCGAAGAGCTGGAATACATGACCCGCCACTACCGTTTCCTGCCGAGGGTCTATTGGGAGTGGCTCTCCTCCTTCCGCTTCCAGCCGGAGAAGGTAAGCATCCATCTGGACGAGGACCGGCACCTGAACATTGAAATCACGGACTATCTGTACAAGGCCACCCTTTACGAAGTCCCCCTGCTTTCCATCGTATCCGAAATAAAGAACCGTTCTTTGGGAAACGTGGCCGACATGGACGGCATACTCTGCAAACTGTCCGAAAAGGTGGCACTCTCCAACCGACACCAGCTGTATTTTTCGGAGTTCGGCACCCGGAGACGCTTCTCGTTTGAGGTACAGGACAAAGTCATAGACCGTCTGAAGGAAGCCGCCGAATACTGTACCGGGACTTCCAACTGCCACTTCGCCATGAAATACGGCATGAAGCCTATGGGGACGCATCCGCATGAATGGTTCATGTTCCACGGCGCACAGTTCGGCTACAAACACGCCAACTACATGGCCTTGGAAAACTGGGTGAACGTGTACGACGGTGACTTGGGCATCGCACTGTCCGATACCTATACCTCCGGCATTTTCTTAAGTAACCTGAGCCGCAAGCAGGCCAAACTATTCGACGGTGTACGCTGCGACTCCGGCGATGAATTCGATTTCACCGACAAGCTCGTTGCCCGCTACCGCGAACTGGGTATCGACCCTACCACTAAAACCATCGTCTTCAGCAATGCGCTCGATTTTGGCAAGGCACTCGACATCCAGGAGCATTGCAGGGGCAAAATCCGCTGCTCCTTCGGCATCGGCACCAATCTGACGAATGATACCGGATTCAAGCCCTCCAACATCGTAATGAAACTGACGCAATGCAAGATGAACGTCAACCAGGAATGGCGCGAATGCGTGAAGCTGTCCGACGATGCAGGAAAGCATATCGGCAGCGAAGCGGAAGTACGGGCATGTCTGTATGATTTAAGGCTCGGACAGCAAATAGAACCCCTATGCTGAAAACAGCTTCCCGGCGGTTAGCGATAAGTGCTTACTGTCTTTTCCTTTTGTAGGCAAACTCTTGCCATTTCTCCTCCGGCCAGTCCTGCCGCTGCATCTCCATGCGGGCCATGACGAAGAACAAGTCCGAAAGGCGGTTGATGAAGCGCAGAATATCCTCGTTCACGGGGTCTTGGCGATGGAGTGTCCACAAACGGCGTTCGGCACGGCGGGCCACGGTACGGGCAAACTGCAGTTGGGCTGATATGGGAGTGCCACCAGGCAAAAGGAAGTAGCCGTTGTCCGTCAGCAGGACGGTCATGGCATCCATCTCCTGCTCACAGCGCAGCGTGAGCTCTGCGGCAGAAAGCGGATTAGGGTTCACCACTCCCGAGGGAGTGGCCACATGGCTCATCACCACCATCAGTTCCCGCTGGACAGCATGCAGCAACTCCTGCCAGGCATCTTTTGCCGCCAGCATGGAGCGCACGATACCAATCACGGCATTCAATTCATCAAGACATCCGTTTGCCTCGATACGGATATCGTCTTTCGGCACGCGCATGCCACCATGAATACCTGTTGTTCCTTTGTCTCCAGTTTTGGTATAGACTCTTTTCATTCTCTATTTGATAAGGAACTGTGCCCACTGCGGGATTTCCTCTACATATTGTTTGAAGAGGGTCCCGTTTACAGTGCGGAACAATAATCGAGGAATTTGATTTTCTATTGAATTATCGTAGACATATACCCTATCAACCAAGGATATTGCTTTGCCTATATTCAATAACGATTTATAATAACGGGAAATAATTTTGGAAATGGGAACTTCATGCCCTCCATTCAAATAGCGCTGTGTAATACGCCGTACATTTATCTCAGGATTATTTGTACAGACAAAAAAATGCGAATAAAAATCCTGCTTTTTTTGCTTCTTCAACAAATGCAAGTTTTTCGTCTGAGGAAAAGACTGTTTCAAATACAAAATCTTGCCTTTTCCTTAAACACTCATAACGCATTTTAGTCGCCAATTCTGCTGCCTTCAATACTGCAACGGGAGAATTCCAATCACCATATTGTTCTTGCGCTATATTATCAGGATTAATGTAAAGGCTATTTTCTGCCCATTCATTATGAAGCAGTTGCACTGTCGTAGAAGTTTTACCCGAACCATTCGGACCAGCTACTATACAAAGTGTCGGATTTTTTTCGTTCATCACATGGATATATCACTTACATTTTTAGCTCTATATGCTTTCAATTTTTCTCTCACCTCTTGCATTCTCCGCTCCAATTCTCTTTTTGCCTTGCGAGAACTTTCACGGGCCGCAACAGCCACTTGTTCCATCAAAGCATGCAGTTGTTCATCAGTAGGGTCTTCCAAAGAAGACAAGCGATAAGTATTCAGTTTCATAATCATAATATATTTAAATGAAAACAAAGATACTCCACTATTTCGAGAACACAAACGAAATTACATAAAATATCAATGCGCTATCCGGACTTTTTCATAATGAATTCAAACTTAGATTAGGACTATTTTTAATCAAGGAATGATTAAAATGCAAAAAACGGCCGGACATGCCATGCAGAAGTCTTATTATATCCTTGTAAGCAAACCCTTTCCCACTTATATAAGGGATCATCAATATGCCAGAGAAGCATCCAGCTTCTATCTTTATCATATTGAGAACTGCAACTGAAACCAAGTCTGTAGTTCACGTTAAACTGCGGTAACGATTTACCAACTTTGGATAACTGTCCTTCTAATTTATCTAACGTTTCCTGTCCCCACTTTTCATCTTGTAAACCATTACCGGTATTGTGTTGGAAGTTTTCCGGAGATCTTCCACAAATATTCACCAACATATCAAACCATTGCCCTATACTTGGCAGAAACCACGGACTGCGTTCAATCCCATCCGGTACCTTATTGCTGTTATTGTAAGTTTTCACCAGATAAAAAGCACGACAGTCGCTTACAAAAGATGCATCACCCTCATGATTTGCCAGCATCTGTAAAGTTTCAGAGTAGCCATTCATGTTATTCTTGATTCTACTAAAATCATGCTTTGACTTTACATCAGCTATTGATATTGTGTCAATACCCACTTCGATTAAATCCACCGGTCCCCAATTCCCTTCTTTCAAACTATCCAACATCATCACATAGGCATGATTCCATCCCTTTTCATTGCACTTCTTGTCTGTCATCCTTTTCGGATCGCAAGTAATTACCATTCCGATAGCATTTTTATAATCATAGATTTTCCCATCTTCTTCCAACATTCCATTTCCTGGATGTACCTCTATTCTTCTATCGATTTCGTTCTGAAAGATAAAATCCCCGGGATAAAGCTTTCTTTCTATACTTCCTTTACCGGGTACGGGACTGATAACTTTCAGAGTATAGCATTTTCCAGAAACAAGAGTGATGGAGCTGCCCGAATAATTTATCTTTATATTCGTATCATCTCTTCCATTGGTAGTCGTATAGTTTCCGGTAACCCGTGCATTTGCTTGTGGCGGAACAATGGCACAATATTTCAAAGAATCTATCTGATATGGAGTAATACCATTCAGACTCACATTAATAGCTACCGAGTCTGTTCCTAAAACCCTCGATTCCATATGGTAAACAAAGCCTGCCTTTTCAGGAGCAAAACAACCTACGTATACTTGCGGTTGCAACACAAGCAATGCAAACTGGTGTTGAAACTGCAAGCTCAAGATTATTCCGGAAGAATTGTCAATAGCAGGTACGCCGGTGGCAATCAACAAGTCGCTGACAATATGCTTTTCTGTTGTGGACTGGTCTTTCGAAGGTTGCAGTTTTTCATTCCCGGTCAGTGAGGCAATAGCTCCGTCCATACCCTTTGAGACATCTATTGTGATATTCCTCCTATATGGATAGTATGCGACATAACTCACTCCATCATACCAATAAAGTGTACCATTTCCCACCGGATTCCAACTGCCGCTTGACCTATTGTAAACCAATTTGGCATTATCAATATCATCCATTATAGCACCGTCCTTTATGGCAAAAACACCAATCGAATCACCATCGACAAACTCCATTTTAAGATGTTCATCCTTTACAGAGGTACGTGTAGAGGACTTTCCTGCATGGGATAACTCTTCAAAATCAGCTACTATAGCCCGGATTGTAAAGGGGACTCCCTCACAGCCCGTAGACCTTTTCTCTATCGCAAAGATACAAACAAATTTGGAATATAAATATGCAGAAATACCGGGACTTTTCAAGCAAAACATGAAAGGAAAAAGAAGGAAAGTCCAGCAGATTCAAAAGATGTTTTACAAGATTAGGCTCCACCGAACAAAGACATCACATCCATCTCGCCCCAATACAGATGTGTATAGCTGGCAATCAGGTTCTTATAACGAAAAATGGGAGTAGCGACCTTCTCTCCTCTGGCATTGAAAACCTGCACTATCGAGGGAGTAAGACTGTACGCACCACTTTCTTTTCCACCAGCTTCGGGCACAGCAAGCTGCGTATAATGGAATTCGTGTCCTTTAAGCCGCCATCCGTTATAGTCGAACCGACGGTATCCCAATGTCAGTTTCCTGCGTTTACGCTCGTTCGTGATGCTGAAAGGTAATACTCCCACCATCTCATTTCCGACATTGCTTACACTGTTCCCGGTGCTTCTTCCGTCTGTATCACTGCCTCCCCCGTCCGTATCCCCATCAGAAAGAACGGACTGCGAAAGATATATCATCCCCCCGCATTCTGCCAGCGTCCTGCCACCAGCCTCTATATAGCTGCGGATAGACTCCCTGGCAAGCCTTGCCCCGGCAAGTTCCTCCAGACGGTTCTCGGGATAGCCGCCGGGCAGATAGAGCAAATCCGTCTCTTGCGGAATAGCCCGGTCCTGCTCCGGATTGAAGAAAGTGACCGTGCCCATACAGCGCAGAATATCCAGATGCTCCGCATAGAGGAAGGAAAAGGACTCTTCGTTGCGCGCTACCGAGATATGCAGCTTCCCCGGCTCTGATAGTACCGACTTCTCCTCCACAGCCGCCGCAGGCAATGGAAGCCCGATTGTCGAGAGTAGCAGTTCCCAGTCCACATGTTCCTCCAGCAAGCCTGCCAGCATGTCCAGCCCCTCCGTCTCCTTAGAACGGCTGAAATCCAGCCCCAGATGGCGTGACTCCTGCTCCAGTTCCTTCCGTTTGGGCAGATAGCCCAGACAAGTCACGTTCAAGTCTTCACAGACCTCCTGCAGCATCCGGTAGTGGTGGGGTGAGCCGACACGATTGAAGATAACTCCCGCAATACGTATATCCGGACGGAAATTGATGAACCCCGACAACAAAGGAGCCATGGAATAGGCAGCCGACTTGGCATCGACCACCAGCACCACAGGAATACCCAAGAGCCGTGCCACTTCTGCCGACGAGCCCCGGTCGCGGTCGTACCCGTCGTACATCCCCATCATCCCCTCGACCACGGCAACATCAGCATCTGCCGAATAGCGTGCATACAGACTGCGGACATGCTCCGGAGATGCCATGAAAGTATCCAGATTGATGGAAGGACGGCCACATACCGCCTCGTGATACTTAGTATCTATATAATCGGGACCGCACTTGAAAGGCTGCACCTTCAGACCTTTCTTCACAAACAATGCCATCAGTCCACGACTGACGGTGGTCTTTCCACTGCCCGATGTAGGGGCGGCTATGAGAAACTGAGGAATGGAATCCATTATGAAGCTATCAAATTAAATATTTTCCTCCTGCAAAGGTAAGCATATCTCCGACAAAAGTTTTATCTTAGCTGCGAAAATAAAACATACCACCATGATAACCGAAGAACTTAAGAAACTCTACATCGCACATACCGGACACGAACCGGAACAGATTGACGAACTCCCCTCCTCCGGCTCCAACCGCCGTTACTTCCGCCTCATCGGAAGTCCTACACTTATCGGCGTCAGCGGAGAGTCTGTGGAGGAGAACCGCGCCTTCCTCTACATGGCAGAACATTTCCGCCAGAAAGGACTGCCCGTACCGCAAGTGTTCATCCGCTCCGAAGATGATATCTATTATCTGCAAGAAGACCTGGGCGACTCGCTCCTATTCAATGCCATCGAGAAAGGCCGCAAGACCAGCGTATTCGGTGAGGAAGAGAAACAGTTGCTGCGCAAGACCATCCGTCTGCTGCCCGCCGTACAGTTTGCCGGAGCCGACGGCATGGACTTCTCCTACTGCTACCCGCAGGCAGAGTTCAATAGCCGCAGCATTCTGTGGGACTTGAACTACTTTAAATACTGCTTCCTCAAGGCTACGGGAATGGACTTCCAGGAAGACCGGCTGGAAGATGACTTCCAGAAGATGGCAGACGTGTTGCTCCGTAGCAGCTCCGCCACCTTCATGTACCGCGACTTCCAGAGCCGTAACGTTATGATAAAGGACAACGAGCCGTGGCTCATCGACTTCCAGGGCGGACGCAAAGGTCCGGTCTACTACGACGTTGCCTCCTTCTTGTGGCAGGCCAAAGCAAACTATCCCGACAGCCTGCGCCAAGAGTTGCTGAAGGAATACATCGACGCCCTGCGCAAGTACCAGCCCGTGGACGAGGCTTATTTCTATGCCCAGCTTCGCCACTTCGTATTGTTCCGCACCATGCAGGTGCTGGGTGCCTATGGTTTCCGCGGTTACTTCGAGAAGAAGCCCCACTTCATACAAAGTGTCCCCTTCGCCATCGAGAACCTGCGCCAGCTGCTCCAAGAGCCTTATCCCGAATATCCCTACCTCTGCCGGATTCTGCGCGAACTCACCGAGCTGAAACAGTTTACAGACGACCTGCAAAAGCGTCGCCTCGTGGTGAAAGTCACCAGCTTTGCCTACAAAAAAGGTATCCCCGAAGATTCCACGGGCAACGGAGGAGGTTTCGTCTTTGACTGCCGCGCTGTGAACAACCCCGGCAAGTACGAGCGTTACAAACCCTTCACGGGACTGGACGAACCCGTTATCCGCTTCCTGGAAGACGACGGCGAGATAGCCGTATTCCTGGAGCATGCCTACGCCCTTGTCGACGCTTCCGTGAAGCGCTACATGGAACGCGGCTTCACCAATCTGTCTGTCTGCTTCGGCTGCACCGGCGGACAGCACCGCTCCGTGTACTCGGCACAACACTTGGCGGAACATCTGCACAAGAAGTTCGGCGTACAAGTGAACCTGATACATAGAGAACAGAATATTGAACAGACGTTTAAGGCCAAAGTTTAATGTGCTAATGTGAGAATATGCCAATATGAAAGCCATGATTTTCGCCGCCGGCCTGGGCACCCGGTTGCGCCCCTTGACGGACCACATGCCCAAGGCCCTCGTTCCCGTAGCAGGAAAACCCATGCTGGAACGGGTGATACTGCGGTTGAAGGAAGCAGGATTCAACGAGATAACGGTCAATATCCACCACTTCGGGGAGCAGATTATCGACTTCCTCCGTGCCCACGACAACTTCGGCACGGAGATTCACATCAGCGACGAACGCGGCATGCTGCTCGACACCGGAGGAGGCATCAAAAAGGCACGCCCCTTTCTGGACGGACAAGAACCTTTCCTGGTGCACAACGCGGATATTCTGACGGACATTGACCTTGCAGGCCTCTACCGGCACCATCTGGAAAGTGATGCGGAATCTACCCTGCTTGTGAGCGAGCGCAAGACTACCCGCTATCTCCTTTTTGACGACGACTACCACCTGCACGGCTGGATAAACAAGTCCACCGGAGAGGTGAAACCGGCAGGCTTCGACTACCGGGAAACGAAGTACCGGGAACTCGCCTTCGGAGGTATCCACATCATCTCCCCCTCCCTCTTCCACCTGATGGACGATGGGCAGTGGGACGGCAAGTTCTCCATCATTCCTTTCTACTTGTCCGCCTGCACAAAGGTGCATATACAAGGCTATCCGCTGCAAGGATTCCGCTGGTTCGACATCGGCAAACCGGAGACACTGGCACAAGCGGAGGAATACTACAAACAAAAATAACAAGTAATGTAAAGCAGCCTAACATTACTTGTTAGCTCTCTTTACATTACTTGTTATCAAATCAACCTATGTACCATAGATTATCTATGGTGAAACTATGCCAGTGCCAGTATCAGCAACTGAGCCGTCAGCACCCGCAGGAACATAGCCAGCGGATAGACTGTGGCGTATCCCACCGCAGGGGCATCGCAGGATGTCAAGTCCGAGGAATAGGCCAATGCAGGTGGATTGGTGTTAGCTCCGGACAGCACACCTATCAGCGTATAGTAGTTCAGCTTCCCAAGAATCAGCGCCCCATGAATCCTGTCACAGCAACGAACGACGTGATCGATGGCCCCATAGCCAATCCACACATAGCCGCCTTCGTAGATAATGGTATCGATGAATCCCTTTCCTGCACCCAACCCCACGCAGGCCAGGAACAAGGCGATACCGATTTCGCGTATCATCAGATTGGCACTCATCGTCGTGTAGGTTATCAGCTTATATTGAGGCCCGAAACGGCTGATGAGGATGGAAACCACCAACGGTCCACCGGCCAGTCCCAGTTTCACGGGTTGGGGAATGCCGGGGAACATGAACGGCAGACTGCCCAAGATACATCCCAGGGCAATACCCAGGAAGATAGGAATCAAGTTGGGATGGTTGAGACGCTTCAGCGAGTTACCCAGCACCTTCTCCGCATGACTCACGGCAAGCTCACTGCCTACAATCGTCACACGGTCTCCCATCTGCAACTGCAAGTGGGGAGTTGCCACCAGATCCACGCCCGAACGGTTGATACGGGTGATGCAGGCACCGAAGTTGTTACGTATCTTGAGCTGAGACAGAGACTTGCCGTTCAGTTCCGGCTTGGTGATGAGGATGCGGCGTGAAATCAAGTTCTTGTCCTCCCGTTCCCACTCCACCGAAATTTTTCTTCCGAAGAAGGCAACAATGGCCTCCACATCTTTCGGGTTGGCAATGAACAGAATTTCATCCTGCATGTGCAGCACCGTATCGGCATTCGCCAGTTCTGTTTCCTGACTGCCGGTGTGCCGGATGCGGGAGATGACAAACGCACGGTTCAACAATGGTTTCACATCTCTGATCCGCTTGCCGTCTATTGCCTCATTGCGTATCTCTACCGATATGGGACGCACGGTCAGCTCCTGCAGATGACCCAGCCCGTGCTCGGCATCCTCCTCTTCTTTTTGGGTGTTAATCCGCATGAAAATCTTCAAGGCTAGCAGCGCCAGGATGCAGCCCACCACCCCCAGCGGATAGGCAACGGCATATCCGAGTGCGATTTCCGGAGCATCCACCCCGTTGAGGTCACTGTTTGCCTGCTGGGCAGCACCCAGACCGGGGGTATTGGTCACGGCTCCGGACAAGATACCCACCATCGTAGTAATGGGGATTCCGGTGGCAAAGTGCAACACAATGGTGATAAGCACGCTGAGAAAGACGGAAAGCATTGCTACCATGTTCAGCGTAAGTCCGCCCTTCTTGAAAGCGGAGAAGAATCCCGGTCCCACTTGCAGACCGATGGAATAGACAAACAGTATCAAGCCGAACTCCTTCAGGAAGTGCAGCAGATGTTCGTCGAGGTTCATGTCGAAATGTCCGAAGACAATGCCCACAAACAAAATCCAGGTGACACCCAGCGAGATACCCGCCACTTTCAACTTGCCCAGCATGATACCGAAGGTGATGACCAGGGACAGAATTAGGACAGAGTGTGCCACTCCTCCGCCCCAAAGGTTGGGATAACCCTCAAAGAGGTTTCTTAATAGTTCCATAGTTTCTATCTTTAGTTTTTACTTTTCAGCCTTATTGTTTAATTCTTAATTCTCTATTTAAAAAGTGTATCCCCACAGAAATCACTTCTCCGGGGATACGCATTTCACACATAAAAAATAACTACTATTATAAAGGCATGTTGCCGTGCTTTTTCGGTGGATTGCTCTGATTCTTGTTGTGCGCCATCTCCAATGCCTGCACTAGCTTGTAGCGGGTATCGCGCGGCATGATGACCTCGTCTATGAGGCCACGCTCGGCAGCGCGGTAAGGGTTGGAGAACTTGCTTTCGTACTCCTTGATAATCTCCTGCTTCTCTTCGGCAGAGGACTTACGGTAGAGGATGTTCACCGCACCCTCGGCACCCATCACGGCGATTTCCGCCTGCGGATAAGCCAGGTTCACGTCGGCACCCGTCGGTTTGCTGGACATCACGATGTAGGCGCCGCCGTATGCCTTGCGGGTAATCAGCGTTATCTTGGGCACGGTGGCCTCGGCATAGGCATAGACAATCTTGGCGCCGTGGCGGATGATGCCGTTGTGCTCCTGCATCGTTCCGGGCAAGAAGCCGGGAACATCTTCGAAGGTTATCAGCGGGATGTTGAAGCAGTCGCAGAAACGAATGAAACGTGCCGCCTTGTCGCTGGCATCAATATCGAGCACACCCGCCAAATAGGCAGGTTGGTTTGCCACGATACCTACCGAACGCCCGTTCAGACGACCGAAACCGATAACGACGTTCTTGGCAAAGTGAGGCATCACTTCGAAGAAGTACTGGTTGTCCAGCACCGGTTCTATAATATCCTTGATGTCATAGGGCATGTTCGGGTCCTCAGGAATGACGGTCTGAAGCGCCTCTACCCGGCGATGGATATCGTCGGAGCAGGGAGTGAAGGGAGCATCCTCCATATTGTTGGAAGGCAGGAAGCTCAGCAGCTCGCGGATGCTCATCAGTGTCTCCTCCTCCGTATTGCACATGAAGTGGGTAACGCCGCTCTTGCTGCTATGCGTATAGGCACCGCCCAGTTCCTCCTTGTCCACCTCCTCGTGGGTCACGGTCTTTACCACGTCCGGACCGGTGATGAACATGTGGCTCTGCTCCTTTACCATGAAGATAAAGTCGGTGAGCGCCGGAGAGTAGCATGCCCCACCGGCACACGGACCCAGAATGGCGGATATCTGCGGAATGACACCCGACGCAATGGTGTTCTGATAGAAGATGGAGGCATAGCCTGCCAAGCTGTTCACACCTTCCTGGATGCGTGCGCCGCCCGAATCGTTGAGGGCAATGACGGGAGCACCGTTCTTCAGGGCAAGCTGCTGCACCTTTACAATCTTTGCGGCATTCGTCTCGCTGAGCGAACCGCCATGCGCCGTGAAGTCGTAGGCATAGACAAATACAAGGCGGCCGTCTATCTTTCCGTAACCGGACACCATGCCGTCTCCGGCAATCTGTTTCTTCTCCATGCCGAAGTTGGTGCAACGGTGGTTCACGAACTTGTCCAGCTCATTGAACGAGCCTTTGTCCAGCAGCATGTCAATACGTTCGCGGGCAGTCATGCGGCCGGAGGCGTGTTGTTTCTCTATCTTGTCTACGCCCCCACCCAGCGAGGCACGTTTATCCAGTTCCTCAAACTGGCGGTATATTTCTTCTCTGTTCATATTTGCATTTACAATTTAGTGATTTATAATATACGGACTGAATGCGACTCGGGATTATTCCTCCTTTATCAACTCCAATTCAATCAATACTTGGTTGGCATTTACCGGTTCGCCCTCGCCCACGAGGATGTTGCGGACGATGCAGTCGGCATTTACCTTATAGTTACTCTGCATCTTCATGGCTTCCAGCACCACGGCAATGTCTCCGGCAGCCAGTCGGTCGCCCACCTTGACGGGGATGCTCACTACCTTGCCCGGCATCGGCGCCAGAATCTTGTCGCCCTGCTTCTCGTCGGCTCCTTTCTTCATGTGCAGATACTTGGCTTGCGTGTCCACGATGTCCACATGAAAGGAACGCTGGAGCATGCTGATGTCATAACTCTTGCCGCCCTCGCCGCGCACAAGGCCTGCGTTGAACGAGTTTCCGTTGTGCAGGATGGAGCAACTTCCGTTCTCTGCCATCACAATGTCCACTTCGTAGGGCTTTCCGTCAATGGTAAGTTGTACCTTATTCCCTTCCTTACCCACCAGGGTAATGTCTGCGATACGGTCTCCTATATGTATTTCCATTATTAATTATTAATTATCCATTATCAATTATCCATTATCAATTATCCATTCCTTAAATCCTGAGCACTCCCTTCTGCAAGCCAAATTCCCTCCAACGGCTGATGGGGCGGGCATCGGGTAGCTGTGCCGAAACATTCTCCTCCAGATTAACCAGATAGTCCATATAGGCAGCTATCATGGCTATGTTCTCCAACTCTTCGTTGGCAGTGTTGGTGCGTACCAGCATGCGGGCGTTCTTCTCGATAAAGAGGGTGTTGTACTCTCCCTTCACAAAGTCGGGCACGTGCATGATGCGCTTCAGATAGGCAAGGTTGGTCTTTACGCCCGTAATCTTGTACTCGTAGAGCACACGGCGCATACGCTCGATGGCATACTGGCGGGTGGTTGCCCATACGATGAGCTTACCTATCATAGGGTCGTAGTAGATGGGAATCTCATAGCCGTCGTACACATAGCTGTCTATACGCACACCGATTCCGTTCGGCTCCGTCAGTTGCTTGATGACACCGGGAGACGGCATGAAGTTGTTTTCCGTATCTTCGGCACAGATGCGGCACTCTATAGCATGGCCGCGCTGGAACAGTTCCTCCTGCTTGAGGTGCAGCACCTCGTCGTTAGCAATGCGGATTTGCTCTTTCACCAGGTCCACGCCTACCACTTCTTCCGTGATGGGGTGCTCTACTTGCAAGCGCGTATTCATTTCGAGGAAGTAGAACCGACGGTTCTTGTCTACCAGAAACTCGATGGTACCTGCACCGGAGTAGTTCACTGCCTTGGCTGCGGCAACCGCCTTCTCTCCCATCTCCCGGCGCAATTCCGGCGTAAGGAAGGGTGACGGGCTTTCTTCTACCACCTTCTGATTGCGACGCTGCACGGAGCATTCGCGGTCGAAGAGGTGGATGACGTTGCCGTGGTTGTCGCCCAATATCTGGAACTCGATGTGGTGGGGTTCTTCCACGAACTTTTCCAGATAGACCGTGTCGTCTCCAAAGGAGGACATGGACTCGGAGCGTGCCGTGTTGTAGGCTTCCACCACTTCGCTCTCGTTATGGATAAGGCGCATACCTTTACCACCGCCACCCATAGACGCCTTCAGCATCACGGGATAACCTATCTCGTTGCAGATGCGCACGGCTTCTTCGGCACTCTGCAAAGGTTGTTCCGTTCCGGGAACCACGGGTACGCCTGCCGCAATCATTCGCTTGCGGGCAGCTATCTTGTCGCCCATCGCCTCCATCGTCTCGGCGGCGGGACCGATAAAGATAATCCCTTCCTCCTTGCAACGGCGTGCAAACTCCGAGTTCTCCGACAAAAAGCCGTAACCCGGATGGATGGCATCGGCACCGCATCGCTTTGCCGTGGCAATCACTTTTTCAATATTCAGATAACTCTCTTTTGCCACGGCCGGTCCTATCGGATAAGCCTCATCGGCATATGCCACATGATGAGAGGTGCGGTCGGCCTCGGAGAAGACCGCAACCGTAAGCAGTCCCATCTCCCGGCACGAACGCATGACGCGCAAGGCAATCTCACCTCTGTTGGCAATCAATACTTTCTTAATCATTTTACTTTTTCTTTAATATATAAAGGATATATATAGTCACACCACAATGCGGACATACCTTTAACAAAGGCATTCCATTTCTTGTTTAAATGTTCAACTAATATCTTCGTACTGTCTTCCTAACCCACGAGCAAAGGCAGCCTTTAATGAATGGCAGGTCTTCTGACTGACTCCTAATCCTGAAGCCTTCCCGATATTTCAATGCATATCAGTGGCAAGGGCTGTTTTTCATGATATAAACGGAGCTTCACAGCAGCGGGACTGTCCGGGATTTACACCCGATTCCCTTTTAATCCAGATGATGGAAACATGCATCCGGAACCAATTCGCGGGCAAAGATAACAAGAACTCGCAAAAAATCGGCAAATTTGGATAATAAAGTAAGTGTTTGGTATTGAGGAGAGTTAAGCCAAATTCTTCTATACCTTTCCAAATCGCTAAAATGCAGGATATG
>ENA-OQHL01001011-OQHL01001011.1-human-gut-metagenome-genome-assembly--contig:-NODE-1011-length-16061-cov-3.753358_pt1 | contig 16061 bp, 19 predicted proteins | sample MGYA00242565_ERZ504723 | MGnify/ENA primary metagenome ERZ504723 (study PRJEB26092, sample SAMD00036211) | human gut metagenome | host: Homo sapiens | study: EMG produced TPA metagenomics assembly of... | reverse complement strand
AAAAGTAAAAGATCAAGAGGTGATACAGCCGCTGAAGTCTGTCATTCGGATCGCCACAGAGCAGGATCAGAAGACAGAAGAGAAAAATAGAAGAGAAAGAAAAAGGAAGCATTTCAGATTTGTCTGGAAAAGATCAGAAAGCATGGTCTGGAGATGAAACTGATCGATGCGGAATATACATTTGACAACAATAAAGTGCTGTTTTATTTCACAGCAGACGGGCGTATCGATTTCCGTGAGCTGGTAAAAGATCTGGCAGCAGTATTTCGCATTCGGATCGAGCTGCGTCAGATCGGTGTAAGAGATGAGACGAAGATCCGGGGCGGAATCGGAATCTGCGGAAGACCATTATGCTGTCACACGTATTTGTCCGAGTTTGCTGCAGTTTCCATTAAGATGGCAAAAGAGCAGAATCTGTCCCTGAATCCGACCAAGATTTCCGGAGTGTGCGGAAGGCTGATGTGCTGTCTGACGAACGAGGAAGAGACTTATGAAGAATTAAACAGCCAGCTTCCGTCAGTAGGAGATACGGTTACGACTTCAGATGGATTGACAGGAACGGTCCATTCCTTAAGTGTTCTGAGAAAACTGGTGAAAGTAGTTGTAAATCTGGAAAACGATGAAAAAGAAATCAGGGAATATCAGGCGGAAGAATTAAAATTCCGTCCGCGTAAGCGAAAAGCGAAGGTCTCAAAAGAAGAGATGCGCAAGCTCGCGGAACTGGAAAAGGGAGAAGGAGCGTCAAGATTAGATGACAAATAATTTAAAATCCGGAGAGCGTCTGGATGATCTGCAGCTTAATGGGCTTCAGATTATCCAGGATCCGGAACGATTTTGTTTTGGGATTGATGCGGTGATGCTTTCTGATTTTGCCAGGGTCAAACCGGGGGAGAAGGTTCTGGATCTGGGAACCGGAACCGGGATCTTACCGATTTTATTGTCTGCAAAGACCCGGGGAGAGCATTTTATCGGACTTGAGATTCAAAAAGAAAGTGCTGATATGGCGCGAAGAAGTATAGAGTGGAATCATTTGCAGGAAAAAATTGAGATTGTGCAGGGAGATATCAAAGAGGCGGCAGCGTTATTCAAGCCGACTTTTTTTGATGTGATCGTGACCAATCCACCGTATATGCTGAATCAGCATGGTCTGCAGAATCCGGGAGATGCCAAAGCGATCGCACGGCATGAGATTTTATGTACTCTGGATGATATTTTACGAGAGAGCAAACAATTACTTGCGGACGGGAAAGGGCGGTTTTATATGATACACAAACCGTTTCGTCTGGCAGAGATTCTGACGAAGATGAGTGAATATAAGATCGAACCGAAGCGGATCCGATTTGTGCATCCTTATATTGATAAGGAACCTACGATGGTGCTGATCGAAGGTCTTCGAGGCGGAAAACCGAGGGTAACGATCGAACCGCCTATAATTATGTATACCCGGTGAGGGTGAGAGAAAGGAAACAGCATGACAGGAACGTTATATTTGTGTGCAACTCCAATCGGAAATCTGGAGGATATGACTTTTCGTGTGATCCGTACACTCAAAGAAGTGGATCTGATCGCAGCGGAGGATACAAGAAACAGTATCAAGCTGTTAAATCATTTTGAGATACAGACACCAATGACCAGTTATCACGAATACAATAAATACGAAAAAGGAAGAAAGCTGGTAGAAAAGCTGTTGGAAGGACAGAATATCGCTTTGATCACAGATGCCGGAACGCCCGGAATTTCGGATCCCGGAGAGGAACTCGTGAAGATGTGCTATGAATCCGGAATTTCGGTAACATCTCTTCCGGGGGCAGCAGCCTGTATTACGGCGCTGACAATTTCCGGGCTGTCTACCAGACGATTTGCATTTGAAGCATTTTTGCCATCGGATAAAAAAGAGCGGGAACAGATTTTAAAGGAGATGGAGACTGAAACGAGGACTATGATCGTATATGAAGCACCTCATCGTCTTGTAAAGACTCTGAAATTGTTTCTGGAGCGGCTTGGAAACCGGAAGATTACCGTATGCCGGGAGTTGACAAAACGTCATGAGACAGCTCTTGCAGTGACTTTGGAAGAAGCAGTGGCTCATTATGAGGCAAATCCTCCAAAAGGGGAATGTGTTCTGGTGATCGAGGGGAAGAGCCGGGAAGAAGCCCGGGAAGAGGAGAGAAAACAGTGGGAAGAAATGACCATTGAAGATCACATGGAAGTATACACAAAACAGGGAATGGATAAGAAATCAGCAATGAAAGCTGTCGCAAAGGACAGGGGAGTGTCCAAGCGGGATATTTACCAATATCTGGAAAGCAGAAAATAAAAAAGAAACGCAGGGATCAGGAAAGATTTCTGCGTTCCTTTTTTGTACGATGAGCTTATGTGATTCAGATTTTTTTGATATCCACAATCTCTCCGTCTCTCATGGAGATTACTTTTTGTCCTGCAATCTCAGTTTCTCCCCGCTTGTTAGTTACATAGAGGACTGTAATGCCAAGCTCTTTGTTGATGCGCCGGATATCACGCATCATTTCTTTTCTGCGATGTTCGTTCTGTCGGGCAAAATCTTCATCGACCAGAAGGACTTTTGGTTTGCATACAACAGCACGTCCAAGTGCAACGCGTTGTTTCTGCGCCTCATTGATCACCCGGATCTTTTTCTCAAGAATGTCCGTGATATTGAAAAAATGTGCTGCCATTTTCACACGGCTGTCAATAATCTGCCGCGGAAGATTGCGAAGGCGCAGTCCAAGCGCGATATTGTCATACACGTTTAAGTGAGAATAGAGCTGATAATTCTGAAACGCCATGGCAAGACTACGGTCACGGGGCAGAATATCGTTGAGCAGATCTTTTCCGAGATAGATTTCACCGGATGTAATATCCTCCATACCACCGATCATGCGAAGTATGGTGGATTTTCCGCAGCCGCTTGGTCCGAAAAAGGTAACAAACTCTCCGTCTTCTATATGCAAAGAAAGATTTTTGACAGATACAAATCCGTTGGGATATGTCTTGTTCAGATTTTCAAGAGTAATACTCGCCATCAGAACACCTCCTTATGTCTAACATCAGTGTACCATATTCAAACCTGCAAAACAATCTATTGCAGCATGAATTGAGACAGGACCACGCTGGCTGCAAGTCCGGCGAAGGTGGCAATCAGCGCTCCAGTCAGTGTGTAGCGGGAGTTTTTGATCTTTGCGGTCATGAAATAGACACTCATAGTATAAAAGATGGTCTCTGTACAGGACATGGAAATGGATGCGATCAGTCCGATCAGAGAATCCGTACCAAATTCTTTATAGAGATCCAGAAGAAGTCCGGTAGCGGCTGAGGAAGAAAACATTTTGACAACCGTAAGAGGAACCAGTTCTCCGGGAAATCCAATGGCAGCAGTAAACTGCCCGATACAGGAGGAAATCATCTCCAGAAACCCGGAAGCGCGGAGAATACCCACTGCCACCATAAGTCCGATGAGTGTGGGCATGATCTTGAGAACGGTTAAAAATCCGTTTCGGGCACCTTTGATGAAATGTTCATAGACGTTGATCTTCATCAGAAGTCCATAGACGATGATGGCAAGGATCAGAAACGGGACAATAAAATTGGTGAGGTAGAGAAAAAGATTCATGGCTGACTCCAAAATAAAATCAGATTTTTAAATCTATATGCGGTTTCAGAGAATAACATCCCTCAAGAACTCATAAGATAAAACAAAATCGATTTTGGGAGTTTGCCATGTCAGATCGTTTGCGAAAGAGCACAAAAAAGCAAGTCATCTCGATCATTCTTGTTCTTACTTTGCTGTTGTCTGTGATATTGTCAGGATGTCACGGGCAGTCTTCAGAAATCCAGAATAAAAAGTTCAGAAAGTTTACCGAAACCTTATTTTGTCAGGAAGTGGCGTCAAATACGGTCAGTCTGCATTATACACTCAAAGATCCCGGTCAGTATGGGATTCAGGATTCCCCGGTTACATTCGGATATTTTAATACGGATAAAGGAACCCGAAAAATTTCCACAGAAAATACACAGGCGGCATTGAAACGATTTTCCTATCGGAAATTATCAAGGGAAAACAGGCTTACATATGATGTGTTGGATTATTATCTGGAGTTATCTAAAAAAGAAAGTGATTATCTGCTGTATGAAGAGCCCATGGGGACAGTCAGCGGTGTGCAGACACAGATTCCGGTACTGTTGTCAGAATATCAGTTTCAAAGCAAAGAAGATGTGGATGCTTATCTGGAGTTGATGAAAACAACACCCGATTATTTTAATTCCCTGATCGCATTTGAACAGGAAAAGGCACAAAAAGGGCTTTTTATGGCAAGCTATACGGCGGACACCGTAATTGAACAGTGTCAGGCATTCATTGATATGGGAGACTCCAACTATCTGATTTCCACGTTTGTTGATCGGATCCAGAAGCTTACAGATCTGTCCGAATCGGAGAAAAGTGATTATATCCAGAAAAATGCATATATGCTGCAGACCTATGTGTTGCCGGCCTATCAGCAGCTGATTAAAACCGTGGTGGAGTTGAAAGATTCCGGTAAGAACGAAGAAGGACTCTGTTATCTGCCAAACGGAAAAGAATATTATGAACTGACAGTGCAGGCGTCCACAGGATCTGCAAGAACAGTTCCTCAATTACAGAAACTGACAAAGAATCAAATGAAAGATGATCTGGCGGCAATGAAAGCTGTGATCGGACTGACAGCAGAACAGGCAAAGGAAACAGCAGTGATGGAATCTACCGATCCAAAAGAAATATTAAACAGCCTGAGTCTGGATATTCAGAAGACGTTCCCAAAACTTCCCCAGACGAGTGTAGAAGTAAAATATGTGCCAAAAGCCATGGAAGCACATCTAAGTCCGGCATTCTATATGATACCGGCATTGGATGACACAGAAGAAAATGTCATCTATGTCAATCAGGCCCAGATGGGTAATAAGCTGACACTGTATACAACACTGGCCCATGAGGGGTATCCGGGGCATCTGTATCAGACGGTTTATTACGCATCGACAAAGCCGGATCCACTGCGCAGTATTTTCAATTTTGGCGGATATGTAGAAGGCTGGGCAACGTATGCGGAAATGGGTTCCTACTATCTGGCAGATTCTCTTACCAGAGAGCAGGCGGTTCTGCTTCAGAAAAACAGTTCCATTTTGCTGGCATTGTATGCGCTGGCAGATATGGGCATTCATTATGATGGGTGGAATCGGATGGATACTGTAAAATTTTTCAAAGAATATGGAGTCGGAAGTGCGGAGATCGTAAATCAGATTTATGATCTGATCATTGGATCTCCGGGAAATTATCTGAAGTATTATATCGGCTATGTAGAATTTCTGGAATTAAAGAAAAAATGGGTCGAAAAAAAAGGCGAGAATTTTTCCCAGAAAGAATTTCATAAGGCAGTACTGGATGTAGGACCGGCACCGTTTGAACTGGTAGAAAAATATATGTGGCAGGGAGAAAAATAAAAGATGTTGAATTATCTGTGGGCAGGAATGATTATAATCGGAATCATATATGGTGCATTCACCGGAAAAATGCCCGATATCACGAATGCAGCTCTGGATTCTGCAAAAGATGCAGTAACCTTGTGTATTACAATGGTGGGAGTGATGGCATTCTGGATGGGAATCATGGAAATTGCGTCCCGGGCGGGAATTATTGAGATGGCATCGAAAAAAATGAGACCGCTGATCCGATTTTTGTTTCCTGATATTCCGAAAGAGCATCAGGCGAATCAGTATATTACAACAAACTTTATTGCAAATTTTCTGGGGCTTGGCTGGGCGGCAACGCCTGCCGGACTTCAGGGAATGCAGGCACTGGCCGAATTAGAACAGGAAAGAAGGATGAAAAGAGCGCCGGGAAAGGCAAGAAAGCCCGGCGTGGCATCCAATGAAATGTGCACATTTCTGATCATGAATATCTCTTCGCTGCAGTTGATCCCGATCAATGTGATCGCCTACCGGAGTCAGTATGGAAGTGTGAATCCGGCGGCAATTGTAGGTGCGGGGATTGTGGCGACAACAGTGAGTACGCTGGCCGGGATGGTGTATTGTAAGATTATGGACAGGAAGAGATAAGTCCGATCCGGGCATACTCGATCAATTCTTCTTCCACGCGTTTCATCACTTCTTTTGTCTCCGGATTGGTATAAGGGATCCTGGCAATGATTTTGGGAATATAGTTTTGCTCTTCGATGATATCCAGACTTTCCCGGAAGTTAATATCATAAAAATAAGCAAGATAAGAAATCCAGTAATCCATCGGTGTTACCCGGTCAGAGGACAGGATACATTCATGACGTAAAATAGAATCTCATTACTTTTGGAGAAATCTGCAGAGGCGCCTGTTTCCTCTGCGGAAGTATCCATAAAAGGTTTCCAGTCTGTACTTCCAGTTTTACACGGCAGTTGTCCAGTTTTATCGGCATCCCGGATGATCTTTGCATGAAGTAAAGTACGTGCATCGGAAATTCCATCCAGCTTAAAATCACTGTGTTTGGCAATGGAAATACGGATGATTTCGTCAAAATCTGATTCTGGAACAAACCTGCGGATCAGGTTTTCTCCATTATCATTATTGAACAGAATTTTCACACCGTAAGCGGCATGATCCATCGTGTCCGGAAGAAAGCTGTCGAAGCGTTTTAACTGCTCAAAACGTCCGATATCATGCAGCAGGGCGATCATCTTTGCAAGTGTGGTATCTTCCTCAGATAACCGCATACGGGCTGAAATGTCAGTACTTTCTTTTACAACGCCGTAAGTGTGTACGATCTTTAAACGGATTTTGTCATTGTGGCAGTCGTAGTCTTTTAAATAATTGTTGAATTGTCTTTTTGCGGTGTAAAAATCCATAAAAGTGGCACTCCTTACAAATTACGTTGTTCTTCTAACTGTTTCTTAAGCTGCTCAAGTTCTTTTTCTTTTTGTTGCAAAAGAACTTCCTGAGATGCAAGCAACTCATTTTTTTGAGCAATAGTATTCTGTTGTTCATCGATCGTATCCTGCATTTGATCGATCATGTACTGCACGGTATTCTTATCCAATATTTGTAATTCTTTTGAAAACAATCCCATAACTTTCTCCACATTCCTGCAAAGCTCATAAATCTCCCGGTACATAGAAATAAACTTCGGATATTGTTTGATTAGCTGGACGATTATTTCCGGATTATCCTCGCTGAGAAATGTGAGCCACGCATCTAAATCGTTTTTGATACCTTATCGGACAAAGTCCGCCCGCCGCAGGCATGTATTACGGGATGCCCGGATGGGTATACCTTTATTGTGACGGGTTTCCCGATAGATGTCAAGTGGGATGAAAACGAATTCCTGCAGAAGCTCCATATGAAGTCCTGTATCTGACTTTTGACAAAAATGGTGGACATAATCCTGCTTGTGCCGTTTCATCTCTCCGGAACTTTTTTTCTATAAAAACAATGGTATACACGCTTTTTATATCCCGATAGCTGAATTTCTTTTTCGTTCATTTTTGGCACGTTTGTATTGCCGGAGTAAAAGATCAGCCAAATAGCATGCGCTGCGTTGTCCGGGAAAGGAATATCCTAATTTTTTGCACTTCAATGTTTGCAATGCTTCCATCTTCCAGTTGAACAACAATATCCATAATAAGCAAAGCATTTTCTTCTGCAATTCGGGAAAAATCGTTTGGAAGTACGTGTAAAATACGAATATGCCGTTGTAATATCAGTGACAGTAATTCTTCCAGACGTGAAGGTGCAGTATCCGGATTTAAAATTTCTTTGAAAAAAGAATCGTAAAGTATTTTGACACCCTGCATTCCTGTGCAAAATTGCAGAAATTCTTCTTGTTGGGATTCGTCCCACGAATCAAACAGAAATTTTAATTCAGGGGTAGTTTGAATTTTTTTACAAAGCTCCTCTCGGGTTTGAATCATTGGAAAATATTGTTTTAATCCATTGCTCATAAGCGGTTCCTCCTGATGGTTTGTGAATTAGATTGAAAATTTGATGATTTCATCTGGATTTGTTTTTTGAAAATAAAGAAGAGAACATGGAAATAAAAAGAAATATCCGTTCTCCTGAAATGTTATGAATAAAGTCTAACACGAGGAATATGAAGTGTCCAATAAAAATTTCATAAATAGAATAACACTTCCATTCCTCACTGCTATTTTGCAGATTTTTGTGCAAGATTCCCCATAAAAAATCGCCTTTTACTTTCCTCAAGCAAAAGACGATTTTTACGATTTTCTTTTATTTCACACTCTCTTTTGTAATCAGCTCCACTTCCACCGGGATGGTTTTTTCCACTGTTTCACCCTGCAAAATCTGAATCGCGGTCTCAACTGCTGTCTCTCCCATCAGATTCGGTTTCTGTGCCACAGTTGCTGCCATTTTTCCTGCTTTGACTGCTGCGACTGCATCGTCTGTCGCATCAAAACCAACCACCAGGATTTTCTTGTTTCCAACTGCTTCCACTGCTCCAAGTGCCATCTCATCGTTATGTGCAAATACACCCTGAATTGCGGAATTTGCCTGCAGCATATTTTCCATAACACTCATTCCCTCAGAACGATTGAAGTTCGCGGTCTGTTTGGAAACAACATTCAGCTTTTTATCTGCCACCAAATGGAATCCTTTTCCTCGCTCGATCGTTGCACTGGCTCCGGAAACGCCCTCCAGTTCTGCTACTTTTGCATTTTCTCCAAGAAGTGATACCATATATTCTGTTGCCATTTTCGCACCTTCCACATTGTCAGAAGCAATGGCACAGTCTACGTCTACTCCGTTTACACCGCGGTCTACTGAGATCACTTTAATTCCTCTTGAAACCGCATCCTTCACTGCCGGTGCAACTGCATCGGAATCCACCGGATTTACGATCAGGACACTGATATTTTTTGAAATCAGATCTTCGATATCGCTGGTCTGTTTTGCCGCGTCATCCCCGGCGTCTACCACGATCAGTTTTTCCCCTTCTGTTTTTGCCTTTTCTTTTGCACCTTCACTTAATGTGACAAAGAATGGGTTATTTAATGTAGAGACAGAAAATCCGATACTTCCATTTCCTGCCGCTTCTCCGGATACGTTTTCTGTTTCTCCGTCAATCGTAATCGCATTACAGCCGGTCACACCAAACACCATAACTGCCGCAGCCAGTACACTTACAAATCTCTTCATTCTCATACCGTATTCTCCTCTCTTAGAAAATACAACCCGACTGTAAAATAATATTTGCATAAGGCGTTGTCTCTCCGGTTCGAATAACTGCCTTGCATGTTTTTGTCATTTTTTTCAGATCGCTGTGCAAAACAAATTGTATCTCTGGTTTGAAACCCGTTTCATGCTTTGCAAAAAATTGTTCGATCTGACGGAGTATCTCCGGATTCTGAAGTTTCATCTCCTCTGCCAGTATGATCTTCTCTACTTTCATATCTGCCCCTACTTCTTCCAACACATCCATAAAAGACGGCTGTCCGAATTTTACGGCCAGATCGATCCGTTCTGTCTCATCCGGGATCGGCAGTCCACAGTCTCCGATACAGATTGTGTCCGTATGTCCCATATAAGACAACACTCTGGAAATATCACTGTTTAAAATCCCCTGTCGTTTCATGCTCTTCCTCCCAGTTTTTCCAATTCTTCTTCGACTTCCTGTGCCATCGGCATTCCGCTCTGTGCCCCGAATTTTTCTGTGGATAAGCTGGCTGCCACATTCGCATACCGAAGTGCTGTCTCCATATCCGCTCCTTTTGCTCTCTGCAGGGCAAATGCACCGTTTAACGTATCTCCTGCCCCGGTCGTATCTGCCACATTCGCTTTTCTCGCCGGTACACTCAAGATTTCTCCATTCTTCAAACAAGTAATCACACCTCTGGAGCCCTGTGTGATGATCAGTTTTTCCGGATACTCTCTTAACAAGTCCTCTGTAGAATACTCCTCTCCAAAAATCAGGACCGCTTCATGTTCATTTGGTGTTACATACGTCACTTTTTCGATCACTTCCAACGGAACGTTTGACGCCGGAGCCGGATTTAACACTACCGGAATCTGATTGTCATAACAGAAATCTACAACATAATACACCGTATCCAGCGGAATCTCCTGCTGCAGCACAACCATATCAAAAGTCTTCAGCTCCTCTTTGATCCTGTCAATATAATCTCTGTCCACTTTCCCGTTTGCTCCCGGAACCACGATGATCGTATTGTCATTTTCTCCGACTGTGATCATAGCAATCCCTGTCGGAACTCCCTCTAAAACCTTGATATGTCCCGTCTCTACACCGACTTTCTTGAAATTCTCCAATAACCGGGTACCATTTGCGTCATCTCCAACACATCCGAACATCTCCACTTTTGCTCCGAGCTTTGCCATAGCAACCGCCTGATTCGCACCTTTCCCTCCCGGAATATAATGAAGGCTGTCTCCTCGAAGTGTCTCCCCTTTTAGCGGAATCCGCTCTGCGGTCACCGTCATATCCATGTTAATGCTTCCTACTACTGCCAGTTTCATTCTGCTTCTCCTTTCTTTTTCGTCGTCTGACGCCTGATCAGCTCAACATCAAATATATTTTCTTTCTGATACGAAATCTCTTCTCCATGATGGATGATCATCTGTACTGCCAGTTTTCCCATTTCTTCAATGGGCTGGGAAATGGTCGTCAGCTCCGGTGTCATTCTCCTGCTGAACTCAATATTGTCAAATCCGACCAGCTGTACATCTTCCGGGACTCTTCGCCCGTTCTGATGAAGCACCTTATAGACTGCCATTGCCGCCATGTCATTGCTCGCCAGGATTCCATCGGTATCCGGGTATCTGCGAATCAGTTCTTCTGCTGCCGCAAGTCCGGCATCGTAATCATAATCACAGTCGATCCAGACAGCTTTTCTTCCATACTTTCTGCACACATCCTCATATCCCTGATAACGCTGCTGCCCGCTGGAAAACTTCATCGGTCCCCGCAGGCACACAATATGCTGACAGCCGCATTCAATCAGATGCTCTGCCGCAAGTTTTCCGCCTTTGTAATGATCTGATTCGATAAATGCGATTTCCCGTCCCTTAGAAAGCTTTCTGTCCATCACGACAACCGGAAGTCCGCATTCTGCAATCTTCTTTCCGGTCCGATCGCTGTTGGTCATGATCACAATTCCATCTGCCTGCATCTGCACAAGCATCTGAATGTTCATCCGTTCTTTCTTCGGATTATTTGCTGAATTGCATAACAGCATCTTATATCCGTTTTGAAAGGCTTCCTCCTCCACTGCTTTGGCGATTTCACTGAAAAATGGATTTTCAATATTCGGAACGATCATTCCAATAATCTTTGATGATTTCTTAAACAATGCCCGCGCCAGTTCATTTGGTTTGAACCCCGTTTCTTGAATAGCCTCAAGAACTCTTTGCTTCTTCTCCTCATCCACATTCGCTGTTCCATTCATCACTCTCGATACAGTAGCAGGTGAAACTCCTGCGATCTTTTGCAACTTTCTCTGAACTTGCCATCTTATGTCCTCTTTCTTTTTGCTGCTGTGAAACTTTTTTGAAACCCGTTTCATATCTTGATTTTATTATAGGCATAACTCCTGACATCTGTCAATCTCCTTTTGTAGACTTTGGTGGTATTGTATAGATATCTCTCTTTTCTTTTTATTCCTATCGCCCAAAAACTCTGCCTTTTTTATGCATAATCCCTATTTTATTTTTCCGCTTCCATTATACTTGACTGTTTCAGTCCAATATTGTAAGATGAGACAAAACGTCAGGGAGGTCAGATATGTTATTTACCAAAGAATGTGATTATGCCATCCGCATCATGCGTGCATTATCTTCCGGAGAGTTAATCAGTGTCTCACGGATCTGCGAGATGGAGCATCTGCCCTCTGCCATGACTTACAAGATTACCAGAAAGCTGGAAAAGTCCGGATTTTTAAAAAGCTGTCGGGGTACCAACGGGGGATATGCGCTCAACTTAAAGCTTGCAGAGATTTCTCTCTATAATCTCTGCGCTGCCATAGATCCGGATATCCTTCTTTTAGAATGTATGAAAGAGGGTTATCCTTGTTCTATGAACAGTCCGAAAAATCCATGTCTGGTACATCACGAATTCTGCCGGCTGCAGAATATGCTGGTGCAGGAAATGAAACAAAAATCTCTTGCCGAATTATTTCGGTAAGTGTTTTTTTGCCTTAATCTTTACTATTTTAGTACAGTTTTATCAAAGGAGGATTTTACAAAATGAATCAATGTTATGGATGCAATACATGCAAAAGCGCAGACAAGCCTCTAGAAGGCTTTATCCGCTCGCTTCCGATGGAAACTTCCCATCACCGCGTGGAAGGACAGAGCACAAAATGTGGATTTGGACTGCAGGGAGTCTGTTGTCGTCTCTGCTCCAACGGTCCTTGCCGCATCACTCCAAATGCGCCGAGAGGAATCTGCGGTGCCGATGCCGATACGATCGTAACCCGCAATTTCTTAAGAGCAGTGGCTTCCGGCAGCGGATGCTATATCCATATCGTTGAGAATACTGCCCTCAATCTGAAGAAAACCGCCCAGATCAAAGGAGAATTAAAGGGTCTGAAATCTCTGGAGCATCTGGCGGAGATGTTTGGAATTACAGACGAAGATGTCTATGTAAAAGCAGAAAAAGTGGCAGATGCCGTACTTGCCGATCTGTACAAACCGGAATATGTTTCTGCAGAACTGATTGAGAAAATCGCATATGCACCACGTATTAAACGCTGGAAAGAACTGGGAATCATGCCGGGCGGTGCAAAAGCAGAGGTATTCAAAGGTGTTGTAAAATGTTCCACCAATCTGAACTCCGACCCTGTGGATATGCTTACCGACTGTCTGAAGCTTGGTATTTCCACCGGAGTGTACGGGCTGACCTTAACCAATCTGCTCAACGATGTTTTGCTCGGACAGCCGGAGCTTCGCCTGGCCCCGGTAGGACTGCGTGTGATCGATCCGGATTACATCAACATTATGATTACCGGACATCAGCACACGATTTTCGTAGATCTTCAGGAACGCCTGATTTCAGAAGAAGCAAAGACAAAAGCGCAGGCTGTTGGTGCAAAGGGATTCAAACTGGTAGGATGTACCTGCGTAGGACAGGACTTACAGCTCAGAGGCGCACACTATACCGAAATATTTGACGGTCATGCAGGAAACAACTATACAAGTGAAGCAATCCTGGCAACCGGAGCGATCGATGCAGTTCTTTCAGAATTTAACTGTACTCTTCCGGGAATCGAGCCAATCTGTGAAGAATTGAAGATCCGACAGATCTGTCTGGATGATGTTGCAAAGAAAGCGAATGCGGAACTGATGCCGTTTGAATTTGAAAACCGCGAAGAACAAAGCAGCATTATTATTGATAAAATCATCGAATCCTACAAGGAACGACGGGGAAGTGTTGCGTTACACCTCATGGAAGAACATGGAAATGACCATACATTAACGGGTGTCAGTGAAGGTTCTTTAAAATCCTTCCTGGGCGGAAAGTGGACGCCGCTAATCGAACTGCTGGCATCCGGAGAGATCAAAGGTCTTGCCGGTGTGGTGGGATGCTCCAACCTGACTGCAGGCGGACATGATGTCTTGAGCGTGGAACTGACAAAAGAACTGATCTCTCGCGACATCCTCGTCCTTACTGCCGGATGTTCTTCAGGCGGAATCGAAAACTGCGGACTCATGACTCCGGAAGCTGCCAAATATGCCGGTCCAAAGCTGCGCGCTGTCTGTGAAAAACTGAACATTCCGCCGGTTTTGAATTTTGGTCCTTGTCTTGCGATCGGCCGTCTGGAAATCGTTGCAACAGAAATCGCCGCAGAGCTTGGCGTAGATCTTCCACAGCTTCCACTGGTACTTTCTGCCGCACAGTGGCTGGAAGAGCAGGCACTGGCTGACGGATGCTTCGGACTTGCACTGGGACTTCCGCTGCACCTTGGACTTCCTCCGTTCGTAACGGGAAGCAAAACTGCAGTCAAAGTACTCACAGAAGATATGAAAGAACTGACCGGAGGACAGGTCATCATCAACGGAGATGCGAAAGAATCTGCTGATATCCTGGAGCAGATTATTCTGGAAAAACGCCAGGGCTTACATATATAGGAGGTGCCGCTATGAGACGAATTATGATCGATGCCTCAAAGTGCGATGGATGCAAAAACTGCACCATCGCCTGTATGCAGGCGCACCGGGAAACACCGGGAACTGTTTATGATCTGGATCTGACGGACATCCGCAATGAATCCAGAAACCACATCGAAAAGCTGCCGGACGGAACCTATCGCCCTATTTTTTGCAGACACTGCGATCAGCCGGAATGCGTGATGTCCTGTATGAGCGGTGCTCTGACAAAGGATCCGAAAACGGGAATCGTATCTTATGATGAAACGAAATGTGGCTCCTGTTTTATGTGCGTTATGAACTGCCCGTTCGGCGTCCTCAAAGCAGATACTGCCACCCGTACCAAAGTCGTAAAGTGCGACTTCTGCCTGCAGGACGGTGCAGAACCCAACTGCGTAAAAGCCTGTCCAAAACAGGCAATCTATGTTGAGGAGGTGTCATTATGATGCATGTTATTATCGGAGTGGGGGCTGCCGGGATCACCGCAGCAAAAACCATTCGCAGCCAGCAGCCGGATGCCTCTATTACCATGATTTCCACAGATGAGCATGTACACTCCCGCTGCATGCTTCACCGTTATTTGAGCCATGAACGTCAGGAAGATACCTTGTCCTTTGTAGAACCTGACTTTTTTGAAACCAATAAAATCGAATGGATCAAGGGTGTTTCTGTAAAAACAGTGGATGTAAAAAACCAGCAGGTTCTGCTTGATAATGACACATCCTGCCACTATGACAAACTCCTGATCACAACCGGTGCAAACAGCTTCATCCCGCCTGTTGGACAGTTCCGTGAGGCAAACAATGTATTCGGACTGCGGCATCTTTCGGATGCTCAGGCGATCCGCCCGCTGGCCGATCAGGCAGAACAGATTCTGATCGTTGGTTCCGGTCTGGTTGGAATGGACGCTGCCTATGCATTTCTCGAGCAGGGTAAAGAGGTTACTGTTGTGGAAATGGCAGATCGTATTCTTCCGATCCAGTTAAATGAAACTGCCGGAACTGCCTATCGGAAATTATTTGAAGAACACGGATGCCGTTTTCTTCTTGGAAAAAAGGCTTCTGAAACGCATATGAACAGCAATGGTTCAATCGACTATGTCCTTCTGGATGATGGCACCCGGGTAGACTGTGATCTGGTCATTGTTGCTGCCGGTGTTCGTCCCGCAGTTGAATGCGTACTGGATACTTCGATCGAAGTAGATCGTTTTATTAAAGTGTCTGACACCATGGAAACCAACTGTAAAGATATTTACGCTGCCGGAGATGTAACGGGACTGTCCGGAATCTGGCCAAATGCTATGAAACAGGGACAGGTTGCCGCTATGAATATGTGCGGAATTAAAACACTTTACGAAGACCGTTACGCTATGAAAAATACGATGAACTTCTATGGACTGGTTACGCTTTCCCTTGGAAGAGGAACAGAAGAAGAGGGAGATGTTGTTCTCGAACAGGAAGATTCTCACAATTATAAACGTGCCATTTTACGAGATGGAAAATTAGACAGTATTTTATTACAGGGAAGTATTGATTATTCCGGAATTTATCAATATCTGATCAAACATAAGATCGACCTTTCCGGTATGGAAAAAGATGTTTTTCATCTGTCTTTCGCTGATTTTTACGGAGTGAAAGAAAACGGCGGATATTGTTATCAGGATCAGGCATAAAGTAAAAGCATTCCTGCATGGATCATTGCTTCTTGGCATATGATTCCCGGCAGGAATGCTTTTTATTTTATTATCTCGCAGATTCACCAACTGCAGCTGCTCCGCTCAATCCGTCTTCACTCTTTTTCTGGTCATAAACCTCTCTGTCTAAAAGCTGCTCGGATTTTGCGACAAGAACTGCTGCTGTTGCCGCACCTGTCACATTTGCTGCCGTACGCATCATATCAACAACACTTG
>ENA-OQHL01001009-OQHL01001009.1-human-gut-metagenome-genome-assembly--contig:-NODE-1009-length-16074-cov-2.938797_pt1 | contig 16074 bp, 13 predicted proteins | sample MGYA00242565_ERZ504723 | MGnify/ENA primary metagenome ERZ504723 (study PRJEB26092, sample SAMD00036211) | human gut metagenome | host: Homo sapiens | study: EMG produced TPA metagenomics assembly of... | reverse complement strand
CTCGGTTATCTGACATGGAATCACAGTGGTCATTATGAGGTAGTAATAGATGAGTATGAACAGTATTTGAGTGAGTTTGTATACGATAAAATATGGTCAGAGTTATCGCAGAAGGATCGCATTGTGGCAAGGGGAATTGCCGAGACGGAAAGCGGAAAAATCAAAGAGATCCGGGAACATCTTGGCATGGAGACAAACGAGTTTAATCCCTACCGGAAAAGACTGATAAAAAAAGGAATCGTTTCCGGCGAGACCAGAGGGTATGTATTTTTTACACTGCCGCTTTTCGAGAGATATGTGATCGATAATTCATGAGTGAAAACAGGCGAATACAATTCAGGCATTATGTCGTCCCCGTATTGTGTACACCGTGGAAAAAGCGTATAATACAAAGCACGAAATGGAAAGATATTATATACGGATGGAGGTAGTCATTATGTCATTTTTTGATGAGATGAAAGAGTCATTGGTATCAGCAGGAAAAGATGTATCCCAGAAGGCGAAGGAAGTATCCGGTGTTGCCAAGTTAAAATTAGACGTAAAGTCCAAAGAGGATTATGTAGAAAAACAGTATGCAGAACTGGGACGTACTTATTTTGATGCACACAGAGATGATGAGGAAAATGCCGAAAATGAACAGTTCAAAGTGATCAAAGAGGCATTGGCAGAGATCGAGCGCATGAAAACGGAGATCTTAAATCTTCAGGGTGCAGCAGAATGTCCAAACTGTGGAGCAAGAATGCCACAGGGAGCATCTTTCTGCAGCAGTTGTGGAACAAAAATGGCAGAGCCGGAGCATTTTACAGGCGAAGTTGTTGATGATGAGAAATTTGATGAATAAAGAAATTCATATCATTCGTTTACAGATAAGCGATGCGCAGAAAATGTAAAATTAAATGCAATAGCACGGAAACACCGAAAAACCAATGTATTCATTGACTTTTCAGTATTTCCGTGCTATTTTATGTGATAGGCGTTCAGCGTCTGATGTAACAGGACGCGATAATGCATACAATTATTTTAATATAAAACACAATGAAAAAGAGAGTACATGAAATGGAACTCAACAGATCATTTGTACAGATGGTCTTAGCAGAGAGGTTCCCGGGATATAGCAGGGCATCTGATTTTAACTCAGTAATATCAGATCCGCAGGATATCATGGTGCAAGGGAATGAGGAAAGCTTCATGGAACATGGCTTTGGAGTGGCAGGGCTGAACGGATGCAGAAAAGTGGCATGCGATAAGTTCTGACGGGACCGCCTGTTATAGCGGAGATGTTTTTGACAGAGACAGAAAATGGACTGGCAGAGAGTGTGCCGGCGGACAGAGTACGGTCAAAGACATATTGAGGTCTGTGCTGTGAGGTACAGATGAACTGAAGTGGTAACACGGAAACAACCCGTCTTCTAAGAGATTAGAGGATGGGATTTTTATTTTAAGGAAAGAGGTAGAGAGAATGAGCAATAAGGGAAAGTATTATATGACAACAGCGATTGCCTATACATCGGGCAAACCGCATATCGGAAATACTTACGAGATTGTACTTGCAGATGCGATCGCCAGATATAAAAGAGCAGAAGGTTATGATGTATATTTCCAGACAGGAACTGACGAGCACGGACAGAAGATTCAGGAAAAAGCAGAGGCAGCAGGTATTACACCAAAGGAATTCGTAGATGGAGTTGCAGGAGAGGTAAAAGCAATCTGGGATCTGATGAACACATCCTATGATAACTTTGTCCGCACTACAGATGCAGACCATGAAAAATGCGTAAAGAAAATCTTTAAAAAATTATACGATCAGGGAGATATCTATAAGGGAGCTTACGAGGGACTTTACTGTACACCATGTGAATCCTTCTGGACAGAGTCCCAGCTTGTAGATGGCAAATGCCCGGACTGCGGACGTGAAGTAAAACCGGCAAAAGAGGAAGCTTATTTCTTCAAAATGAGCAAATACGCAGACCGTCTGATCGATTACATTAACACACATCCTGAGTTTATCCAGCCGGTATCCCGTAAGAACGAGATGATGAACAACTTCTTACTTCCGGGCTTGCAGGATTTATGTGTATCCAGAACATCCTTCAGCTGGGGAATCCCGGTAGATTTTGATCCGAAGCATGTTGTTTATGTATGGCTTGACGCACTGACCAACTACATTACAAAAATTGGTTATGACCCGGATGGTTCTTCTGAGTTGTTTCAGAAAAACTGGCCTGCAGATTTACACTTAATTGGAAAGGATATCGTCCGTTTCCATACGATTTACTGGCCAATCTTCTTAATGGCATTGGATCTGCCATTGCCAAAACAGGTGTTTGGTCATCCATGGCTTTTACAGGGCGGCGATAAGATGAGCAAATCCAAAGGAAACGTGATCTATGCAGACGATATGGTAAGACTGTTCGGCGTAGACGCAACCCGTTACTTCGTCCTTCATGAGATGCCATTTGAAAATGACGGTGTCATCACATGGGAATTGGTAATTGAGAGATTCAATTCTGATCTTGCCAATATTTTAGGAAATCTGGTAAACAGGACGATCTCCATGAGCAACAAATATTTTGATGGTGTTGTAAGAAAAACTGGAGCAGCCGAAGAAGTCGATGAGGATTTAAAGGCTGTCGTTACCGGAACCAGAGACAAAGTGCAGGAGAAAATGGACAAACTCCGCGTGGCAGATGCAATCACCGCTGTATTTGACCTGTTCCGCCGCTGCAACAAATACATTGACGAGACGACTCCATGGGTACTTGCAAAAGATGAGGCAGACCATGACCGTCTTGCAGAGGTATTATACAATCTGACAGAGTCCATCACGATTGGAGCAGGATTACTGCACAGCTTCCTGCCGGAGACAGCAGAGAAGATCGTAAACCAGCTGAATACTACATTGCGCGATTATGACGATCTGGACAAATTCGGACTTTATGAGAGTGGAAGCAGAGTGACAGATACACCGGAAATCCTATTTGCACGTCTGGATGCAAAAGAGGTTATGCCGAAAGTGGAGGAGATCAAGGCAGCTCAGAAAGCTGAGTTTGAGGCAGAACAGAAGAAACTTGCCGGAGAAACGGAAACAGCAGAAGAAGCGGAAGAATCCGCAATTGACATTGAACCGAAAGCAGAGATTGAGTATGATGATTTTATGAAGATGCAGTTTCAGGTAGGAGAGATCATTGCCTGCGAAGCAGTTCCAAAATCAAAGAAATTACTCTGCTCACAGGTGAAGATCGGAAGTCAGGTAAAACAGATCGTTTCCGGTATCCGCAAGCATTACACACCGGAAGAGATGGTTGGCAAAAAAGTCATGGTATTAGTGAACTTAAAACCGGCAAAACTTGCAGGTGTAGTCTCAGAGGGTATGTTACTCTGCGCAGAGGATGAGAACGGGGAACTTGCATTGATGGTTCCGGAGAAAAAGATGCCAAGCGGAGCAGAAATCTGCTAGAAAAACAGAAATTAAGACACAATTAAGATTTCTCTACTATTAAAATACTTTTTAACTGCTAAAATAAAACTGTTCAGGCTGATAAACGCCGGACAGTTTTATTTTATTCATGTTTGCAGCAATGGACAGATTTGTCCGTAAAGCGGGAGACAGGCTGTTCACAGAAAAATATTGGGAGGATAGGACATGCAGACAATTTTAGTTTGTGATGATGATAAAGAAATTGTGGAAGCAATCGAGATCTATTTACAGCAGGAAGGCTTTCATGTGCTGAAGGCATATGATGGTGAAGAAGCGCTTGAGATATTGAAGAACAATGAAGTACATCTTCTGATCATGGATGTCATGATGCCGAAGCTGGACGGAATCCGTGCAACCCTGAAAATCCGTGAGAACAGCAGTATTCCGATCATCATTTTGTCAGCAAAAACAGAGGATTCAGACAAAATCTTAGGACTGAATATCGGGGCGGACGATTATGTAGAGAAACCGTTCAATCCGCTGGAACTGGTGGCAAGGGTAAAATCCCAGCTCCGCCGCTATACGCAGCTTGGAAATGCAGCAGAATCCGGTGACAGTATTTATACAGTTGGAGGTTTAAGCATCAATGACGATCTGAAGGAAGTGACGGTGGATGGCGAAGTGGTGAAGCTTACCCCGATCGAGTATAACATTCTTTTACTGCTGGTGAAGAATCAGGGAAAAGTATTTTCCATCAGCCAGATTTATGAGAGCATCTGGAATGAGGATGCGATCGGAGCGGATAATACAGTGGCAGTACACATCCGCCATATCCGCGAGAAGATAGAGATTAATCCAAAAGAACCCCGCTATCTGAAAGTTGTATGGGGTGTTGGTTACAAAATTGATAAGAATTAAGAGTTAAGGAGCAATTATGGAGAGCCATCCTTATTCCTACGGAACAAAACTGACGGGTCTGATCCTGCATCTGTTTTTTACAGTGGTTTTAACGATAGCAGTATTTTTGCTGGCATCCATGCTTAGTAAAAATATTTTTGAGTTGTCAGACGTTGGAACAGAACAGTTTCTGGATTCCGGGTATTACACAAATGTATTGAAAAAAAATGTGATGACCTGAGCGATTACCTGCGTCTGCTGATCAAAGGTGAAAGCCGTACTTCAGAGGAGAACAGGCGTTATCTGCAATACACCAATGAGTTTAAGAGTGGTGAGAGTAATTTCTGCTATTGGTACAGGATTGGTGAGGCGTGGTACACAAATCAGCCGGACACGAAGGAAGGACAGGAGTTTGACGTGGAAGCTGTGCTGATGGAGGCGAAGACCATGGGAAATTACCTGATCTATGATCTTGTGGACAAAGAATTTGGCACTGACATTAACGGCATGGCAGACTACTTCTTTGGCGGCGGAAATCAGATGCTCTGGCCTGCAGATGATATGACACTGATCATCGGGATCGATACGGAGCTGTCTGCAGAAGATGATATTTATGAGGCATCCCGGGAGTACGAACAGCTTCATCCATGGATCAAGGTCTGTATTTCTGTGGTCTGGTCAGTCTGATGGGATGGATCATCTCACTGGTTTATCTGACTTTGGCAACCGGACGCCGCACAGGTGAGGAGAAAATCCATCTGAATCCGATCGATAAGATCAAGACGGAGATCCTGGTGGCGGCTTTTATTTTTATGATGGCAGAGCTTGTGATCCTCATTGCCAAAGTAAACAGTGAGGAATGGGCTGTTTACGGGATCATTGTAGCATCGGGAACCGTGAGTCTTGTGATCGACGGATTATTCCTGATCTTTTATCTGAGCATGGTGCGCAGAATGAAAGTGGAGATGCTCTGGGAGACAAGCGTTGCGTGCTGGCTCGAAAGAGGCATCTGCAAAGTATTTGCCAGACAGAAAACAACGGTGCGTGTGCTGCTGCTATTTGCAGGACACATGGCTGTCTGCTTCATATTGGCGGTCGGTGCATTTTACTATCGGAGCATGACTGCACTGGTGCTGCTGCTCTTATTTTCAGCGGGAGAGTGTTACATGATTCTGCGAAAGGCAGTGGAGCAGTATCAGATCCGGCTGGGTGTGGAAAAGATCAGGGATGGAGCGCTTTCCGGGAAAATTGACATTGAACAGTTGCACGGCGAGGAGAAAAGTCTTGCGGAGGCGATCAATAACATTGGAGAAGGTCTTTTACATGCAGTGGATGACAGCACCAAAAATGAACGCATGAAGGCAGATCTTATCACAAATGTATCTCATGATATCAAAACACCACTGACATCAATTATTAATTATGTAAACCTGATGAAGCTGGAAAAAATTGATAATGAGCGTGTGCAGGGATATATTAAGATTCTGGATGAAAAATCACAGCGGTTAAAGCAGCTTACAGCGGATCTTGTGGAGGCATCTAAGATCAGTTCCGGTAATGTGAAACTTGACATGCAGGTCATTGATCTTGTAGAACTTGTCTATCAGACGAGTGGAGAGTTTAATGAAAAGTTTGAGCAGAAGGAGCTTACGATTGTAACAAAACTTCCAAAAACAGCCGTGCTCATCCGCGCAGATGGCAGACAGCTTTACCGCGTGATCGAAAATCTTTATAATAATGTTGCAAAGTATGCACTGGAAAAAACAAGGGTGTATGTGGATATTGCATATGTGGAAGAAAAGGTTGTCTTTTCCATTAAGAATGTATCAGAACATTCCCTTGCAAGGGAGAACAGCAATGCCGGAGATCTGACGGAACGTTTTATCCGCGGGGATTCGTCGAGAACGACCGAGGGAAGTGGTCTGGGACTTTCCATCGCAAAGAGCCTTACGGTTTTAATGGGTGGAGTGTTTGACATTAAGGTGGATGGTGATCTGTTTAAGGCATCTATTACATTCCCACAATATGTAGACGAGAACAGCAGTAATCCGAAAATGGAAGAGCCGGCAAGCGAAGATGATTACGAGATTGAAGAATTAGAACCAGAGGAGAGAACAGAGAAAGAATGATAAAAGCAGTTATTTTTGACATGGATGGCGTGCTAATTGACACAGAAAAATGGTTGAATATATACTGGCAGCAGGCGGCAAAAGAGGCGGGATTTCATTTTACCAGAGAGCATGGACTTGCAATCCGCAGCCTTGCAACAAAGTATACAGGACCTTATCTGCAAAAGATATTTGGACCGGAATTTGATTATGAAGCAATCCGGGCGAGACGCAAACAGCTCATGAAAGAACATATTGAGAAAAATGGGATTGAGAAAAAGCCGGATGTGGATGAAATCCTGGATTATCTCCGCTCAAAGAACATCAAGACTGCCGTTGCAACAGCAACGGATCCGGAACGTACAAAACAGTATCTCACACAGATTGGTATCTACGATAAATTTGATCAGCTTGTGAGCGCCACAACCGTAGAGAACGGAAAACCGGAGCCTGACGTGTACCTTTATGCATGTGAGCAGATTGGGGAGAAACCAAAGGATTGCATTGCGGTGGAAGATTCGCCAAATGGAATCTTATCTGCATACCGCGCAGGGCTTTCTGTTGTGATGGTGCCGGATCTCGCAGAACCGGACGAGGAGACAGCAAAACTTCTGTATGCAAAATTTGATACACTCGCCGGATTGAAAACAATCATTTAGAAGAGAAAGAACTTTGGGGATTCCCGGAGTTCTTTTTTAAATGCATAAAACAATTGATTTATTAATTTAGTGTATGAAAGTCTTGATTTTTACAGGGAGTATCTTTATAATTCATATAAAAGCGCGAAAGACGAGTTGAGTTAGAAAGCTTCGCCGGAGATTGGGATGGAGGAACGTATGAAATTATATGATAGTGGCGTTTACCTTGTAAACGGAAAAGAAATTATGACGGACGCGACAGAGGTACAGCAGAAGACGGGAAAAGCTGTCACGAAAGAGCAGGCTGCCGAAAATACCATCGCTTATGGTATTTTGAAAAAACATAATACTTCAGGAAACATGGACAAGCTTCAGGTTAGATTTGACAAGCTTACCTCACATGATATTACATTTGTAGGAATCATTCAGACCGCAAGAGCATCTGGCTTAGAGCGTTTTCCAATGCCATACGTCCTGACAAACTGCCATAACAGTTTATGTGCAGTCGGTGGTACGATCAACGAAGATGACCACATGTTTGGACTTACCTGTGCCAAGAAATACGGTGGAGTTTATGTACCACCTCATCAGGCAGTCATCCATCAGTTTGCAAGAGAGATGTTAGCAGAGAGCGGAGCCATGATCTTAGGATCTGATTCCCATACCCGCTACGGTGCATTGGGAACCATGGCAGTCGGCGAAGGCGGACCGGAGCTTGTAAAACAGTTACTGAACAAAACATACGATATTGATATGCCGGGCGTGTAGGTGTTTACCTGACCGGAACACCACAGAAAGGGGTTGGACCTCAGGACGTTGCCCTTGCCATTATCGGTGAAGTGTTTGATAAAGGTTATGTGAAGAATAAAGTCATGGAATTTGTGGGACCGGGTGTGTCGAACTTAAGCGTTGATTTCCGTATCGGCGTGGACGTTATGACGACCGAGACGACCTGCCTTTCCTCTATCTGGAGAACCGATGAAAAGGTACAGGATTTCTATGCGATCCATGGAAGGCCGCAGGCATACAAAGAGCTGAATCCGGGGGATGTGGCTTACTATGATGGAATGATCGAGATTGACCTCGGTCAGATCAAACCAATGATCGCAATGCCATTCCATCCAAGCAACACTTATACCATCGAAGAGCTGAATGCAAATCTGATGGATATTCTGGACGACTGCGAGAAACGTGCAGAAGTCAGCTTCGACGGAGCTGTAAAATTAGATTTAAAGAGCAAAGTAAGAAACGGAAAGCTTTATGTAGATCAGGGAATTATTGCGGGCTGTGCCGGCGGTGGATTTGAAAATATCTGTGATGCCGCAGACATTTTAAAAGGTGCGAGCATCGGACCGGATGAGTTTACATTGAGCGTATATCCGGCAAGTACCCCGATTTACATGGAACTTGTAAAAAATGGTGCAGTGGCAAGCCTCATGGAGACAGGAGCGATCGTCAAAACAGCGTTCTGCGGTCCTTGCTTTGGTGCCGGAGATACTCCTGCAAATAACGCATTCTCTATCCGTCACTCCACAAGAAACTTCCCGAACCGCGAAGGTTCCAAGGTCCAGAAGGGACAGGTTGCATCCGTTGCGCTTATGGATGCAAGATCCATTGCAGCAACTGCAGCAAATAAGGGATATTTGACCGCAGCTACCGATCTGGATGTAAATTATACAAAACCGAAATACTTCTTCGACAGCAGGATATACGAGAACCGCGTCTTTGACAGCAAGGGAGTGGCTGATCCAAGTGTGGAGATCCAGTTTGGACCAAATATCAAAGACTGGCCGGCAATGAGTGCATTACCGGAGCATATGGTATTAAAGGTTGTTTCAGAGATCCATGATCCGGTTACGACAACTGACGAGTTGATCCCATCCGGAGAGACTTCCTCCTTCCGATCCAATCCGCTTGGACTGGCAGAGTTTGCACTTTCCAGAAAAGATCCGCTCTATGTGGGACGTGCAAAAGAGATCCAGAAAGCAGAGAAGGCAGTGGAAGCCGGAGAGTGTCCGGTTGAGGCTGTACCGGAATTGCAGGCAGTGATCGATACGATCAAGACGGTTTATCCTGATTTTGGTGAGAAAGCGAGAAAAGAGAAAGGCTATGCAGGATTTGGAAGTACCATTTTTGCAGTGAAACCGGGGGACGGTTCTGCGCGTGAGCAGGCTGCTTCCTGCCAGAAGGTACTCGGAGGCTGGGCGAACATTGCGAATGAGTATGCAACCAAACGTTATCGTTCCAATCTGATCAACTGGGGTATGCTGCCATTTATTATCGGAAAGGGTGATCTTCCATTTGAAAATCTGGATTATCTCTTTATTCCGGAAATCAGAAAAGCTGTTGAGGACAAGCAGTCTGAAATTCAGGCTTACGCAGTGAAAGACGGCGCATTAAAACCATTCAGCCTTCATATGGATGCCCTGACGGATGATGAGCGGGAGATCATTTTAAAAGGCTGTCTCATCAATTACTACCGTGGTTAATTTAAAAATCTAAAAAGATGATAAAAACAGAGGTCTGCTTAGTGACAGACCTCTGTTTTTGCGTTAGAATGAGAGTATAAATTACGCTTAGAAGCGCATGTTTGCACAAGTCGTTTCCGGCAGAAAAAGGAGAGCTTAAGTTGGAAGAACTAAAACAAAACGAACAGATACAGACACCGAAGACAAAAAAGACAGATGAATTTCATTTGAAACAGATCACGATCATAGCGCTTGCTATTTTTATCACATTCTGTTGCTGCATTTTATTTTTCTTTGTCATATACCGTTATAATGGGTTTACAGATTTCTGGAAGAAACTGACATATATTTTACAGCCGGTCATTATCGGACTGGTTGTGGCATATCTTCTGAATCCGTTGATGAAACTCATAGATGGAAAGTTATTTTCCCTGTTTAAAGGAAAGATGAAGAGTGAGAAAAAAGCGAAAAAAAATATCAAGAGGGCTGGCAATCGCAGGTGCACTGCTGTTTTTGGTAGGCATCATTGTCCTGCTGATCGCTGCGATCGTTCCATCCATCATCCAGAGCATACAGGGCATCATATCCACACTCCCTGCTGAGGTGCGTTCGCTTGTTGACTGGATCAATGATATCGCCAAGGGAGACAGCCAGATAGCGGACATTGCGGAAGAAGTAATCACACAGGCGGGTAACTTCTTTGAAAATTGGATGAAAAACACGCTGCTTCCACAGGCAGAAGTCTATATCTCTTCCATTACCAGCGGAGTGATCACCGGAGTAAAATTTGTGATCAATATTCTGGTCGGACTTATCATCTCTGTGTATGTTATGGCGAGTCAGGAAAAGTTTGCAGGTCAGGCGAAGAAAATCATTTATGCTATTTTTAAACCGGTCAGAGCCAATGTTGTAGTAGAGACTGTGCGGAAGAGCAACGAGATCTTTGGCGGATTTATCAGTGGAAAAATTTTAGATTCTGCCATTATCGGTGTGATTGCCTATATCGTGCTTGCGATCATGAAATGCCGGATACCATGCTGGTGGCTGTGATCATTGGTGTGACCAATATCATTCCGTTTTTTGGACCTTTTATCGGGGCGATCCCATCCTTTATCATTATTGTTTTACAGAATCCGGTACAGGGATTATATTTCCTGATTTTTGTTATCATTTTTACAGCAGGTAGACGGAAATATTATCGGACCGAAGATCCTCGGAGATTCCACCGGGCTTTCCTCTTTCTGGGTTGTATTTGCCATTCTCGTATTTGGCGGTCTGTGGGGCTTCCCTGGAATGCTGCTTGGTGTGCCGATCATGGCAGTGATTTATTATATTGTTTCCAATGTTGTCACATATTCCCTGAAAAAGCGTGGGATCCCGGCAACGGAGATAGATTATGTTAACCTTGACCGCATCGATAAGCACACCAATCAGCCGGTTTATGAGACCACGGAAAAGAATAAAAAACAGGATGAAAAATCGGCAGGGGAAGCATGATAATTTTTGACATCTAATTGTGCCTATGATAAACTAAAAGGTATCATAGACAAATTGAAAAAGGTAATGGATCATTACGGAAAATGCACAGTTTGAGGTGGCAGAATTGGATAAATATGAATATAAATTAAAGCTGGATCAGATGAAATCACTCACAGCCGAGGGGAAATACGAAGAGGCGGCTGAGATCGCGGATACCATCAACTGGCGTAAGATAAAGAACATTAACGCTCTGGTAAAAGTAGGAGAGATCTACGAGAAAGTAGGGCGTTATGATGAGAGCAAGGATGTTTTGCTGACGGCTTATGACAAGTCGCCGATCGGCAGAATGATCATTTATCGTCTTGCAGAGGTTGCAGTCAGGACAAAGAGTTTTGATGAGGCAAAAGAGTATTATCAGGAGTTTGTGGAGATCGCACCTCATGATAATTTAAAATACGTGTTAAAGTATGAGATAAGCAAAGCGCAGGGTGCAGATATCGGCACCCTTATTGGCATTTTAGAAGAACTCAAAGAGCAGGAGTATTCAGAAGAGTGGGCATATGAGCTTGCATATCTGTACCATAAAGCAGGCATGAGCGAAAAATGTATCGATGCTTGTGACGAACTGATCTTATGGTTTGGTGACGGTCCATATGTGGAACGTGCATTAGAATTAAAGATGCTGTACCAGCCACTGACAAAACAGCAGGAAGACAAGTACCGCACATTCCGTCAGAGACATGACGGCGTTGTAGAAGTGAGACCGGAAGATCCGTTAGAATCCGGGGAGATCATACCGGAACCGGTGCAGATCAAAGATGTGAAGATGTCTGCGGAACGCTTTAACACACAGAACCTGCAGGAAGAACTTCAGAGAAGTATGCAGGAGATCATGAATGCCACGGAAAAAGAGGCAGTCAATGATACGATGGATAACATTAAGAAACTGGTAGAGGATATTCCGTATCTCCAGATTCCATCCGAGAAAGAAGAAGAGCCACAGGAAGAAGAGGTTTACCAGCATATTGAGACAGATGAGGAGATTGACAATTCTTTAAAATCCAATTTCCAGGAGATGTTAGTGGATGAGGATGGACAGATGAGCCTTTATATGCAGGGAGGCAGAGTGGCAGAGCCGCAGGTATCCGGACAGATGAGCATTGAGGATGTGCTTGCTGAATGGGAAAAGACCAAGCGTGCCGCAGAGGCAGCCTTGCAGGAAGCAGAGCAGAGAAAACTCGAGTCTGCAAAGGCGAGAGCACTTCAGGAAGCGGAAGAACTGCTGGGGCGGCTTGCGGATGTCATTCCAATGCTTGATTCCGGCTTGACGCCGAAGGATCTTCTGGATCAGAAATACTTAAGCAAAGACGGACAGCCGAACGACAGTGCAGTCTCCATGGTTACGAACATGAACCAGTTTTTACAGCAGGAGATCGACCGCCTCAGCGATGAAAATGCACAGATGGATGAACAGCTCGCAGCTGTCGGGGCATCTCCGGTTGGAGATTACATGGCAAACGCCGGTGTGGCTGCGGAAGACGCAGCACAGAACGTTGTGGCAGCCGGTGTACAGGAATTAATGGCAGAGGAAGAACTTCCGGAAATCGCAATGCCGGAAGGATTGGATGATATTGACAATCAGTGGGAGGATGAGGACTTCGAGGAGCTGGATGCAGAAGTTCCACAGGAGAATGCCGCATCCCTTGCAGAACACACAGCAGAGCAGACCAAACCGGAAGCGTTAGCAGAAGCGGACGACACAATGGAGGCAGGCACATCTGCGGAAGATGTGGAAGCAGCTATTTTAGCAGAGACTGCGCGCCAGATGGCAAAGAATCAGTGGAAAAAGAAGAATTACCGGAGATTGAGCTGCCAGGGGACTTAGACCTTGGAAAAGAGGAAACAGCAGAAGAGATTCTTCCTGCCATTGCGGAACCGGAGGCATTTGAAGTTCCGGATACGATCAGTAAGCTTTCCAAAGAATTAAGAGAAATCTTTACATATTTTGTTCCAATCACGGGTATGGAAGAACAGCTCTGTCAGGCACTTACAGGTGCATCCCAGCATCTGACGAAGGGAGCGACAGCTGGAACCGGAAATATGATCATACAGGGCGGTTCCGGAAGCGGTAAGACAGTGCTTGCGACGAGTATGATCAAGGCATTACAGAAAGAAACCGGAAAGCCAAACGGCAAGATCGGCAAGATCGAAGCATCTGTCCTCAATCAGAAGGATGTTGCAGCATTGCTGAAAAAAGTAGCCGGTGGCTGTCTGATCATCGAAAAAGCCGGAGATCTGTCCCGCGAGACAGCGTTAAAACTTTCTCTTTTATTAGAACAGGATACAAGTGGAGTGCTTGTGATCATTGAGGATACAAAACACGGAATCCAGAAGGCTTTATCCAGAGATGATGGATTTGCAGCGAAGTTTTCTGAGAAAATCAATATTCCTATTTTTACCAGTGATGAGCTGGTTTCGTTTGCAAAATCTTACGCAAATGAATTGGGATATACCATTGATGAGATGGGTGTGCTGGCGCTGTATAACAGCATCAGTAATATTGAGCACGCTGACAGGGAGACAACCCTGACAGAGGTAAAAGAGATCGTCGATAAAGCAGTAGCACATTCAGAAAAGGGTGGTTTGAAAAAGGCGTTCAGCATTATCACATCCAGAAGATATGATGAGGATGATTACATTATCTTACGGGAGAAAGATTTTGACTAAAGAAGAAAACCACAGTGAGTCTGCGGTTTAGAGATAGAAGTGAAGAGGGGTAGGGATTATGGCGAATTTTACTGAATTAGACCGCTATCTGTTCGGTCAGGCGACACATTACGATATTTATCGGAAGCTGGGGGCACATTTTGCAGAGGTAAAGGGAGTAAAGGGAGTATACTTCGACCTGTGGGCACCGAATGCGGAAAGAGTTTTCTTGATCGGCTCATTTAACGGATGGAATGAGACGGCAAATGAGATGACACGCCTGAAACCGGAGACAATGGGGATTTACGAATTGTTCATTCCGGGATTGAAGGAGGGGGAGCTATATAAGTATCTGATCGAGACAAAAGATGGCAAGCGTCTTTATAAGGCAGATCCTTATGCAAATTATGCAGAACTCCGGCCGGGAACAGCATCTGCGATTGCGGATATTGAACATTTTAAATGGACAGACAGCAAGTGGATGGAGAATCGTAAAAAAGAAGAGGATGTGTATGCACAGCCGATGGCAATCTACGAGGTTCATCCGGGCTCCTGGAAACGTCATCCGGGCAGGGATGATGAAGGATTTTACAGTTACAGGGATCTCGTAACCTATCTGATCCCATATGTAAAAGAAATGGGGTACACACACATTGAGCTGATGGGTATTTCGGAGTATCCGTTTGATGGTTCCTGGGGATATCAGGTGACCGGATATTATGCACCGACTTCCCGCTACGGAAAACCTGAGGACTTTGCATATTTTATCAACGAGTGCCACAAGAATAAAATCGGTGTGATCCTGGATTGGGTACCGGCGCATTTTCCAAAAGATGCCCATGGACTGGCAGAGTTTGATGGTACATGCCTGTATGAGTATGCAGATCCAAGAATGGGAGAGCATCCGGACTGGGGAACCAAGATTTTTGATTATGGCAAAAATGAGGTGAAGAACTTCCTGATCGGCAGTGCGCTGATGTGGGTAGAACACTATCATATTGATGGTCTCCGTGTGGATGCGGTTGCCTCTATGTTATATCTAGATTATGGAAAAGAAGAAGGACAGTGGGTCCGCAATAAATATGGCGATAATAAGAATCTGGAAGCCATTGAGTTCTTTAAGCATATTAACACATTGATTCTGGGACGTAACCACGGAGCGGTGATGATCGCAGAGGAATCTACTGCATGGCCGAAAGTGACCGGACCGGTGGAAGAGGACGGACTGAACTTCAGTTATAAATGGAATATGGGATGGATGCATGACTTCCTTGATTATATGAAGTTAGACCCATATTTTAGAAAAAATAATCATCATAAAATGACATTTGCCATGAGTTATAATGCGAGCGAACATTATATCCTGGTGTTATCTCATGACGAAGTGGTACATTTAAAATGCTCTATGCTCAATAAGATGCCTGGACTTGGAAGAGACAAATTCCAGAATCTTATGGCTGGTTATGCCTTTATGCTTGGGCATCCCGGCAAAAAACTTCTGTTTATGGGACAGGAATTTGCCCAGCTTCAGGAGTGGAGTGAGGAGAGAGAGTTAGACTGGTATCTCCTCGAGAACCCGGATCATAAACATATGCAGGACTGGGTAAAAGCACTCCTCCACTTATACCAGAAGAATCCGTGTCTTTATGAATTAGACGGCAATTGGGATGGCTTTGAGTGGATCAATGCGGATGACGCAGACCGCAGCATTTACAGTTTTGTCCGTAAGAGTAAAGATGGAAAGAACAATATGCTGTTTGTATGTAACTTTACTCCGGTTGCCCGCCCGGATTACCGTGTCGGCGTGCCAAAGAAAAAGACCTATAAACTTGTCTTGGACAGTGATGCAGCTGAATTTGGCGGTGAAGGAACCGAAAAATCGGTATCTTATAAAGCTGTGAAATCAGAGTGCGATGGAAGAGCGTTCTCCTTTGCATATCCGCTTTCCGGCTATGGAATTGCAGTGTTCAAATATTAAGCCGGAGGTTAACGGACGTAGTGTCGCAGATTCTGTGGTGCTTTTATAGGTTGTGACAGGCAGATATAAGCGTCCTTTCACAAGTCAGAATTTTATATGTTAATGAAAAAGAAAAACGGTATAAACGAAATATTATGTTTCTGTTCGCTGGACATTCCGATAGGCTTCTGAGCAACAATCTTGAGAAGCAGTGCTTCCCAAGATTGTTAGAATCCTATCTCCATAGCTCACAAAGAAAATAATATTTGTTATACGTTTTTCTTTCATTTACGTTGTGTGTCCAGCGAAGCTGGACCACACTAGCCGGTGTAAGTCCGGTCACGGTAATCGCCAGTGAGCCGTGTAGCTAAACTCGGTGCGTTGCAGTAATGCAGGGTACTAA
>ENA-OQHL01001007-OQHL01001007.1-human-gut-metagenome-genome-assembly--contig:-NODE-1007-length-16083-cov-3.323139_pt1 | contig 16083 bp, 14 predicted proteins | sample MGYA00242565_ERZ504723 | MGnify/ENA primary metagenome ERZ504723 (study PRJEB26092, sample SAMD00036211) | human gut metagenome | host: Homo sapiens | study: EMG produced TPA metagenomics assembly of... | reverse complement strand
GAAGACTTAGGATCTATCAAAGACAACCAATAGCAAGCTTCCCCGGCAGCAGCCCCTGTTTGATTGGCTGTCCATATCCTACGGGCTTTCTTCAAAATAATTCTCACCTAGTTTTATCCCGTGCTTTCGGATAAATGGCTATTATCTCACGAGTCACTTCATCATACCGGTTACAACATTCCGGCACAGAAGCCAGCAAGTTAAAAGCCTCTTCATACTTTTCCAGACCACCCAACCGATGTGCCTGTGACACAATCTGCGCCGTATGCTGATTGTAATAGGCCAAAACTTTACCTTTGCTCCTTTGATGAAATCCAGCAATTTCTTGTTTTGCGGATTTATTAACCGTATGGCATTCCTTATGGCTTTCGCCTCTGTGGCACCTACCCCTCTTACATTGACAACCTGAGTTGCCATAATTTTCATACCTACCCTATCCACCAGTTTGAGGATAATGTCACATTGGCAAGTCGCACTTGCCGGAATAGTAGGCACAGCCTCATTCTGCATTCCTACGACATCTGCCGTAAGAAAGAACTGAGTATAAAAGAAATCGGATGAAATTCCTTGGGAAGCAACCAACTGTTCCATTTTAGAACGCAAATATTCTTGCTGCACTTCATTCATCCCGTCAATACGCTCCGCCATTAACACAGCGATAGGAGTGTCACATTCCTCTTGCGCTGATATTCCATTGAAAGACATCAGCAACACAATAAATACACCTATAATCTTTTTCATAATATTCTCTATTTATCACCTATAATCAATTGACATCTTCCCAACCCGTGAGGAATCACCTTACAAGTGAGATTATATGGTGGTTTGCGCAACATCTTCCTCAATTCCTTCACAAAATCTTCCGTATCTATCGCCTTACCATTTTCATTTACCATTGGAATTCGAACCTGATTGAACATAGCAAAATTCTCCGAGCCTTCTGTTTTCAAGAACCGTCCTTTTACACAATGCTTCTCCAGCCATTCTTCAATCACATCAATCAACTCATTTTCACCGTACTCGGTTTCCAAATCAACTCCTGCTCCCGTATCGAACACATTTATATCAATAGAGACCTCTCTACCATTTTCAAACAAATTATCGAAATGCCCCTGTAACTGTGAAGTAAAATTATCCATATTGACAAGAATGGCCTCTTCGACCAATACAGGTATCTCGGCCGAAAAAGAGGGTTGACCTGTTCCTTGTGCACCTGCAACCTGCATATTGGTGTAAGCATCTAGCCCACGCAAATTATAGGTTACCGATTTCTTCGGCCCCAACACATTCACGCTCCAGTCAACTTCCAGAATGATGTCACATTTAGCTGTTCGTTTCAAAACATCAAGCGCTGTTTCCGTCAATACGGCACCCGAATTCTTACTCAAAGTCATGGCATTCCGAGCATTTATCATTTCCATATTTTTTATAGAAGCAGAAAGGTCTTTCAAAGGAAACCCTTTATCAGCCATCAAAATACCTATCTTAGAGATGACATTCATCAAATCCTTATCCTGCGCCAACGCTCTCTTATAGTCAGGAAGCGTTTCACTTCCCAGTTCTGTCGTTCTTTCAAACACATATCCCTTCTCATTACACCAAGGTAAACTAGGCACAACCATTAATTCTGGTTTCTTTGCTTGCCCCAATAAGTTCAGTGAAAAGAAAAGTAAGGCAAAAACATAATATATCCGTTTCATATGCTGATAGTTTATAGTTACATTTTAAAAGCCCGAAGACAATCCTCTAATTATATTATCAGCTTCCAATTGTTTGCGCAACTGATCTTTCGCCACAGAAATCACAGCACCTATTTTATATTGCCGCTTTGTAACTTTGACACGTTCAAACGTGCCTTCTACAATCGTGGCAAAATTCAAATAGGCATTTTTCTTTTCGAAAAACTCATCAAAATAGTCCTTGTTTTCTTCCTCAGCAGATAAGCTTTTAGCGAATGGCTTCTGACCGTTACACTTTGTGCTGCCAGTCACCCCTTTAAATATAATCCCATGAACAGCATACTTCCGGAGTGTTTCCGGCTTCAGATTAAGTTTGTTTGCATACACCCAAACTTTTACAAGGTAAGTACCTTCTACTCCATTTCCTTCACAAATGATATCATATCTCCTATCAATGTTCTGCTTCACATTCTGTCCGTACATGGATATAGACCTGATAGAAAAAAGGAATAGGGCAATAACTATCAAGTAATTACGTCGTTTCATTCCTGCTTTTTGTTTTGTCTGCTTATAGCCTCCCCGGATTGGGCAATAAATAAAAAAAAGGCATGGGAGTCTGTACTGTTGCTTATCTCAGTCTCAGGCTCTCGCATTGCCCGTCTGTAAGGATAAGCAACGCAGCTAGCCCACGCCTAGATGAGATATACAGAACACTACACAAAGCATAGTGTTTGATAAAACATCCTCAGTGGACGCTTTCCGTTGCCTTATCTTCTTGTAGATTTCAAATTTGCGAGATTTGAGTTCAGAAGATAACGTTTGGTAAACGCCTTTCTTAAATAAGAAAAATATCCCACCGCCCCCGCTGGGGCTAGCTGGATGCTGCAAATATAGAGAGTTAAATTAAGACAGACAAACTTTATTTCACTTTTCTTATTTCTTTTCTGTCAGGCAACTTTTCCCAATACCTTATATATAAATAGAACAAAAAAACAGGAGAGCTTATTATCACTCTCCTGTTTCCTATGAAAATGTAGAAACTGCCTTTTACTAATCTGAAGTTATCTCACAAAAGCGTGTTGCTCATAATATTCATACACGCTTCCATCTTCTTTCTCTTTTTCACGAAGTTCATACACTAGCTCTGTCTCAGTCATCTTAGTCACCGTCCAAACTTCTGTATATCCTTCGTCATCAGTATCAACGATAGTAAGTTTATTACCTGAATATGTCCAAGTACCATGATAATAATTAGTACCACCTGAAAGATTATAGACATCTTTCTCTACGTAAGTTCCATCTTCTTTGAATTCAATAGAATAGCGGTTGGTACCATTCACAAAATCCTCTTTATTGTTATTCACCATTTCACCATCCTCCCATTCTTGGTCGAGATAGTACACACCATTCCAGGTTCCAAGCAATAAATCACGTGAACCCACCGAATCTTCGTCATCATCGCCACAAGAACATACACTAAACGATAACAGCACTACTGCCATACATGTAGCCATTTTCCATAAAATTTGCTTCATAATTCATTCATTTTACTAATTGTTTATACTAAAAAATCACTCATTCCCAACATTCATTCAAGAAAATCTCATTCATAAACTAAATTAATATCGTTAGTCACAAAATCAATCTCCCAATGAGCGCCTTCTCCACTCTCCCACTGATAATACTCCGCCATACGATTCCACCAGTCCTGAAACTTGACTCCAGTCTCTCCCAAGTCTTTCACTAATTTTTCATATAAAGCATCATTATCAGCAGATACAATTTTAGCCAATTCATTCAAGCCATTCTGACGTTCAAAGAGCTGTTGAATTTCACACTTCTCTTCCTCCGTCACTTTTCCAACTACTTTTCTCATTTCTTTATTATATCAAAAGGATCCAGATATGTTATTTCTTTTATTTCCGTATTATTCACATAAGTATTCCCTGACTGACGAATAACAGCCAATAATACACGTGCCGCATTTCGTTCCAGATGCGAAACAACGCATTGTTCATGCGAAGGAGTATTTACTTCCAACGTAGTTTTCCTGTTTAGATAAATACAACGTTTACATTGATAAGCATCACAGATACGGCACAGAGGAGCATAATCCAAACGATAAAGTTGTGCATTCTTGATGTCAAGACCTTTTTTTCAAATCTCCTATGGCAGCTTCTTCACCTTCCAGATAAAAAGCCGGACAAACATAAAACTTCCCATCAGGTGCCAATGTTATGCTTTCCCATCCGGCATTGCAGTTATTCATCCTGTCTAACATGATACGGTCAGTCAGCAGATTAAGTTGCGGATTCCCTCCCTGAACATAACATAATGCAATCATCTTCGAAACAGTTTGTAATACTTGCTTGTAAATAGTAAAGTCTACATCTGTAAAGTCTGCTATATCAGTAAATATGATATTTAAACGATATATCCTTGGTAGAATACAATCTAAAGACAAATACTTATCAAAGAAATCCTTTTTTGATGTTCGAAGCACATAAGTTCGACCTGGAGCAAACTGATAACTTAAAAATGTGCTCCAATCATTGAAAACAACCACATCTGCTTCTTCCTGACAACCGACGGGGACAATCTTGCTATGGTCAATAGATTCGATAGTTTCCTTATATTCATCAGGAAGTCCGTAATCGGGATACACAAACTGAATCGACAGGTTTTCTTTCATAGCAAAAATATACCTGCTTTTAAATCATCCAAAGCTATCAGCCTACGTGCCTTATCATTATTTTCATAATAACAAAAATAGCGCTAACTTAAAGAATGCATAATTTTTTAAGTTGACGCCATTGCGCACAATGTGCGGTTTTTAATTGATTTGTTTTTTCAATCATTGTATGAGTATTTTCTTGTAAGCCAGCGAGAATAAACATTTAAAATGTTTGGAGCTTTTTTGCTTCTTTCGATATCTTCATTTATATGTTCTAAAAGAGAATTGAATACACGATCATCATCACCCTTTTCATGATTATAAACATAAAATAACATTTGAATGATTCCTTTTTGTGGGACTTTTATGTTTATTGTATAATCGGGTGAAATGATAGGATGATCTTTATCTCGTTGTAGACATTGTTTGTCTATATCAACATTAATATCATCTAAAAAATGACGTACTTCTTCATTACCACATTCTTTTAGTTTCTTAACTTCTTGTCTTATACTTTCTGTAATATACCCTGATAAAATGAAATTTTCTAAAGTTGTATATTTAATAAGCTCTTCTAAATTATAATCATTTTCCATAAGATTATTTCCTTTCATTTTTTTGTAGGATGATTTAAATAGACCACATATGAAAGGTATTACTTTTTGAATGACCATTTAAAGTAATTAAGAAAAACCTTTTGTTTTTTTGACTAATCCTCCTTTTATAATTATCTAATTCTATAGGTTCTTTTCCTTTATCTGTCGTATCTTTATCTTCCTATTAGGTATATTGTCTTTTTCGTCTGATTTTCTTTTAATATAAGTTGATGATTATTATCGATTTCAAAACCAATATATTAAATCGAGTTTCTTTCCTACTTTACAACATGAATGTTTATTATTATAAGTATAACAATAATTTAAATGAACAAAACACTGCTTTGATCTATAAAATCTAAACGGCAACATTGATTATTTTCAATGATTTCTTTTATTTAAATCTGTAATTTCTCGTTCTGTTCGTCGCATAACTACGCTCCAAAATGATCTTTTTTAAAATGTTTATAATAAATAATAAAGAGAAAGGAAGTTGTAAACCAAGTGATTGGATAAGAAATAACAACACCTTTTAATGTTGGATAATGAGGAGAAATAAAGGTTACCCAAGCAACACGTAAAATACAAATACCAAGACAGACAAGAAGCATTGGTTTAAAAGATTCGCCACATCCTCTCATTGTTCCAGAAAAAATTTCTACACAACAGTAAGAAAAATAGAAAGGTATTAAAAAGAGTATTAAGCTTTGACATTGATTAACGATGGCTGGATCAGATGAAAAGAGTTTTGTAATATAACTTCCCCCAAAACATAAGATCACACTTAAAGAAACTGCCATTGTTAAGGCAATCGCTAAAGCTGTTTTCGCTCCTTTTTGAATACGTTTATATTGATGAGCACCATAGTTTTGTCCTACAAAAGTTGTAATGGCGGCACCAATGGCTGCCATAGCCATCCAAAATAAAGCATCAATCTTTACATAGACTGACCATGAAGCAATGGTTTGAGTTCCAAAGGCATTAATATGTGTTTGTAAGACGATATTGGCGATACTATACATTGTTGATTGAATTCCAGCAGGAGCTCCAATTTGGACAATTTTCTTTAATACAGGTAAATGAAATTTAATTTTTGATAATGTAAGTTGATAGATATTTTTAGAAAACATTAGTTGAATTGTGACTAAAATCGCACATACTGTTTGAGCAATAAAAGTCGCAATCGCTGCCCCAGCAATACCTTTATGTAAAATACAACTAAAACAAAATCAAAAACAACATTAACAATACTACAAATAATTAAATAATAAAGTGGTCTTTTACTATCTCCTACAGCTCTTAAAATTCCTGAACCAATATTATAAATAGCTCCGGGAATCATCCCTAAAAAGTAAAGTCTCATATAAAGACTGGCATCATTTAAAATATCATGAGGAACACCTATTGCATCTAAACATTGATAATGAAAAGAATAACCAAAAAGCATCATGATAATTCCACTAACAATAGCAAGCATGTATGAAGTATGGACTGCTTGATGTATCTTATCTTTATTCTGAGCTCCATAATATTGAGCAATAACAACAGAAGCTCCAGTTGATAAACCAACATAGAAGTTAACAACTAAGTTTGTCAAATTCCCTGTTGAACCAACAGCAGCAAGAGCATTTGTCCCACAAGCTTGACCAACAATAATGGTATCAACGGTATTATATAGTTGTTGAAAAAAGCTCCCAATTAATATTGGAAAAAAGAAAAAAAGTAATTGTTTCCAAATAACTCCTTTCGTAAAATCTTGTGTTTTATTCATAGATTACCCTCCCTCTATAATAAAAAACACCAAAAGGTGCATTGTTTGAAATAATGGTAGCACATAATTTTTGACAAAACAACCAAAGAGAAAACATGAAAAAGTAAAATAAAGTTCATATTTCTTCTTTATGATAATACACGAAAGGAGGAACAAGAACTTACTTAAACAAAACTTAATTATAAACTTCCCTTTTAAAAAAAGATAATAATAGATTAAAAAACAGATTCTCCCCCTCCCTTTTGAATCTGTTTTTTTGTGCAGAATATATAAACAACATTCATTGATTATGGTACAATAAATAAAAGAACATTTTGAATATGAAAGTAAATTAAAATGAAATAATTTTTGTATGAATGATGTTTTAAAAAGATACAAAAATCGCAAATTCTAATGACTATAATAGGAGATGTTAATAAGAAAAAATGATGAAGTTAGAGTTTTAAATATGATATTATTTTAAAGATGGGAGAAGAAAATATGAGTAAAAAAACAGTTCAAAAAAGTAAAAAAAGAACAACAAGAACGAATAAAAAAAGAACAACGGGTGTAAAGGCCAATACGGTTGTTAAATCGGCACCAGTTACCAGTGAAAAGGTAACTGAAGTCAAACCAGTAGAAGTACCAAAAAAAGTTGATACTGTTGAATCAACACCAAAGACAACTGTTCAACCAAAAGAAACAAGTGAAAAAGTTGTTGCTGCTGAATCAGCACCAGCTGTAAAAACAGCGCCTGCTAAGAAAGCGACTACTAAAAAGGCTACAGCTGCTAAATCAACAACAGCTACAAGTAAAAAGACAGCTACTGCAAAATCAAAAACAACAACTGAAAAAGTTGCTGCCAAAACAACATCAACTAAAAAAACAGCCTCTACTAAGAAAGCAACTACTAAAAAGACAACAACTGCTAAATCAATAACAGCTACAAGTAAAAAAACAACTACTGATAAACCAAAATCTGTAAAAAGTGAAACATCTGTTGAAGCTAAACCAACAGAAGTTATTCAAGAAGTTCCTGTTGAAAAATCTCAACCAATTGATTTAGGACCTCGTAGAAGTGTTGCTTTTATTGGTTCAGAATGTTATCCATTTGTAAAAACGGGTGGATTAGGGGATGTTATGTCAGCTCTTCCAAAGAGTTTAGCTAAATTAAATATGGATGTTAAAGTTATTATTCCTAGATATAAATGTATTCCACAAAAATTCCAAGAAAAGATGGAATATAAAGGCTCATTTTATATGGATCTATGTGCAGATGGAAAACAATATTATGTAGGTATTATGGAATATCAAGAAGATGGTGTTGTTTACGATTTTATCGATAATGATGAATTCTTCTCATGGGGTAATCCATATACTAATCTTATCGATGATATTCCTAAGTTCTGTTATTTTAGTAAAGCAGCTCTTGCGGCACTTAATTATTTAAATTGGACACCAGATATTGTACATTGTCATGATTGGCAAGCAGCTTTAGTTCCTCTTTATTTAAGAACAAGCTTTAAAGATACAAATGTAGGACGTGCAGGTGCTGTTCTTACAATTCATAACTTAAGATTCCAAGGTATCTATGATCGAAAAACAATTCAATATTGGTCAGATCTTCCTGATTATGTCTTCAATAAAGATTGTATGACACAAAATTGGTTAGATGCGAATATGTTAAAAGGTGGTATCACTTATTGTAATAAATTAACAACAGTAAGTAATACGTATGCTGGAGAAATTCAAACAGAAGAATATGGTGAAGGTCTTGAAGAACATTTGAGATATCATAGTAGTAAGATTTTAGGAATTGTTAATGGTATTGATACGGATATTTGGAATCCAGCAACAGATAAACTTTTAGCTGCGCAATATGATAGTCAATCTGTTATCAAGAATAAAAAAGCGAATAAAAAAGCACTTCAAGAATCATTAGGATTAGAAGTTGATGATCATAAAATTGTCATTGGACTTATTTCACGTCTTACAAATCAAAAAGGTCTTGATCTTGTTAATGATGTTATTCCAAGTATTATGGATGAACATACACAAGTTGTTGTTTTAGGTACAGGAGATACGATGTATGAAGATGCTTTCCGTTATTATGAAAATAAATATAAAGGAAACTTCTGTGCATATATTGCTTACAATGAAAACGTCGCTCACAATATTTATGCAGGATGTGATGCTTTACTAGTACCATCAAGATTTGAACCATGTGGACTTACACAACTTATTAGTATGAGATATGGTTCTATCCCAATTGTAAGAGAAACGGGTGGACTTAAAGATACTGTTCAACCTTATAATCTATTTGATAATACAGGTAATGGTTTTACATTTGATCGCTATGAAAGTGGACTTCTTTATGATGCCATCAATCGTGCTAAAACACTTTATTTTGAAAATAGAAAATATTGGGATGAAATGGTTGTTCGTGATATGAATAAAGATGTCTCTTGGCAACAAAGCGCAAAACAATACAAAGATATGTATGTAGAATTAACACCAAAATATTAAAGCAATTAAAAAATGCAATGTTATTTAACGTTGCATTTTTTTATCCCATAATTTTTTGACAAAACAAACAAGAAAGAAACATGAAAAAGTTAAATAAAATTCATAAAACTTATCTATGATAATACACGAAAGGAGGAACAAGAGCTTACTTAAACTCAAAACTTAATTATCAATTTCCCTTTTTAAAAATAATAATAGATAATAGAAAAAAGCAGATCTTTTCCCTTCCCTTGGATCTGTTTTTTTGTTGTAACAATCTAATTGTTACAATGCAAAAACTGATGTTACAATACTAAAATACCAATAAAATTAAATGATACACAACAAAAGAGGCAAGCCAAGCAATAAGGCATTGTCCAAAGACAACAATCAATGCCCATTTACCATTAAGTTCTCTTTTGATTGCAGCAATCGCTGCAATACAAGGTGTATAAAGTAAACAGAAAATAAGTAAAGATAAAGCAGCTGGTGTTGTAAGTGACATCAACAATGATTGGGTTGAACCATAAAGAATAGATAATGTCGAAACAACACTTTCCTTTGCCATAAATCCTGAAATAAGGGCTGTTGAAATGCGCCAATCTCCAAAACCTAATGGTTTAAATATTGGAGCAATATAACCAGCAAGAATAGCTAGAATACTATCTTTTGATTCAGTAACAATATTAAATCTTAAATCAAAAGTTTGTAAGAACCAAATAACAATGGTTGCAACAAAGATAACTGTAAAAGCGCGTTGTAAGAAATCTTTAGCTTTTTCCCATAACAATTGACAAACATTTTTAGCACCAGGCATACGATAATTTGGAAGTTCCATAACAAAAGGAACAGGTTCTCCTTTAAACAAGGAACCTTTTAAAATAAGAGCAAAAATAATACCTGTTAAAATTCCAAAAACGTATAAGAATATCATAACAAGTGCGCCTTTACCTGGGAAAAAGACTGAGGTAAAGAAAGCATAGATTGGAAGTTTTGCTGAACATGACATAAATGGTGTAAGGATAATGGTCATTTGTCGATCTCTTCTTGAAGAAAGTGTACGACTTGCCATAACACCAGGAACGGTACATCCAAAACCAATAAGCATAGGGACAATACTTCTCCCAGATAACCCTATTTTTCTAAGTAGTTTATCCATGATAAATGCTACACGAGCCATATAACCACTATCTTCGAGAATTGATAAAAAGAAAAATAAAGTAACGATAATTGGTAAGAAACTTAAAACAGTTCCTACCCCATTAAAAATCCCATCAATGATTAAAGAATGCAAAGCAACATTAATTTGAGCATTTGTGAGTAAAGTGTCAACATAATTTGTGACAACAGTCACCCCACTTTCTAAAACTCCTTGTAAAAAAGCTCCAATAACATTAAATGTTAGAAAGAAAACAATCCCCATGATTCCAATAAAAGCAGGAATTCCTGTATATTTTCCTGTTAAGAATTGATCGATTTTTTGACTTCTTAATCTTTCTTTACTTTCATGTGGTTTTTTTACAGTTTGTTTACAAATATCTGTAATATAATGAAATCTATTACTTGCTATAGCGGCAGAACAATCAAGACTACTTTCTTCTTCTAATTGAATACGAATGTGTTCTAAAGTTTCTTTTTCATTTTGACTTAGATCAAGTTGTTCTAATAAAAGTTCATCTTTTTCAACAAGTTTACTTGCTGCAAAACGTAATGGAATCTTTGCGTTTGAGGCATGATCTTCAATTAAATGTTCAATCGCATTTAAACAACGATCAATCGCTTTGTTTTGTTGATTGTCTATATGTTGATAGAATTGAGGTCTTTCTTGATAATAAGCAACATGTAAAACATGACTGACAAGTTCATCAATCCCTTCTCCTTTTGCTGCAGAAATAGGAATAACAGGAACACCTAAGTATTCTTCTAAATCATTGATTAATACAGTTCCCCCATTACCTAACATTTCATCCATCATATTTAAAGCGACAACCATTGGCATATTAAGTTCTAAAAGTTGCATTGTAAGATATAGATTTCTTTCAATGTTTGTAGCATCTACAATATTGATAATTGCCTTTGGTCTTTCTCTTAATAAGAAGTTTCTTGTGACGATTTCTTCACTACTATAAGGTGACATGGAATAAATACCTGGTAAATCAGTAATTAGAGTATTTTGATACCCTTTAATTCTTCCATCTTTACGATCAACAGTAACTCCAGGAAAGTTACCAACATGTTGATTTGAACCTGTAAGTTGATTGAATAGTGTGGTTTTACCACAGTTTTGATTTCCTACTAAAGCAAATGTGAGTAAATCACTTTCATGATAGATTTGATGATCATTCATTTTATGATAACTTGATTCACCATAGCCAGGGTGATCTTTATATTGAAAAATGAATGAATCATTTTTATTTTCTGTTTAGTTTAGTTATTTCTTTAATTTCAATTTTATGAGCATCTTCTTTTCTTAAAGTAAGCTCATAATCATGTATTTTAATTTCAATAGGATCACCCATAGGTGCATATTTTACCATGGTAATCTCTGTACCCTGAATCAATCCCATATCTAAAAAGTGTTGTCTTAATGCTCCTTCTCCTCCAACAGAGAGAATAACAGCACTTTTTCCGATAGCCAATTCCTCTAATTTCATAATTTTCCCTCTTTCATTTATAAGGGTAACTTTTAAATGAAAGAATTGCAATGATGAAACACTTTTTTTTAACATAATTATTCCATTTTATCATTAAAGTCAAACAATATATTAAAGTTGGAGGTAGAAATGTATGATAAAAAATGCACTATTAAGTTTAAAGAAAAATATTGGAAAAACGATTTTATTATTTGTAATTATTGTTGTTATTACAAATCTTGTCATTGCTGGTTTATCAATTCAATCAGCAACAAAAAAATCAATGGATCAAATTCGTAGTAGTTTAGGAAACGATGTGACGTTATCTGTTGATTTTAGAAACATGATGAAAAATAGAGAACCAGGAGAATCAGTAAGTAATGAAAATACACTTACAACAACTATGGCAGATACTTTAAAAGATTTAAAGTATGTAGAAAATTATAATTATCAAATTTCCACATCAGCTAATAGTGATTCTATTAATGCTGTTGAAAGTGAAACGGATAATAATCAACAAGATACAAATAGACCTGATAATCAAAAAAACCAAAATTCAACTCAAGGTGATTTTACAATCAGTGCCAACACAACAATGAAGTATTTAGATTCTTTTACCAATAACAATTATAAAATTACAGATGGACGTTTGCTTACAACACAAGATCAAAATACTAATAATTGTGTTATTGAAACAAATCTAGCAAGTGATAATAATTTAAAAGTTGGAGACACTTTTACAATTAATACAACAGTAAATAATGAAACCATCACTCAAGAACTTACGATAGTTGGTTTATATGAAATTCAATCAACAGATAATATAGGTGGTGCTTATTTCAATAATCCAGTTAATACGATTTATACAGATTTATCAATTGGACAAACACTTACTGGAAGTAGTGAAAATATTACATCAGCAATTTATTATTTAGATGATCCAGAAAACGCAGAAGCTTTTGTAGAACTTGCGAAAAAGAAAAGTGATATTGATTTTGATACGTTCTCATTAGATGCCAATAATCGTCTTTATCAACAAAATGCTTCTTCTCTTGAAAGTATGCAATCATTTGCAAAGATGTTTGTATGGATCGTAGTGATTGCTGGTAGTGCAATTCTTTGTTTAATCTTAGCTCTAACAATTAGAAATAGATATTATGAAATTGGTGTTCTTTTATCACTTGGACAAAGTAAAGTTAAAATTATTGCTCAACAACTTATTGAAGTAGGGTTAATTGCAGTAGTTGCTTTTGTGATTTCTTTAGGTACAGGACAATTAACATCTCATTATATGGGAAATATGTTAGAAAGTAGTTCTTCTTCAAATGTCATGCAAATGGGTCAAAAAGGAGATCAACCAAATGACAATCAAAATCAATCAGATAGTAATCAACAAAAAAACAATACACAAACAAAAGAAAATTTCCTAGGAAATATGATTCAAGGACCATCAAATCAGGAATTAGATGTTTCGATTACAGGTGAAAATGTCATTCAACTTGCTGGTGTTACAGCAACAATCTGTATTGTTTCTATTGCTGTACCTGCAGCCTATGTATTAAGACTTACACCTAGACAAATCTTATCTAGAAAGGAAGGTTAAGATGGAAAAGTTATTAGAATTAGAAAATGTAAGCTATAGTTATCAAGATGGCAAAGAAAAAAAATCAAATTTTAGATCATGCTTCTTATTTGTTTGAAAAAGGTAAAATCTATGCAGTTGTTGGTGCGAGTGGAAGCGGGAAAACAACAACTCTTTCTCTTGCCTCTGGTTTAGATAAACCTGATGATGGAAAAGTTTTGTTCAAAGGAAAAGATATTCAAGAAATAGGTTTGAATAAATATCGTCGAGAAGATATTTCAATTGTCTTTCAATCTTATAATCTTATTTATTATATGAATGCTTTAGAAAATGTTATGTCTGCTTTAGAAATTGCGGGAATCAAAAGAAAAGATAAAGAAGAATATTGTTTATCTATTCTTGAACAACTTGGACTTTCCAAAGATGAATGTAAAAGAGATATTCGACAATTATCAGGAGGACAACAACAAAGAGTTGCAATTGCACGTGCTATTGCAAGAGAAGTCGATTTGATTCTTTGTGATGAACCCACGGGTAATCTTGATGAAAAGAATTCAATAGAGATCATGAATACTTTCTTAGATTTAGCACATATTCATCATAAATGTGTTATTTTTGGTAACCCATTCACCTACTCTAGCAAAGATGTGTGATGTGTCTTTAAGAATTAAAGAAGGAAAAATAGAAGCAAAACGTTAGAGTTTTGCTTTTAAGTGGTTATAGAATTTAATTAATCAAAAAATCAGAATTGGGGTTGGGCTTTTGTCCTAATGGACTACGTTGGGTATTAAATGAAATCTATGGACGTTACCATATTCCATTATTTATTGCAGAAATGGTTTAGGTGCAATTGATAATGGAGTAGATTTGTTTGGTTATACTTGGTGGGGACCTATTGATTTAGTAAGTTCTTCAACAGGAGAAATGAAAAAACGTTACGGATTCATCTATGTAGATTTTGGATAATACTGGAAATGGAACGTTAGAAGAAAAGAAAAGATTCATTTTATTATTATAAAAATTAATTGAATCAAATGGAGTGTGTGTTTTTGATGAATAAAAAAGCAATTTGTTTTAAGATGATTGAAACACATACTTTAGGAGAGCCTACACGTATCGTTACTGAAGGCTTTCCTAAGTATGCAGCAAAAAGTATGATGGAATATAAAGAGTATTTAGAAAATAATTATGACCAATATCGTTCAGCACACATGTGTGAACCTAGAGGTCATAAAGATATGGTTGGAGCACTTCTTGTAGAACCAATTTCAAAAAAAAGCGGATATAGGTATCATTTACATGGATGCTAATCGATGAATAAATATGTGTGGGCATGCAACTATCGATGTGTCTATGACATTGGTTAATGAAAATATAGTTAAAGTTGTAGAACAAGTAACAAAATGTCAATAGTTTTTCAATCCCTTTTTCAAAAATGGAAAAAAATAGAGCATATAGATTTCTCTATACACTCTATCTTTTCATTTAATATTAATTTTTTGAGTTCGAAAAACTGAAAATTATTTATCGTCTGTGTTTTCTTTATTGTTTTCCTTTTTCTTGTGAGTCGAACCTAAGCAAAGGAACGAGGAACCAAGGCATAACCACACTATAGTCATAGAATTTTCATTTCTACTCGTAAAGCTAATAGCGATGCTATGAAAAACAAGACTGATGCAACATAAAATAAGATTGATTTGTTTATTCCTTTTTTCATAAATAAGTGCCTTCTGCGAATAATAATTTATTTTAATAAATATTTTTCAAACGCTTTATGATTATCAAAGTGTACTTCTCTAAAAAACAGAATTAACCAAATAATATAGGCCGGTATAGCCATATATGGGGTTAAAAAGCAGGATAATAACGCTCCTGCCAACATTATAACAGTCCATATGAAACACTGATTTCTTATATCACGAGAGATCTGAACTTTATCATACAATGACTGTTCTTCTTTAGAAAATGAATTAAATCCTGAAACAAATTTTGCTGCTTTTTCCTTAAAAATTGCAAATAACACACCTATAATTACAAATAGTATAGCCAAAATTATACATGACCCAAATCCTATATTCATAATACATACCTCCTTCAAATCTCGATTGTGTAATCACATGATATTATATTTTTTCTTCAATTACATCCACCTAATTTTAATACATTGCCATTCGACTTACTTCTGTAACCAGCATCCGGTTGATTTCAGGATAGAACAAGTTGACAAAAATTATTCTTACATAATTTTTTCTAGATATCACAAATTTTTATAGCCTAGATACAGGTTCTTTTGAAGTACGTCAAAAACAAGACGACAAGCCAAAATATTTAAGGCAAAACATAAAATAAATAGAATTATCTTTTGTACAATATCATCTTAATTTAATGGCATTCGTTTTCTGTACAGCCTTTTTATTCATACATTGGAATAAGTTTTCCAGTATGCTTAACAATACGATGACATGAATCATTAACATAATATCAGGTGTTGTAAAGAATCTTACCTACTGAATGACTCTTTCTAAAACTTAATAGATTAAATTCTCGTTCATTTTCAAATAACTCTTTTATTAAAAAAAGATGATCTATAACTATAAACGTAATCCTTTAATATCTTTAATACGTGAAAGAATAATATTACAACTACAACTAATAATCCCTGGT
>ENA-OQHL01001004-OQHL01001004.1-human-gut-metagenome-genome-assembly--contig:-NODE-1004-length-16117-cov-3.720575_pt1 | contig 16117 bp, 19 predicted proteins | sample MGYA00242565_ERZ504723 | MGnify/ENA primary metagenome ERZ504723 (study PRJEB26092, sample SAMD00036211) | human gut metagenome | host: Homo sapiens | study: EMG produced TPA metagenomics assembly of... | reverse complement strand
ATAAGAATCAATGCGGTTTAAGGCAATGACAGGGCGTCCAAGATAGCGGCTGATATATTTGGTGACTGTTTTAGTATCGCAAAGATTAGGTTTGGCATAGACGTAGAAGCCGTTGGAATCTTTTTTATAAATGGCAGCTTTGATCTTTTTGAAGGATGGTCCGATCTGTTTTTCCATTTCGTTTAGCAGAGCAGTTTGAAAAGACATACGGAGCAAGGTGTAGTCAAAATGTTTAACAATGCGCCAAAAGCCGTCATCTGAAAAGCCGCCTTCTGTAACCAGGCAATGGATATGAGGGTTCCATTCAAGAGGACGCCCGAAGGTATGAAGAACACAAATAAAACCAGGGACAAAGTTCCTGGACATGTTTAACTTGAAAAACATACGAAGAACGACACTGCGTACAGCATGAAACAAGCAGTCAAGAAGAGAACGGTCTTCCAGGAAGAAATGGCGAAGATCTTCATCAATAGTAAAGACACAGTGACGGTGAGAGCATTGGATGAGTTGGAAAGCCATGGAGTTGGCTCTGTCCTGGCAATATTTGATGCCGCAAGTTGGGCAGAACTTGCTTTTGCAACGGAAAGGAACAAATTTAAGGTTACTGCATTTGGGACAGGAATACATTGCACCGCCGAAAGCCGGGTCACCGCAGTTAATCATTTTTGTTACGTTATCAATGACAACCTGACGTGGATGCAAGATGTATACCATTTCTTCGTAATGGTCATTAAAAATGTTTTGGAGTATGTTCATAAGATAATTATGACGCAAAAGAAGAAAAAAGAAAACCCCACCCCTCAAGATTGAGGGGCAGGGGAGTTGAAGTGTCGAAGACACTTTTTCGTCGCATTTTTGTATACAGCGGATGTGCTGGCGCTTGATTTCTACATTTTCCGTATTGACTGCCTATAAAAAATCAGTTATCATGTTAATAAGCAATGCTTTAAACAACATAATCACTTATTAGTAAAAGTGATAAACTAAAAAGGAGATCTTACAATGGCAAAAGTAGGAATTGTAATGGGCAGTGATTCAGATATGCCAATTATGGCAAAGGCAGCAGAGATTCTGGATAAGTTCGGAATTGATTATGAGATGACGATCATTTCCGCGCACCGCGAGCCGGATATCTTTTTTGAGTGGGCGAAGAGCGCAGAGGAAAAGGGAATCAAGGTGATCATTGCAGGCGCCGGAAAGGCAGCACACCTGCCGGGAATGTGCGCAGCGCTGTTTCCGATGCCGGTTGTAGGCATTCCTATGAAGACCTCTGACCTGGGCGGTGTGGATTCTCTCTATTCCATCGTGCAGATGCCGTCCGGAATTCCGGTTGCAACGGTAGCCATCAACGGCGGTGCCAATGCCGGCATTCTGGCAGCCAAGATCCTTGCAACTTCAGACGCAGAGCTGCTTGCAAAGCTGAAAAGCTACAGTGAAGAAATGAAAAACGATGTGGTGAAGAAGGCAGACAAGCTGGAAAGCATCGGATACAAAGAGTATTTATCCCAGATGAAATAAGATTGATACACGGAGGAAAAAAAGATGGATTACAAGAAAGCCGGAGTAGACATTGAGGCAGGATACAAGTCAGTAGAACTGATGAAGGAACATGTAAAAAAGACCATGCGTGAGGAAGTGTTAGGCGGACTGGGCGGTTTTTCCGGCGCATTCTCCCTGGCAAAGATCAAAAACATGGAGGAGCCGGTCCTTTTATCGGGAACCGATGGCTGCGGCACGAAGGTAAAGCTGGCCATTATCATGGATAAGCATGACACCATCGGTATTGATGCCGTTGCTATGTGCGTGAACGACATTGCCTGCGCAGGCGGCGAGCCGTTATTCTTCCTGGATTACATTGCCTGCGGCAAGAACTATCCGGAGAAGATCGCGGATATCGTAAAGGGCGTTGCGGAAGGCTGCCTTCAGTCTGAGGCTGCTCTCATTGGCGGAGAGACTGCAGAGCACCCGGGCCTGATGCCGGAGGAAGATTACGACCTGGCTGGCTTCGCGGTTGGTGTGTGCGACAAGAAAGAGATGATCACAGGCGAGCATTTACAGGCTGGCGATGTGCTCATCGGCATGGCATCTACCGGTGTACATTCCAACGGATTTTCCCTGGTGCGCAAGGTATTTGAAAAAGAGCTGACCAGAGAAGGTCTGGATACCTATTATGACGCTCTGGGCAAGACCCTGGGCGAGGCGCTTCTGGCTCCGACCCGCATTTATGTGAAGGCATTAAAGAGTATCAAGAACGCAGGTGTGACCGTGAAGGCATGCAGCCATATCACCGGCGGCGGTTTCTATGAGAATGTTCCGCGTATGTTAAAGGAAGGCACCCGCGCAGTGATCAAAAAGGACAGCTATGAGGTACCGGCTATCTTCAAAATGCTGGCAGAGAAAGGCGACATTGCAGAAGAGATGATGTACAATACCTTTAACATGGGTCTTGGCATGATCGTGGCAGTGGACCCGGCTGATGTGGAAAAAACCATGGAAGCGATTAAGGCTACCGGCGATGTGCCGTATGTGATCGGTTCCATTGAGGCAGGGGAAAAGGGAGTGACCTTATGTTAAGAGTCGGAGTGATGGTGTCCGGTGGCGGAACCAACCTGCAGGCGATTCTGGATGCGGTAGATGCGGGCGAGATCACCAATGCCGAAATTGCGGTGGTGATCAGTAACAATCCGGGCGCATATGCCCTGGAGCGGGCAAAAAAACATGGTGTAGAGGCACTGTGCATTTCCCCGAAGGATTATGAGAGCCGCGATGCGTTCAACGAGGCATTTCTGGCAAAGGTGGATGAATATCATTTAGATCTCATCGTGCTGGCTGGTTTTCTGGTAAAGATCCCTGCAGCTATGATTGAGAAATATGAGCATAAGATCATCAATATCCATCCGTCCCTGATCCCGTCCTTCTGCGGCGTGGGTTATTATGGACTGAAGGTGCATGAGGCAGCATTGGCACGCGGCGTGAAGGTAACCGGCGCGACGGTTCATTTTGTGGACAGTGGCATGGATACCGGCCCTATCCTTCTGCAGAAAGCAGTAGAAGTACAGAATGGTGATACTCCGGAGACACTGCAGCGCAGAGTAATGGAGCAGGCAGAGTGGAAGCTGCTTCCGCAGGCCATTGACCTGATCGCGAATGAAAAGATAAAATAAAAAGAACGATAACGGCAGACCGGCGAGATACCGGTCTGTCTGTGGTGTGAGGAGGAATACGCAGATGAAAATTTTGATCGTGGGCGGCGGCGGAAGAGAACACGCTATCGCATGGAAGCTGGCAAAGAGTCCGAAGGTGGAAAAAATGTACTGCGCACCAGGCAATGCCGGTATTGCAGAGGTGGCAGAGTGTGTAAACATTGGTGTAATGGAATTTGACAAACTGGTGGCATTCGCAAAAGAGCATGAGATCGACTTAACCGTTGTAGCGCCGGATGATCCGCTGGCAGCAGGCGCTGTGGATGCCTTTGAGGCAGCAGGACTTCGTGCTTTTGGCCCAAGAGCCAATGCGGCAATTCTGGAAGGTTCCAAGGCATTTTCTAAAGACCTGATGAAAAAATACGGCATTCCGACCGCAGCATATGAGACCTTCAACGACCCGGAAAAGGCACTGGCTTATCTGGAAACCGCAAAGATGCCGATCGTATTAAAGGCAGACGGTCTGGCACTGGGCAAGGGCGTTCTGATCTGCAAGGATCTGGAAGAGGCAAAAGCAGGCGTCAAGACCCTGATGATGGACAAGCAGTTCGGTTCTGCCGGGGATGAGATCGTTATCGAGGAATTTATGACCGGACGTGAAGTTTCCGTGTTATCCTTCGTAGACGGAAAGACCATCAAGATCATGACCTCTGCCCAGGATCACAAGCGCGCGAAGGACGGCGACCAGGGACTGAACACCGGCGGTATGGGAACCTTCTCTCCAAGTCCGTTCTATACTCCACAGGTGGATGCATTCTGCAGGGAACACATTTACCAGAAGACTGTAGACGCCATGAAGGCAGAGGGCAGAGAGTTCAAGGGCATCATCTTCTTCGGCCTGATGCTGACTGCAGATGGTCCGAAGGTACTGGAGTACAACGCCAGATTCGGTGACCCGGAGACCCAGGTTGTGCTTCCGCGCATGAAGAACGATCTGGTGGATCTGTTCGAGGCCTGCATCGACGGAACCCTGGATCAGATCGATCTGGAGTTTGAGGACAACGCTGCAGTCTGTGTTGTTCTGGCATCCGCAGGCTATCCGGAGCATTACGAGAAGGGCTTTGAGATCCGTGGCCTGGAGAACTTCAAAGACAGGGACGGCTACTATGTCTTCCATGCAGGCAGCAAATTCGATGAGCAGGGCCGCGTGGTGACAAACGGCGGCCGCGTGCTGGGCGTGACCGCAACCGGCACCAACTTGAAAGAAGCCCGCGCCAATGCATATAAAGCGACAGAGTGGATTGATTTCGATAATAAATATATGCGCCATGATATCGGACACGCGATTGGATGAAGCATAAATGGGATAAACATTAACCAAAAAATAGAAAACAGAAGTCTGTATTTTCAAAATGAGCGAAAATACAGCTTCTGATTTTTTTGACGAAATCAAAACATCTTTTGAAAAAATCCCTAATATTGCATCATGCGGATGTGAAAATTGTGCAAAATTTCAGTTAATAACGTGAATGTTATGTGATGATAAGAAAATAAAAATTGATAAGAAAAAAACAGATGCTTATAATTACGGACAGAGCAAAAGAGAAAGGAGTGTGAGTATATGGATAAGCTGGTGGAATCCCTGATGGAGGAATTAAACTGCAACACGGTATTTACCATTCCTTTGTTTGGCGGTATTCCGGTGCTGGAATCAGTGGTGGTTACCTGGATCATTATGGCCATCATGATGATCGGTTCGCTGATCCTGGTGAAAGGCCTGAAGATGAGAAACATCGGGAAGAAGCAGGCAACTCTGGAAAGCGGTTTTACGTTTCTCTACCGTTTCTTTGGGGATCTTCTCGGCGAAGACGGAAAAGCGTATATTCCGTATCTGATCACGGTGATGCTTTATATTGCGATCGCGAACATGATCGGGCTTCTGGGCTTCAAATCGCCGACGAAGGATCTGAATGTGACGGCTTCCATTGCAGTGATGAGCATTGTGCTGGTGGAGGCAGCGGGAATCCGGAAACGGGGCATAAAAGGATGGCTCAAAAGCTTTGCGGAGCCGATTCCGATCATTGCGCCGATCAATGTACTGGAACTGTTTATCCGGCCGCTTTCCCTTTGTATGCGGTTGTTCGGAAACGTGCTTGGTGCCGTTGTTGTCATGGCGCTGATCAAGTATCTGCTTCCGGTGGTGGTTCCGCTTCCGTTCAGCGGATATTTCGATATATTTGATGGAGTGATCCAGGCTTACGTCTTTGTGTTCCTCACATCATTATATATAAAAGAGGCGGTCGAATAAGCATAAAAGCAACGGGCCGCTGGTAAAAAGGTTAAAACGAGAGAGAAAAGGAGAAATGAATTATGTCAGGATTAATCGCAATCGGTGCAGCAGCAGCAGTTATCACAGGTGTCGGAGCAGGAATCGGAATCGGCCTTGCAACCTCTAAGGCTGTAGACGCTATCGCAAGACAGCCGGAGGCAGACGGCAAGATCACCAAGGCGCTTCTTCTTGGCTGTGCGCTGGCAGAGGCTACCGCAATTTACGGCTTTGTAATCGGCCTTCTGATCATTCTCTTCCTGAAATAATCAAAAATTCGGAAGCAGAGAAGGGCAGGTACTATGTTAAACATAAATTTTTGGAATATTGCCTTTACGGTCATCAACCTTCTGGTGCTGTATCTGTTCCTGAAACATTTCCTTATGAAGCCGTTGATGGAGATCATGGAAAAGCGGCAGGCACAGGTGGAAACAGATTTAAATGATGCCGCAAGTGAAAAGCAGGAGGCCATCCGGCTGAAAGAGCAGTATGAAGGCTCTCTGCGGGAAGCAGAGGATCAGGCCGGCCGGATTCTGGAAGATGCGAAGAAGATGGGCAGAACAGAATATGAAAAGATCCTGAGGCAGGCGGATGACGATGCGGCAAAGAAACTGGAGCAGGCTGACCGGATGATCGGTCTGGAGCGCGAAAAGACGTTAAGAGAGCTTCAGGGCCTGACGAAGGAGCTGGCTGCGACTGCGACTGAGAAGCTTTTGAAGGAAAACAGCGGCCAGGAAGCGGACCGGAAACGGTTTGCTGCATTTCTGGCAGATACGGGGGAAAAGTATGACTGAACAGGCAAGACTTTACGGCACCGTGTTGTATGAGCTGAAGCTTCCGGAGACTATGATCCGGACCTGTGAATGCATTCTGAGGGAAAATCCGCAGCTTGCGCAGGTTCTGGAAAGTCCGTCGATCCGGCAGAGACAGGAATGGAAACCATCATTGGATCCGGGTGCTTTGAGAATCCCCGGGACTTTTCCCGGGATCATTGCGGAAATTTTCTAAAGAAAGTCTGTGAGGCCGGATGCATGGACCAGATGGAGAGTATGGTCCGGATCCGGGATGAAAAGAGCCGCGAGGCGGCAGGGATTCTTTTCCGCGAAGCTTCGCTATGTGACAGAACCGGATGCGGCAGAAGTCAAGGCCATGAAGGAGCTTTTGTGCAAAACATACGGAAAGAACAGCGTGGAGCTGTCCATGCAGGAGCTCCGGAGCTGATCGGCGGTTTTGTGCTGCAGACCGGTGATGTGGAATATGACTACAGTCTGAGCGGACAGCTCAGACGGATGTTCGAAGGAAATAGATAGGAGACAGAAGATGAGTACAATCAGTTCTCAGGAGATCATCTCCATCATAAAGGGAGAGATTGCAGATTTTGACGCTCACGCAGGGGAAATCCGGGAAACCGGAACCGTCATCTGGGTGGGTGATGGCATTGCCATTGTCTATGGCATCGACCATGCCATGTACGGGGAAATCGTGATATTCGAGTGCGGCGTAAAAGGCATGGTACAGGATATCCGGAAAAATGAGATCGGCTGCATCCTGTTTGGAAAGGATACGGAGATCGTAGAGGGAAGCCGGGTGACCCGGACGAAGAAGAGGGCCGGTGTTCCGGTCGGAAACGCGTTTTTAGGGCGTGTGGTCAATGCCCTGGGCGAGCCGATCGACGGTCTGGGACCGGCGAAAGAGGAGGACTGGCTTCCGGTTGAGGCTGAAGCGCCCGGTATTGTAGACCGCAAATCCGTCAGCGAGCCGATGGAGACCGGTATTCTGGCGATTGATTCCATGTTCCCGATCGGACGCGGACAGCGAGAGCTGATCATCGGTGACCGTCAGACCGGTAAGACGTCCATTGCCGTAGACACCATGTTAAACCAGAAGGGCAAGGGCGTGATCTGCATCTATGTGGCCATTGGCCAGAAGGCTTCCACGATTGCCAAGCTGGTCAATACCTTAAAGACACACGATGCCATGGACTACACCATTGTGATGGCGTCTACTGCCAGTGATCCGGCACCGCTTCAGTATATTGCTCCGTATGCAGGTACGGCCATGGCGGAGTTTTTCATGCGTCAGGGCAGAGATGTGCTGATCGTCTATGATGATCTGTCCAAGCATGCAGTTGCTTACCGTGCATTGTCTCTGCTGCTGGAGCGTTCTCCGGGACGTGAGGCATATCCGGGGTGATGTGTTTTATCTGCACTCCAGACTGCTGGAGCGGTCCAGTCGCTTAAGCGATGCACTGGGCGGCGGTTCCATTACGGCGCTTCCGATCATTGAGACACAGGCGGGGGATGTATCTGCGTATATTCCGACCAATGTCATTTCCATCACGGATGGACAGATCTTTTTGGAAAGTGACCTGTTCTTCTCCGGTCAGCGTCCGGCAGTCAATGTAGGATTGTCTGTATCCCGTGTGGGCGGTGCGGCCCAGACTAAGGCTATGAAGAAGGCCAGCGGAAGTATCCGTATTGACCTGGCTCAGTACCGTGAGATGGAGGTCTTTACCCAGTTCAGTTCAGATCTGGATGAAACTACCAAGGAACAGCTGGCTTATGGAAAGCGTCTGATGGAGCTGCTCAGGCAGCCACTCGGACGTCCGCTGTCTATGCAGGAGCAGGTCATCACCCTCTGTGCGGCAACCCACCGCGTGATGCTGGATGTAGCTGTAGAACGGATCAAGGAGTTTCAGATGAGCATGCTGGAATGGTTTGCAAACCATCATCCGGAGGTCGGGAAAGAGCTGGAAGAGAAAAAGGCTTTGAGTGATGAGCTTGCAGGGCAAATCACTGCAGCTGCGAAAGAGTTCAAGGAGGCAGTATGGCAAACGCAAGAGAGATCCAGAGCCGAATAAAGAGTATTCAGGATACCAGGAAGATCACCAGTGCCATGTATCTGATCTCTTCCACCAAGATGAAGAAGAGCAAAAAGCTTCTGGCAGATACGGAGCCGTACTTTTACACACTTCAGAGCCTGATCCACAGGATCCTGCGTCATATGCCGGATACCCGGCATGCGTATTTTGACACGCGGGAGACAATTCCGAAGGAAAAGCGGGTGCGCGGTCTTCTGGTCATAACCGGAGATAAGGGCCTGGCCGGTTCTTATAACCATAATGTGTTAAAGCAGGCTCAGGAATGGATGGAAGCCGGGAAAAACAACCGCCTGTATGTGGTGGGTGAGCTTGGACGTGCTTATTTTGAATCCAGGCAGCTGCCGATTGAGGAGCAGTTTCATTATACGGTCCAGAATCCGACCATGCACCGGGCACGCTGTATCGCGTCCACACTGATTGAGGATTTCATGGAAGGCCGGGTCGATGAGGTCTGGATTCTGTATACCCAGATGATCAACAGTATGAAAACGGAGACCCGGATGGAACAGCTTCTTCCGTTAAAAAGAGAGAATTTCAGTGGCATTTCCATTCCGGCAGACATTCATCAGGAGGAAATCCGCATGGTACCTTCACCGGAGGCGGTTATGGACCATGTGGTACCGAACTATGTGACCGGTTTTATATTCGGTGCGCTGGTGGAGTCCTTCTGCAGTGAACAGAATGAACGAATGATGGCAATGCAGTCCGCCAGCGACAATGCTGCGGCCCTGCTTTCAGAGCTGTCTATGGAATATAACCGTCTGCGCCAGGCGGCCATTACCCAGGAGATTACCGAGGTAGTGGGAGGTGCCAGGGCACAGAGAAAGAAAAAGAGATAACAGGATAAGATAAGGAGAAAGTCATGAGCAAGGGAAAGATCATACAGGTCATGGGGCCTGTGGTAGATGTGGCCTTTGAAGATGGAAACCTTCCGCATATTCAGGATGCGCTGGTCGTAGAGAATCAGGGAAAGCGCTGCGTGATGGAGGTAGCCCAGCACATCGGCGGAGATGTGGTCCGGTGTGTGATGCTTTCCGCCAGCGAGGGACTTCACCGTGATATGGAAGTGGAGGCTACCGGAAGCGGTATTCAGGTACCGGTGGGAGAGAAAACACTGGGAAGACTGTTTAACGTATTAGGCGAGACCATTGATGGAGGTGAAAGCCTGGAAGGAGAACAGAAATGGGTGATCCACCGGGATCCGCCTTCTTTTGAGGACCAGAGCCCGGTGGCGGAGATGCTGGAGACCGGCATTAAAGTCATTGATCTTCTGGCACCCTACGCCAAGGGCGGTAAGATTGGTCTGTTTGGCGGTGCCGGTGTCGGAAAGACGGTGTTGATCCAGGAGCTGATCACCAACATTGCAACGGAGCATGGCGGTTATTCCATTTTCACCGGTGTCGGTGAGCGTTCCCGTGAAGGAAACGATCTGTGGACGGAGATGGGAGAATCTGGCGTATTAAAAAAGACCGCGCTGGTATTCGGCCAGATGAATGAGTCCCCGGGTGCCAGAATGAGGGTAGCTGAGACCGGACTTACCATGGCAGAGTATTTCCGTGATGTGGAGCACCAGAATGTACTGCTGTTCATTGATAACATTTTCCGTTTTATCCAGGCCGGTTCCGAGGTATCGGCACTGCTTGGACGTATGCCGTCCGCAGTCGGATACCAGCCGACACTGGCTACTGATCTGGGCGAACTGCAGGAGCGGATCGCTTCCACGAAAAATGGTTCCGTTACTTCCGTCCAGGCTGTGTATGTACCGGCCGATGATCTGACGGATCCGGCTCCGGCAACGACCTTTGCGCATCTGGATGCCACCACGGTACTCTCCCGAAAGATTGTGGAGCAGGGTATCTATCCGGCCGTGGATCCGCTGGAATCTTCTTCCCGTATCCTGGAGGAGGATGTTGTAGGAAAGGAGCATTACCAGGTAGCAAACCAGGTCAAGGAGATGCTTCAGAAATACAAAGAGCTGCAGGATATCATCGCAATTCTGGGTATGGAGGAGCTCTCGGATGAGGATAAGCTGACAGTAAGCCGTGCCAGAAAAATTCAGAGATTCTTATCCCAGCCCTTCCATGTGGCTGAGAACTTTACCGGCATTCCGGGCAAATATGTGCCGGTAAAAGAAACAGTCCGCGGTTTTAAGGCCATCATTGCCGGAGAGATGGATGCTTATCCGGAAGCAGCCTTTTTCAATGTCGGAACCATCGACGAGGTTGTGGAGAAGGCGCATATGATGGCGAAGAACGCAGAAAAGGGATGAGATGAAATTCCAAAACAGAAATCAGAACAGAAACCGTCAGGAAAAATCCTGGCGGTTCAAAACAGAAGGGAGCAAAAGCCATGTCGACATTCTGGCTTAAGGTCATAGCCAGTGACCATGTATTTTATGATGGCAGCTGTGAGGCACTGGTGGTGCCGGCCCATGATGGAGAGGTAGGCATCCTGCCGCACCGGGAAGCGATGATTCTGGCTTCACAGGAGGGCGAGCTTAGGTTTCGCATTCCAGGGGAAACAGACTGGCACCGGGCAGTAGTCGGACTTGGCATTGTCCAGGTGGCCAACAACCGTGTGACCGTTGTAGTGGATACGGCAGAGCGCCCCGAGGACATCGATCAGGTGCGGGCGCGCCAGGCACTGGAGCGGGCAAAGGAACAGCTCCGTCAGAAGCAGAGCATCCGGGAGTACCATATGTCCAGGGCCTCCATGGCGAGAGCCCTGAGCAGATTAAAAGCGAGTCAGCAGAAGGGCGGCCATTATAATGGGCTGTAAAATGCAGCTGTTCCCAGATTATTTCTGACACATAAGAAAATTACAGAAATCCGTGATAACGGGATTGTTCCGCCCTTTTTCAGAGCGGGTCAGCGTGATCTGGCGGCGGCAGACGCGGTCTTCAATATGAAGCAGTCGGACCGGAAACTGTTCCGGGGAGTCTGCCAGCTTTTCCGGGATGGTACCCCAGGAGTGCTGGGGCCAGAACCCGATTCCCATGCCGGCCGCGATCAGGTTGCGTACCGATTCCGTGGTGTCACTTTCAAATACAATATGAGGAGAAAATCCCTCCTCTTCAAAATAGCTGTTGGTAATCTGCCTGATAGGGCGGGAACCGGCAAGGCAGATATAATCCGCGTCTCTGGTCTCAGAGAGGCGGATTGTTGTTTTCTGACCAAAATCTGAATGAGTTGGAACGGCAAGGTAGAGCTCCTCCTCCAGCATGACCATGACATCGTCCGCAAAGTCATTGTGGGCACTGTGCTCTGAAACAGTATCAGCCCTCCGTGCAGATACGCAAAGATCAAAGTTATCATCCTGATCCGGATTCTGATAGAGCTGGAAGCTTACCTCCGGATGAAGGCTGCGGTAGGCAATGATGCGGCTGGTGATGAGGGAAGAAGCAGACAGCAGGCGCAGATGGACGGTATGGTTCATCTGGTATTTGCCTTTTTGAAGCTCCTCCGGAATCTGATCCAGACTGTTTAAGATAGGGATGAGCCGCTGCTGGAGAAAACGGCCTTCTTCGTTTAATTCAATACTCCGGTTATGGCGCGTAAAAAGCGGAACCCCAAGCTCGGCTTCCAGACGGTGGATAGACTGGGAAAGGGCAGGCTGCGCAATCCGCAGATGTTCAGCAGCTTTTGTGATATGCTGATACTGGGCCGCCACCAGAAAGTATCGTAATTGCAGTAATTCCATGATGTTGCTCCTTTTTGTTTACAATTAACGGTTATATAATGAAATTATTATATCGGATAAAGGCAAAATGTCAAATGAAACAGAGCGCATAGTATGGTATGATGTAAGTAAACAGTTACCTGCACACGGGTAGGCATTTTCTGAACTGAAAATGCCGTATGATATCGTGGTGGCAGCAGATTTTGCCGATTTGGAATGCGAAGCATCGGCAAAATCCGTTGCTGTTTGCGCAACGCGTGAACAGTAACAGTAAACAGTAATAAGGAGATGGAGGGATACAAATGATCACAGATTTGACAAAGGAACATCCGGATAAGATCCTCTGGCGTTTTTTGCTGCCGCTGATGATCAGTGTGATATTCCAGCAGTTCTATAATATCGCGGACAGCATGATCGCGGGAAAATTTGCGGGGGAATCGGCACTGGGGGCGGTGGGAGCATCCTACCCGATTACGATCATCTATATGGCCTTTGCGGTGGGCATGAATCTGGGGGCTTCGGTGGTGATTTCCAGATTGTTCGGAGCCGGAGATAAGGCAGGACTCAGGCGTGCGGTATCGACTGCATTTATTTCCGTGCTTGTACTGAGTGTGCTACTCAGTGTATTTGGATATTTCTGCAGCGGAGCCATGATGCGCTGGATCCATACACCGGAAGACATTATGGCAGACGGTGTTCTGTATCTGAAGATTTATGTGTACGGTCTGAGCTTTCTGCTGTTTTACAATGTGTGCACCGGCATATTTACCGCACTTGGTGATTCGAAAACGCCGCTGTATTTTCTGATCGGTTCTTCTCTGGGAAATATTTTTCTGGATTATCTGTTTGTGGCACAGTTTCAGTGGGGCGTAGCCGGTGTGGCATGGGCCACTTTCCTGGCGCAGGGCGTATCGGCGGTGCTGGCATTTTTGACGTTGTGGCGCAGGCTTGCAGCATATACCAGGGAACTGGAGAAACAACCGCTGTTTGACCGGAGCCTGCTCTGGCAGATCATTGCTGTTGCAGTGCCGAGCATTCTGCAGCAGAGCGTGTTAAGCGTAGGAAACCTGTTTGTGCAGGAGATCGTGAACAGCTATGGATCCGCTGTGGTAGCCGGGTACTCCGGAGCTATTAAGTTAAATACCTTTGCCATCAACACCTTCATGACGCTTGGCTCCTGCCTTTCCAGCTACACGGCCCAGAATCTGGGGGCAGGAAAACCGGCACGCCTGTCCCTGGGCTTTCGAACCGGGATAAAGCTGGCAGAATTTGCAGCGCTGCCTTTTGTGATTCTGTATTTTGTGTTCAGCCGGGGAATGATGGGGCTGTTCCTGAATGCGGAGAGTGAAGAGGCAATCCATGCCGGAATGGCTTTTTTGCGGATCGTATCGCCGCTGTATTTTATGATTTCCATAAAACTGATGACAGATGGTATTATCCGCGGCTCCGGGGCCATGGCCTATTTCGTAGCGGCAACGGTTCCGGACCTGATTTTGCGGATCGGGTTTGCGCATTTGCTGACACCAAAGTTTGGAAGTACCGGAATCTGGCTGGCATTTCCCACCGCTGAATTTCTTACTATGATCGTAGGGATCTGCTTTTACCGTCAGGATCTCAAAGCTTATTAATATGAAAGAAAAAGCGCGTTTCCATTTTAAACGGAAACACGCTTTTTCTTTACTTCTGTAATCCAGTCCATACCGATAGAAAACAGCCGATAAAAAACCAGTGCATAGAAAGCTCCAAATGCATTATTAAAGATACGGTAAAAAATAGCGCCGCCCACTCCCAGAAATGTCATGGCAATGGACATTGCACCCCAGGAATTAAATACTGCCTGCCATCCATAAGTTGCAGAGAGTCCGACTCCGATTCCACCGATCATACCGATATAGCCATAACAGCTTTCAGGAAGCAAATAGTAGAGGCAGAGGAAACAGATGCCCTTCCGAGAATATTTCCGGGTGCACGGTATTTGACACGCTCGATCAGATCCCTTTTAAATGGAAGCAGAACGGACATCGTTGCGATCCCGACCCACATCACTCTCGGAAGATGGATCAGAGACGCGAACAGCATTGCGGTAGAAACACCAAGTGTCAGGCGGATCTGCCACCGTGTACGCATAGAGTGAATGTCAAATTCCTGGAAAATATGTCGGATCGTACGTTTGTAATGGACTTTCCGGTGGTTTCTCCAGAGGATAAAGCAGGTTGCCAAAGCTCCGACAGAAAGTCCGGCAAGACGTAAAAGGTAAGAGTTTCCGGTAGTATCATATCCCTGAAGGAGCAGGTAGCCGAGGACGAATGTAGAATGATTGGACATAATTACATTGTGACAGCCAAGAGACATCAGGGCGCCGATGCAGACTACATTGATCAAAAATGCCGGGAATGGTCCGACCATGTTCGAGATTCTTGGTCCAAATGCAAGGATTCCGTAAATGATAGCAAGTAGTAGAACTCCGTGAGAGTTCTTGATGCCGAGGTCTGCATTGCGGAAGACCATCACGGCGAGTAGAACAACGACGCCTACGATACTGTTTTCTTCTCCGAATACTTTTGTATAGATTGTGACAAATACAACACAGAATGCTACTGTCAGTAAAATCTTAAACAGGTAGATACAAATGTGTTTCCACTTTTCTTTTGGATCTTTGATATTTCGGATCAGTGCTTTTGAACCGGCTTGATTTAGTTGTAGTTCTTGATAAAAAGTCAATAGAAATCCCTCCTAGTGTTCGATGTCTTGCAGGACATCGTTTGTTTCGTGAATCAGTTCCATCAGTTTCAAAAATTGTGCCTCTCCTAGTCTGCGCCGCATTGTGTAAATCGGTGAGAGGTAATAGTTGTAAGTCTCCTCCAATGCTTTTTGCCCTCTTTCTGTGATCGAGAGGTGATAACTTCTCCTATCTGTCAGGCTTGGCTCTTTTGTAAGTAGTTCTTTTTTTACCAAATGTTCGATCAGACGGCTGACTGCAGATTTGCCAAGTCCCATACAACCGCATAGTTCATGAGGTGTCAGTGGCACATCAGACAGTGAGATGCGGGACAGAAGATCAAGTTCCTGGGAAGTTGAGATACTCCCTTTTTCGGTGCGCCGTACATTTCTACTGCAAAACTGACGCAGGTTCTGCATGTAGTTCATCATTTCAATCCAGTCGTAATCCATCACGGTTCTCCATTTCTATAAGTCTGTACAAAATATATCAGTATCGATTACAAACAATCAAAAATAGTTTACAAAGTGAACTACTTATAGTGTAGAGCGAAAAACTTTAATTGTCAATAGATAAAAAACGTGTTATAATCAGAAAGATACAAGTTGAGAAGGATTTTCAAAATAGGTTCATACCAGATTTTTGGTCTGGTATCAGAAGAATGGGAGGAGAATCGAAATGAACTTATTCATAGACGTGCTGATGGATGCAGCGATAGACAGTGTAAGGATGCTTCCGTTTTTATTTGCGGCATTTTGCCTGCTGGAGGCGATGGAAAGGCATGCGGGGAATTTTAGCCAGCGGGTACTGACTGGTATCAGAGGTGCAGGGCCTCTTCTGGGAGCGGTACTTGGATGTGTCCCGCAGTGTGGATTTTCCGTGCTTGCAGCAAATTTGTTTTCCGGGGGAATGATTTCTGCAGGAACATTGCTTGCCGTTTTTCTGTCGACCTCGGATGAGGCAATTCTGATGATCATGGGTCAGCCGGAAAGTGCGGGTGTCGTAGGGAAATTATTATTCGTAAAAGTCGTGATTGCAGTGCTTGCGGGATATCTGATAGATTTTTGCTTTCCGAAACTTTTTTCTGAGAAAAAGGAAATTCACGATCTGTGTGAGAAAGAATCTTGTGGTTGTGGGCATTCTCATGGGGTAATCCTGCCGGCATGGAATCATACTTTGAAACTGTTTATATATATTTTCCTCTTCTCTGCCTGCCTGAATCTGGTTCTGGAAGTGGCGGGAATCGGAAAGGTGGAAAGCCTTTTCTGGAGTGGTTCGGTGTTTCAGCCAATTTTGACGGCTTTGATCGGGTTTGTTCCGAATTGTGCTGCATCCGTTCTTCTGACGGAGTTGTATATCAAAGGCGTAAT
>ENA-OQHL01001003-OQHL01001003.1-human-gut-metagenome-genome-assembly--contig:-NODE-1003-length-16132-cov-8.282974_pt1 | contig 16132 bp, 15 predicted proteins | sample MGYA00242565_ERZ504723 | MGnify/ENA primary metagenome ERZ504723 (study PRJEB26092, sample SAMD00036211) | human gut metagenome | host: Homo sapiens | study: EMG produced TPA metagenomics assembly of... | reverse complement strand
CACCTGACGGATACCCCTCTGCATTTGAAGTATCCGCAAAAAGGAAGTGAACGCTATGGCCTGCGACGAAGCTTTGTACCGCCAATATCTGAGCGGCGACGACGAAGGGCTCAATGCCCTGATGAAAAAATACGGCGACCCCCTGACCTTGTATATTGACGGCTATCTGCATGACGTTCACGAGGCAGAGGAGCTGATGCTGGATGTTTTCGCCTATCTGTTCACGAAAAAGCCCCGCATCCGGGACGGCGGCTTCAAGGCGTATCTCTATAAGGCGGCGCGCCACATGGCGCTGCGCCATAAGAGCAGACGAAAGCCCCTGTTCAGCCTCGATACGCTGACCGGCGAGCCGGACGGGCGGCTGCTGGCGGAGGAGGTCATACGGACAGAGGAGCGAAACCACGTCCTGCACTTCTGCATGGATAAAATGAACCCGGACTACCGGGAGGTTTTGTATCTCACCTATTTTGAAGGCATGAGCTACGCGCAGGCGGCGGAGGTCACGGGGAAAACGGTAAAGCAGATCACCAACATGGTATATCGTGGAAAAGAAAGCCTGCGAAGGCTCTTAGAACGGGAGGGAATCACAGATGCGGAGTCATGAGGAGCGCGTCGCGGAGACGAAGCGGCGCATCGCTAAAATTGAGCGGGAGAAACGGCTGCGGCGCAATACGCTCGCCATGGCTTCCGCGGTGGCGGCGTGCCTTGCGCTGCTCATCGGCGCGTCCTTCGCCATGCCCGGCATTGCCGCGAAAATCCAGACAGGCGATTATTCCGGCTTTGAAACGGCGGCAAGTATGTACGGCGGCAGCGCGGCCTTGGGATACATCGTCATCGGACTTTTGGCGTTTTTACTCGGCGTGTGCGTGACCGTTTTGTGCTTCCGGCTGCGTCAGATGAGCCGTGAGGACGGGCAGGACAGGAAAAGCGAGGATGCGCATGGAGCTGATTGAGAACCTGCTGCAACTGCTGGTCACGTTCGTCGGCGCGCTGCTCTCGGGTATCTCCTACCGAAAAAGTGGGCGACAGGCGTACTTCCTGCTGCTGTGCTTCTATGGCTGCTTTGCCCTCGGTGCGCTCTACTGGACGCTGTATCTGCTGCTGTTCGATACCACACCGCGCGTTTTCTATGTGTCGGAGTTCGGCTGGGTGGCGAGCGTAATTTTCCTGCGGATATTGCAGGCCACGCTGACCGGAACAAATGAGCGCAGCTTCCGCAGCCGCAGGGCGTGGCTTGCGCCTGCGTTCGGCGTGCCGCTACTGGCGTTCTACTGCACTTTCGGGGATATTCTCTCCAACCTGATCTGGTGCGGCATGATGATCGTTCTCTCTTACTGCGCCATCCGGGGGCTGGTCTACGCCAATGGGCAGACGGGTGCGGCGCGAAATATGCGGTATTTCCATAGCGGCGTGCTGTGCTTTGCCGGTTCGGAATATCTGCTGTGGACGGCGGGCTGCTTCTGGCCGGATACCTCACCGGCAAGCCCCACCTTCTGGTGCGATATGCTGCTGACGCTTGCGATTCTGGGGCTGCTGCCCGCCGCGAGAAAGGCGGTGGAAGCATGACCTACATCGAAAATATCTTTCTCTGCATGGTATCTCCCCTGCTGGTGGCCGCCCTGTGCATGGGCAGGCGGCAGCTCCGCTTTTTCCTGTTCTGCATCGCCGGGATGGGGGTGTGCCTGCTTTCGGCTTACATCAATACCTTCCTCGCGGCGGTGTGTCAGGCGGATGCCCTTGCCGCCACGGCGGAGATCGCGCCGGTGGTGGAGGAAACGATGAAGCTGCTGCCGCTGGTGTTCTATCTTCTGGTGTTCGAGCCGGAGGGAAATAAAATCAAGGCTGCCGCAATAACAGTCACTCTCGCCTTTGCCACCTTTGAAAACGTCTGCTATCTCATTCAGAACGGCGCCGACCGCTTCTCCTTTATCTTCTTCCGTGGCTTCGGCACGGGAGCCATGCACGTCCTCTGCGGCCTGATCGTGGGCGGCGGGCTTGCCTACACATGGCGGCGGACGTGGCTGAAGATCGCGGGCACGTGCGGGCTGCTGGGCGCGGCCATCACCCTCCATGCCATATACAATCTGCTCATCGCCTACGGCGGTGCGGCGCAGTACATCGCCTACGCCCTGCCGGTGTTGCTGGTGGCGGCAGGAAGATGGTCTGTTTTCCGCTTATCGCGGAGGAAATAACCGAATATTTACTCTCTGAGAGCTGCCTTTTGGCGGCTCTCAAATTTTTTTGAAAAATTTTGCGTTTTGGGTGAGAGTTTTTTCGATTTTTTGTACCTATATAAGTGAAGGGGTTTTTAAGCCGCATTTCAAAAAATCCAGAGAGGAGGTTCAAGCGGAATGTACGATACCGTAAGGCGGGTCGCACTCGTCAAGCAGCGGGTGCAGGAAAACACCCGCCGGAGGCAGCGGCGCGAGGCAATCAGCCTCTCCGCAGTGTGTATGCTGCTGTGCGCGGCGCTGATGCAGACGGCGGGCACGGTCGTCGGGCTGGGACAGACCGCCGCATGGGGCGCGTTCGGCGCGATGCTGCTGCGGGAGGACGTGGGCGGCTATGTGCTGGTAGGCGTTGTCTGCTTTGCAGCGGCGGTGGTCATCACCGTGCTGTGCTTCCGGCTCAGAAACAGAGAAAATCAGAAAAAAATGACGGGGGCGGACAAGCCCACTCGACACGAACAGGAGGAGGAAAGCCAATGAAAAACGAATACTCAGTATCTTGCTCTGCCTTTGCATGGCGGCGTGTATGCTCCCCACCGTGGCGTTTGCGGCGGATAAAGGAAAGGCGATACAGCTTGGCACAAACGCACTGAATAAAAATGTAAACACAGCGACCGCACCGACCGTGTATTTCGGGCAAGACCATGGAGATAATCCCGGTGCATGGCGTGTAATCGGCTATGACGGAAGCGGCGTTGCCGGCGCACAGGGGGATATGACCCTGCTTGCGGCAGGCACTATGGGAGAAGCTGCGTTTGACAGCGTTAATTATAGCAGCGAATATGCACCGAGTGAGTTGAAAACCGCAATAGACGCGCTTGAAGCAAAGCTGACGACAGAAGAAAATGCTGCCGTAAAGAAACGGACGCTTGCAAGCGGAAGCTACAACGGAGAGAATACCGACTGTGTAGCAGGAGCGCAGGTGGATAACGCTGTATTCTGGCCGCTTTCCATAGCGGAAGCGCATGCGGTAAATCAGGATCTGCGAATTGTGAATAAAGAACATACAAATTGGGCGATGTACCATTGGTGGCTGCGCTCCCCATGCAAATTATCTTCCAGTGCTGCCGTTGTGCATGGTAACGGTGAAGTCCTCGACGATGGCATGTACCATACTTCCGATGAGTTTGGTGTTCGTCCCGCTTTTAACCTAAATCTGAACGCTGTCCTCTTCGCATCTGCCGCCGTGGGCGGAAAGCCTAACGGAGGGCTGACCCCGATTTCCGAACACATCGGAAACGAGTGGAAATTGACGCTTTTAGATAATAGCCGCAATTTTGCCGTAACGGAAAAAACCGTCAGTGGCGACACAATCACATTTTCCTACTCCAACGCACAGACAGGAACAAATGAATACATTTCCGTTGTTATCAAGGATAACGGCGAAATCACCCATTACGGACGCATTTTGCATCTGGATGGTACAACAGGCGGTGCAAGCGGAACGGCAAGCCTTACGCTCCCTGCGGGTATAACATTAGACAATGATACAAAGCTGTATGTATTCAACGAGCAGTATAACGGCGATTATAAAACCGATTACGCAAGTAATTTCACAGACATTGCGTTGACGGTGGAAAAGCAGGCGGACGAGCAGTTTTCCCTCGCCCCTGGCGGCAGATACTATTTTGACCTATCGGCAATGGGTATTCCCGGCACGGTGAACGATGCTCTACCGGATAATACCCTGCACTATGTTCCCTTTACCTACGCAGGAACGGTGGACGCCTACAAACTCACATCGGAGACGGCAACCACCGAGGAATATGCAAAGCAGAACAAATATCCCCACAGCCTGTTTGTGGCGGACTATGCCGTAACGCATACGGTAAGCTGGGATGACCTGAATACTGCAGGTCTGATTTTCGGCAAGGACTATGCCGCAGGCGGCGTGGACTATACGCTGCGTGCGCCGTCCGTGGGAAGTAACTATACAGGTTCGGGCAATTCCGAACGCGGCGTGCCCCAAAGCAACGAATGGGACACGATGCTGAATAAGGACAGCGGATATATCCAAAACTGGAATAAAATGTATTCGTTGGGGCAGGATGCTTTTTCTGGCGACGCGTCGCGCCGTGCGGTTCGCGGGTACCATTCGGCCCGCTACTGGGGCTACAACTATGCTACGGGCTCCTACTCGATCCTCGGTTTCCGCCCCGTCCTTGAAGTCCTGAACCCCGGCTCAGCCTGGGCCCTGACGGAACTGAAAGCCGCTTACCCTTGCTCTCGGCGGCGGCAAATTGGGCGGCAGCACGGATACTATTCAAAATCATTGTGAAAAACGGCAGCAAGTTTACCGCGCCTGCGTCCGACGGCCTGACCCGCCCGGACGGAAATACCGGCAGCTACTTTAAGTGGCTTGGCAGCGACGGAAACCTGTACGCCCCCGGTGAAAGCGTTCCGGAGGTCGTAACCACGCTGACGGCGCAGTGGACAGTCAACCAGTACACGATTACCTATAATCTGGCCGGCGGCACTGCGGAGGGCAATCCCAACACCTACACCATCGAGACGAGGGCTTTCACCCTCAAGAATCCTACCAAATCCGGCTATACCTTCACCGGCTGGAGCGGCACGGGGCTTGACGGCGAGAACAATATGACCGTCACCATCCCAACGGGCAGCACTGGCAACCGAATCTATACGGCACACTGGCGTTATAATGGCAGCGGCCATTCTTACAGCTACTACACCATCAAGGCAACTGCCGGGGCTGGCGGCTCCATTTCTCCCTCCGGCAATGTCAGCGTCCGTGAGGGCCGGGATCGGACCTTCACCATCACCCCAGACAAGGGTTATGCCGTCTCCAATGTCAAGATCGACGGCAAGAGCATTGGTGCGATGAAGTCCTACACCTTTGAGAATGTCCGCAGAAACCATGCCATCGAGGTCATCTTTACGAAAGCCAACGGCAACCCCCAGACCGGCGTGTTTGTGGATGTAGCCACCGGCAGCTATTATGAGGATGCTGTGGATTGGGCAGTGGAGAACGGCATTACCAAGGGAACCGATGATACCCATTTCTCCCCGGATGGCATCTGCACCCGTGCGCAGGCCGTGACCTTCCTGTGGCGCACCGCTGGCAGTCCCAAACCCGAAACCCGCGCCATGCCCTTCACCGATGTGGCCGCTGGCAGCTACTACTACGACGCGGTGCTGTGGGCGGTAGAAAACGGCATCACCAAGGGCACCAGCGACACCACATTCAGCCCCAACATGACCTGCTCCCGCGCCCAGATCGTCGCGTTCCTGTGGCGTTCCGAGAAGTCCCCGGCAGCGGGTACAGCCAATCCCTTTGCCGATGTGAAGTCCACCGCCTACTATGCTGATGCGGTACTGTGGGCGGTCAAGGAGAACATCACCAAGGGAACCACCAGCACGACATTCAGCCCCAATGCGGATTGCACCAGAGCGCAGATCGTAACCTTCCTCTGGCGCTGCAAGAAGTGACCGGCTGACATACGGCTAAACATCAAAGCCGTTGGCATGACCCCATAAGCGAATATCGGACAGCGCAGCGGACGGGCATCTCGCCCCAAAGCTGCGCTGTTCTCTTTTCGCTATTCCCGGCAGAACACCCTCCGGCACATCTGCGCCTCAGCCATCAGCGACTCCCGCGGACGAAGTTATTCCCTCGGTGGACAGGCAGGCCAGAGTTGGCGGAAGGCCAGAGCGAAGAATCCCGACACCGGCCACCGTAGCGGATATCATGGACCGCTGGCGGGAGTACCTGGAGCACACGGTCAATTTCAAGACGAGGAAGAAGTCCTACAAGAGCAAAAAGGTCATCCATAATCCGGAAAGTGAGTGACTGATCTTTGAGAACACCCATGAGGCCATTATCGACCAGGAAACCTTTGACAATGTGCAGCGTATCCGGGGAAACGCCAGACGCTACCCGGACGGCTTTGGGGAGGCCCATCCTCTGACCGGCCTGATGTACTGCGCCGATTGCGGCGGCAAGATGTATGTTCACCGCACATACAACGGCAAGCGCGTCCCGCAGTACACTTGCGGCCAGTATGGGAAATACCCTATCGGCTCTCTTTGCCCTACACAGCACCGTATCAAGGCCGAAGCCGTTCTGACCCTGATTGCCGATATGCTCCGGGCCACCGCAGAGTATTCCAAGAATGACCGGGCCGAGTTTATCCGCACCGTCCAGGAAACGCAGGCCGCCCAGCAGACCGCCGACATATCCAAGAAACGGAAACGGCTGGCCGCCGCCCAAAGCGGGCCGGGGAACTGGAAAAGCTGATTTGCAAAATCTATGAGGACAACGCCCTGGGTAAGCTGCCGGACGCCCGGTATGAGGCCCTAGACGCACAGTATGCCAAAGAGCAAGACGCTCTCAATGCGGAAATCATGGAACTGGAAAAGGCCGTTACCGGCTATGAGCAGAGCCGGAAATCTGCGGAGAAGTTTATAGCCCTGATTGATAAGTACGAGAATTTTGACACGCTGACAAACACCATGCTCAACGAGTTTGTAGAGAAAATCCTTGTCCACGAACGCGCCCGAAAAGGCAGCCAGGACACTACGCAGGAGGTTGAAATCTACTTCAATTTTGTGGGCCGGTATATCCCGCCCGCCTTGCAGCCGGTTCCCCTGACCCCGGAAGAACAAGAAGAACTGCGGAAGAAGGAGGAACGCAAGGACAGGCTTCACCAGAACTACTTACGCCGCAAGGCCAACGGCAAGCAGAAGGAATGGGAAAAACGCTACAACGCCAAACGCAAGGCCCAGGTGGAGGCAGCAAAGGCCACAATCCGGGCCGAGGACATGGAGAAGGGCATTTTTACCACCGTCAGCCAGTTACCCAGGCAGGAGCCGCGCAAGGCCACCGTATCGGCCAGTGCCACAGTTTAACCATTACAGTGCAAAGGAGAATGAACATGAGCGAATTGACTTACACCCGCTGCGGAGATTACTACATCCCTGATCTGAAACTTTCCGAGCAGCCGGAGGCCCCCATCGGCAAGTATGGCCGTATGCGGCAACGCTACCTGAAGGAACACCGGCCCGGCCTTTACAGCAGCTTGATTTTGAGCGAAAAGCTGTACCCGCACCTGTTGGAGATTGATCGGGCGGCGCGGGATCGGATGGACGCCATGCTGCCCCGCATGATGGAGGCGGCGGGCATCACCGAGGAACTGAAAGCCCGTGACCCCATGCGCTGGGTGGGGCTGATGAACACGCTGAAAGCACAGGCGGAGGAAGTTATTTTCCAAGAATTGATTTACGCATGAAATTTTAAGCATAAGTAAGGCCGGGATTTTGCTGACAAACGGCAAATCCCGGCCTTAGTCTTATCCGTTTTCCAAATTCTTTGAACGCCTGTATTCCAGTGGCGATAGTCCAAACTGTTTTTTGAATACGGCTGCAAATTTCCCCTGATTGGAGTAGCCAACCTGCTCTGATATTTCGGCAATCGGACGCTTTGTGGCAGAGAGAAGTCTGGCAGCTTCATTCATGCGGATTTCTCGCAGCCAAGTAGATATATTTTGACCATATACGCCTCTAAAATAATTTTTCAGGCTGGTTTCACTGACCGAAAAGCGTTCTGCAATCTGCCTTACAGGGATGTGCTGGCGAAGGTCATCTGACAGAATTTTTGCTGTCCTTTTTGCAAGCTCCACTTGCGTTTCCGTATAGAAGCCGCAAGTTTTCGGAGGCCGGATTTCCATGTTAAGAAGCCGGTGGAGAAGTTCAAGAGTATAGATTTGCAAATGGAAGGCAGAGGGTCTTTCGGATAGCCGCCAGAGTTTTTGAAATATATTTTCCAGCTCGCTGTCCGCTTCGTTGATATATGTTTTATGGTTGCCACAATAACTTTTTTCCAGCGTAGGGAGGTCAAGTGAAAAAGATTTCAAAAGTTCACCGCAGGACTGTAAAAGAAGTGACAGGTCAAAATATATTTTTATCCCCTGATACTGCTTCGTAGGAAAGATATATTCTTTCTGTGCGGTCTGTTCACTGACACAAAAATCATTCTCCTTCAGGTAAATGTAGGAGCCGTCATCCAGAAGCAATTCACTTCTGCCTGAAACGCAATAGTTAATCAGCAAAGGCTTTAGATTTGAATTTTCATCCGACTCCGGCCATACGGGAGCATTTACAAAAATAAAAGCCAAAGTCAGCCCCGGAAAGAGCGTATGGAATGTCATGCGTCCCTTGCCATCTGCCCGATCCAAAAGCAATGTGCTGCTATTTGGACTGTTTTTCAAAGTCACATCAGAAACAGTATCGCTGTTTTCTAAAATGCTGTATATCATATCACGCAACTGCTTCGCTCCTTTCATCACGCAAAATCGTTGATATTATTATACCCGCGAGAAAATTCACGGTCAATGGATATGCTGGCAAAACGAAAAAACTCCTTGCTATACGGGCCTAAAATACTGATATGTGCATAGAAGCATAATTGAATATGTGCTACCATTAGAGTTGGTTAGCAAGGTCTAACCGATAAAGCAATCATGTTAGGAGGTTTCGCAATGAACAACAAATTGCAAGGAAAGGATCTTATCAACATCGGTATTTTCACGGCGATTTATTTTATCGTCATTTTCGCTGCGGCGTCCATCGGTTTTATCCCGATTTTCATTCCGCTTATCAGCGTGATCGTGCCGCTTGTGGGCGGTATTCCGATGATGTTGTTCTTCTCCAAAATCAAAAAATTCGGTATGCTTACCATCTGCGGGGTGCTGCTCGGTATCATTATGTTGCTGACCGGCATGGGCTGGTGGTGCATCCCTACCGGGCTGATTTTCGGGCTGATTTCCGATTTTATGATGAAAGCCTGTGACTACAAGAACGCCAAGCGTGAAGTGCTGATCCACGGCGTTTTTTCCATGTGGGTAATCGGGGCGTTTATTCCCATCGTTGTGACGCGTGACGCTTACTACCAGAGCCTGCTCCCCGGCTACGGTCAGGAATATGCCGACACGCTCATGGCTTATATGCCCGACTGGATTTTGCCTGTACTGCTTATTGCTGCTTTCGTCAGTGGTCTTGTCGGCGGCCTGATCGGACGGAAGATTTTCAAAAAGCACTTTGAGCGGGCGGGAATTGTGTAATGAGCCGCGAACTTCTTGCAAGTCAAAAAAACAATAGCGGAATTTTATTAGACCCCCGGACAAAACTGGCGGTACTGATTACCATAGCTGTCTTTGTTTTAGGCGGTTCGTATGAAGGTATCATGCAGTATTACATCATCGTATTGGCGGCGATCCCTCTGTTACTTTTGTCAGCAGCCAGAAAATGGAAAGATGCTGTTCTCTATATCCTGATTTTCGGAGGCAGCCTGTGTCTGGAAATGTTCGGCCTGTCCCGACTGACCGGCGTAGCAAACTACATCGCGGTAGCCGTCGTTGGTATTCTTCTGCGGTTCACCCCCAGCGTGGTCATGGGATATTTCGTGGTAACTACAACCACGGTCAGCGAATTTGTTGCGGCGATGGAACGGCTCCACCTGCCGCAGCAGATCACCATTCCTATGTCTGTGATGTTTCGCTTCTTTCCCACGGTTGCGGAAGAATGGAGCGCCATTGGGGACGCCATGCGGATGCGTGGCGTCCGCTTTGGCGGTGGTAAAGCTGGTACGATTTTAGAGTATCGGATTGTTCCCATGATGATCTGCTCTGTCAAAATCGGGGAGGAACTGTCCCAGGCATCCCTTACGCGGGGATTGGGAGGCCCGGTAAAACGGACGAATATCTGTAAGCTGGGTTTTCATGTGCAGGATGTTATTTTCCTGCTGATCTGTCTGGGAGCATTTGCAGCGCAAATCTATGTGCTTGCCGCAAGGGGGTGAAGGAAATGATTGAATGTCAAGATGTGTCCTTTTCTTATCCTGCCAGTACCCTTCCCGACAGTGAGAGGCAGGCCGGTGGCGCTTTGAAACATATTTCCTGCACTATTGAGGACGGTTCTTTTGTCCTGCTCTGCGGGACTTCCGGCTGTGGGAAAACAACCATGACCCGGTTGTTTAACGGCTTGATCCCCCATTATCATGAGGGGACTTATACCGGCTCCGTCTATCTGGATGGAAAGGATACCCGTGACCTGTCACTGTTTGATATTTCTCTGAAAGTCGGTTCTGTATTTCAAAATCCGCGTTCTCAGTTTTTCAATGTGGACACGACCAGCGAACTGGCTTTCGGCCCAGAGAATCACGGCATAGCGGAAGATCTTGTGCGTGACCGTGTAAAGCGTGTAGCTGCACAGCTAAAGTTGGAGCCGCTGCTTGATAGAAGTATTTTTTCTTTGTCCGGCGGTGAAAAGCAAAAAATCGCCTGCGGATCGGCAGCGGCGATTGACCCGGATATTTATGTGCTTGATGAGCCATCATCCAACCTTGACGCATACGCTATCGCTGATTTCCGGCAGCTTCTCTTTACTTTGAAATCGCAGGGAAAGACCATCATCATCTCTGAACACCGGCTGTATTATCTGTCCGGCCTCTTTGACCGTGTCCTGTACCTGAAAGATGGAGAAATTGACGGTGATTATACAGCAGAGGAATTTTGCGGCCTGTCGGCAAAACAGCGCGACGATATGGGATTGCGTCCTCTTGACCTTGCGGGGCTTTCAGAAGTTGAAGGCCCGCCGCAGAGAACGAATGAGGCGGTTTGGACGATAAAGAATGTATCTTTCGCCTATAAGCATGAGCCGGAAACCTTGCATATAACGGAAACCTCTTTCCCATCCGGCAGCGCCACGGCCATCATCGGACATAATGGTGCTGGAAAATCCACATTTGCCCGGTGTCTATGCGGATTGGAAAAGCACTTCAAGGGAACAGTGCAGGATCAGAGCAAGACTTATTCCAGAAAAGAACGATTGAAACTCTGCTATATGGTCATGCAGGATGTGAACCACCAACTCTTTACCGAAAGTGTTCTGGATGAAATTCTGCTCAGTATGAGAACTGAGGATAAGCAGAGGGCAAGAGAAATCTTGCAGGAGATGGACCTGCTGCCTTATGAGGACTGCCACCCGATGGGACTGTCCGGCGGCCAAAAGCAGCGCGTGGCGGTTGCCTCTGCGATTGCTTCGGAGCGCCCTCTGATTTTATTCGATGAACCGACCAGCGGTCTTGACCTGTTTCACATGAGGCAGGTTGCCAATGTTGTTAATCAGGTGGCGAATACTGGAAGAACTGCGCTTGTGGTAACGCATGACCCGGAATTTATTCTACGCTGCTGCAATTATGTCCTTCACTTAGAAAACGGGCAAATTCAGGAAAGTTATTCCATAGAGGACAGCGATGGCCGAAAACGCCTGCTAAAGTTTTTTCTGAGTGATATGAAGAAGGAGGTGTCCACAGAATGAAGGAGGAAAAGAAAGAGTCGCCCATAGGCGTCTTATGGGGATGGGGCAAGCCCTATCATGGAAAATTCATCGGCAGTGTTATCCTTGCGGTATTAGGCGTGGCCTGCCAGATGGTGCCCTATTTCTGCGTGGCGAATATTGTCACAATGATGTTGTCTGGGGAACAGAATTTTTCCCGCTATGTGACCGCTGGTATTATTGCATTGTGCGGCTACTTTGGGAAAGTGCTGTTTTCCAGTCTTTCTACAACGATTTCCCACACGGCGACCTATTACACGCTGCGCGATCTGCGAGAGAATATCACTGCAAAGCTGGCCCGCGTCCCGATGGGGACGATTTTAGATACTCCGTCCGGCCAGTACAAAACGACGATTGTTGACCGGGTTGAAGGCATGGAATCGACCTTCGCACACCTGCTCCCGGAAATGACCGCAAATGTGCTGGTGCCTTTGGTGATTGTCGTATATCTGTTCGTTATGGACTGGCGCATGGCGCTCCTGTCCCTTGTTACGCTGGTGGTGGGCCTTGCTGTCATGTCCGCCGGTATGAAGAATTATCCCGTCAAATGGGAGGGCGCGGTTAAAGCGGGAAAGCAGATGGCAAACGCCATTGTAGAATACATCGGCGGGATTGAGGTGGTAAAAGCGTTCAGCCAGTCCGCCGGTTCCTACAAAAAATATTCTGACGCGGTGAATTATAACGCCAACTATTATGTGGACTGGATGCGTGAAAACCAGAAAACCATGAGCGCCTACAACGCTATCCTGCCCTCAGTGCTAATCTGCGTGCTGCCCTGCGGCTTCGCGTTCTGGCTCTCCGGCAGTCTGGAGCTTTCCACCTTCCTGTCCATTGTGATTTTCTCGCTGGGGCTGATCGGGCCGATTATTGCGGCCTTTACCTTTACGGACGATTTGGCTGTACTGGGGACAAATGTGGAAGAAATCAACCAGCTTCTGAACGCCGAAGAACTGAACCATAAAGAAACGCCGATCAAGCTGGAAGATACCGGCATTTCTCTCAGGTCTGTGTCGTTTTCCTATGACGGGACAACAGAGGTTTTGCATGATGTGAATCTCGCCATCCACCCCGGAACCATGACCGCCCTTGTAGGGCCGTCCGGCTCCGGCAAGTCTACGGTGGCGAAGCTGATTGCCGGGTATTGGGATGTTACATCCGGCAGCATTACCCTCGGCGGCCATGAGCTGAAGGATATGCCGCTGTCTGAAATTGCAGACCAGATTTCCTATGTATCTCAGGACAACTACCTGTTTAACCGCAGTATCCGGGAGAATATCCGCATGGGAAGACCCAGTGCCACGGACGCAGAGGTGGAGCAGGCAGCCAAACAAAGCGGCTGCGACGCTTTTATCCGCAAGCTGGATAATGGCTATGATACGGTTGTCGGCAGCGCCGGTTCCCATCTTTCCGGCGGTGAACGCCAGCGGATTGCCATCGCCCGCGCCATGCTGAAAAATGCGCCGGTTGTCATTTTGGACGAGGCAACTGCCTATATCGACCCAGAGAATGAGGCGCTGGTGCAGAAAGCCATTTCCACTTTAACTGTCGGCAAGACCCTGATTGTGATCGCACACCGGCTGTCTACCATTGTTGGCGCAGATAACATCGTTGTGGTGAAGGATGGAAACATCCACGCACAGGGTACGCATGAGAAGCTGCTGGAAACCTGCCCCCTCTACCGGGATATGTGGCAGGCGCACATCGGCGCGAAAGACCAGATGTAAGGGGGTGTTGTCAGATGTATGGAACATTGAAAAAAATCTTTGCTTTTGCAGGCAGCAAAAAGGGGCTTCTAAAAAAATCCCTGTTATTCTCATTCCTGTCCGGGCTGTTTTCAGCCATGCAGTTTGCCGCCCTCTTTGTAGTGATCGGCGCGCTGGTATCTGACAACCGGGACGGAAAGTTTATCTGGCTTTCGCTGGGGATTATGGCCGTTTCCCTCATTGGGCGTATTATTACGACCTATTTCTCCACGATGGAGCAAACGGAAACCGGCTATTGCATGGTGGCGGAAAAGCGTATCCACATCGGAGATCGGCTGCGCTACATCCCGATGGGCTACTTCAACAAGAATAGTATCGGGAACATTACCGCCATTGTCACAACAACTTTGGGCGATGTAGAGAACTCAGCAGCCCGTGTCCTGGTGTCAGTGCTGGGCGGTTTTTTCAACTCGGTTGCCCTTGTCATCGTCCTGTTGGTATTTGACTGGCGGATCGGTCTTGTGGCCGTTGCTGGTGTCCTGATTTACCTTGCGGCGGCGGAACTGGCGCTTCGCAAATCTGCCGCGCTCAGCGGGGTACGCCAGCACACACAGGAGTCCCTTGTGGAGTCTGTGTTGGAGTACATTCAGGGGATGGGGATTGTCAAAGCATTTGGACTGGAACGGGACAGCACGCAGTCTATCGGCAGTGCAATTAAGGCGAGCTGCCGAGATAACCTGAAACTGACAAAGGCCAGCGTTCCCTATGACGCTATCAAACAGGCTGTTGTCCGAGTGTTCAGCGTCCTGTTGCTTTTGGCCTCGGTCTGGTTCTGGCTGGACGGCTCCCTGCCGCTGGCCTACGGTCTGATTTTGGTGATTGCTTCTTTCATGGTGTTCAACGATTTGGAGAACGCCGGGAATATGGCCTCTTTGCTGCAAATGCTGGCGGCCTCGATGGATACGGCAAACTCCATTGATGACACGCCGGTAATGGACGAGAAAGGCGCTGATATTACGCCGAAGTCCAGCGAGATCGTGTTTAACAAGGTGGATTTTTCCTACGCAGACCGCAAGATATTAGATCAGGTCAGCTTTACCATTCCCGAAAAAACGACTACGGCCATTGTCGGCCCTTCCGGGGCAGGAAAGACAACGATGTGCAACCTGATTGCCCGTTTTTGGGATGTGAATGCCGGGAAGATTACCATAGGCGGTACGGATGTACGGGATTTTAAGCTGGACAGCCTGATGAAGAATATCTCGATGGTGTTCCAGAGAGTATACCTCTTTGCAGATACGATTGAGAACAATATCAAGTTTGGCTGCCCGGACGCCACCCATGAGCAGGTAGTTGAGGCGGCGAAGAAGGCTTGCTGCCATGACTTTATTTCTGCCCTGCCGGATGGCTATGACACTGTGATTGGCGAGGGCGGCGGCACTCTGTCTGGCGGCGAGAAACAGCGGATTTCCATCGCCCGCGCCATGCTGAAGGACGCACCCATCATCATTTTGGACGAGGCGACAAGCAGTGTTGACCCGGAAAATGAGGATGAATTGCAGCGGGCTATTGAGGCGCTGACCCATGACAAGACTATCATCATGATTGCCCACCGGCTGAAAACCGTCCGCAACGCCGATCAGATCCTTGTACTGGACAACGCTCATATCGTCCAGCGCGGCACTCATGCGGAGCTGATCCAGCAGAAGGGCCTGTATGCCGACTTTGTATCGGCCAGACAGGAGGCCATCGGCTGGAAGTTGGCTCAGTAAAGGAGGTTCAGATGAAACTTCATGCGTCCGGGGAGGACTACCTGGAAACCATCCTTGTTCTCCAAAAGAAGCTCAGTATAGTGTGCTCCGTAGATGTGGCCCGGCACATGGAGGTCACGAAGCCCAGCGTGTGCCATGCAGTGGCTACCTTGCGGGACGGCGGCTTTCTTATGATGGACGAAGATCACTTTCTCCATCTGACCGATGTGGGCCGCGAGGTAGCCGAAAAAATCTACGAGCGTCACTGCTTCTTTACCGAGCAGCTTATCACCGCAGGCGTTGACCCCAAAACTGCGGAGGCCGATGCCTGTCGTATTGAACACATCATCAGCGATGAGAGTTTTGACCGGCTGAAAGAGGCAGCCGAACAAGAGCAAAACTAAAACCGAATAAGCCAAGCGATCCTGCCCCGCAAGACGGGGAAAGAAAAAAACCGTTGCAGGGCAGGCAGCTTTGTGCGCCCAAAATGGATTTTCCGGGTACTGCGGCGGTTTTGAGTAACATCAAGGCCGCCGTTCCTTATGCCCTCGACAAAGGAGTGACGACTACACGCTGACACGGCGGCTTTAGGAGGGAACCGCCATGAAGCACATTGACCGCCGACAAATTCAGACGATATTTCACTACCGTCAAAAAAAGCCCAGTCAACGAACAGGCCCCGTCTGGCAGACGGTGCGAAAATTGTCATTCTGTAAGTGAATATTGGAGTTTTTGCGCTCGAATAGCTTTCTGCTGTCCGGGCGTTTTTTCATACCTGTTGGGCCGTAACATCGGGCCAGCATGGCCCGAACCCTGGCCCCGGTGCCGTTCTCCGCCGCCCCATTCAGATTTACCAAAAAAATCTGAATGGAGGAAAGGCAGATGGAAGTTACCATCAATTATAACGGACAAGCTGTGGCCGTGGAGGTTACGCTGGAAGTCTATGAATTTCTTGACCGGGCCGATCATAAAACGGAGAACCTGTTCCATGAACAGCGGCGGCATTGGGATGGCCGGGAGTTTGACGAGTACATCATTACCACCGAGGGTGTAGGGGTCTACGGCGAAACGCCGGAGGAATACCTTTGCCGCATGG
>ENA-OQHL01001001-OQHL01001001.1-human-gut-metagenome-genome-assembly--contig:-NODE-1001-length-16137-cov-3.114304_pt1 | contig 16137 bp, 13 predicted proteins | sample MGYA00242565_ERZ504723 | MGnify/ENA primary metagenome ERZ504723 (study PRJEB26092, sample SAMD00036211) | human gut metagenome | host: Homo sapiens | study: EMG produced TPA metagenomics assembly of... | reverse complement strand
TTTGAATATGCGTTGCAGGTTCATTTTCAAGCCGTTACGAATATTCTTTATAAAAGTAATTCTAATACGAAGAGAGTAAAAAAGAAAGGGGGAAGTTTAAAAATTAGATAAAATTAGCACTCAACACTTGACAGTGCTAACAACTCGTGCTATAAATGGTAATGTACATCAGAAAGGGGATAATTCAGAGGCCCCATGAAAGAAAAAAGATTCGATGTAAGGAGGAGTTATCCATGAAATTAGTACCGTTATTTGATCGGGTTGTATTAAAACAGCTTGTAGCAGAGGAGACTACCAAATCCGGTATCGTGCTTCCGGGCCAGGCAAAAGAGAAACCGCAGCAGGCAGAGGTAGTAGCAGTAGGTCCTGGCGGTGTAGTTGACGGCAAAGAGATCACCATGCAGGTAAAACCGGGTGATAAGGTTATCTACTCCAAGTACTCCGGAACCGAAGTAGAGGTTGAGGACGAGAAATATGTAGTCGTAAAACAGAATGACATTCTGGCAGTAATCGAGTAATACATCGTATATATCATAGAAACTGGAGGAATTTGAATCATGGCAAAGCAGATTAAATATGGCGTAGAAGCCAGAAAAGCCCTGGAAGCAGGCGTAAATCAGTTAGCAGACACTGTTCGTGTAACCCTTGGACCGAAAGGAAGAAACGTTGTTCTTGATAAGTCCTTCGGAGCTCCGCTCATCACCAACGATGGTGTGACCATCGCGAAAGAGATCGAGCTGGAGGATCCGTTTGAGAACATGGGCGCACAGCTGGTAAAAGAAGTAGCAACCAAGACCAACGATGTAGCTGGTGATGGTACCACCACCGCAACGGTTCTGGCACAGGCTATGATCAACGAAGGCATGAAGAACCTGGCAGCAGGCGCTAACCCGATCGTATTAAGAAAGGGTATGAAGAAGGCAACTGAGGCTGCTGTTGAGGCTATCGCAAAGATGAGCCAGCCGATTTCCGGCCGTGAGAGCATCGCGCGTGTCGCATCCATTTCCGCAGCAGACGATGAGGTCGGCGAGATGGTAGCAGACGCTATGGAGAAGGTTTCCAAAGACGGCGTTATCACCATCGAGGAGTCCAAGACCATGAAGACTGAGCTTGACCTGGTAGAAGGTATGCAGTTCGACCGTGGCTATGTATCCGCTTACATGTGCACCGATATGGATAAGATGGAAGCAAATCTGGATGATCCGTACATCCTCATTACCGATAAGAAGATTTCCAATATCCAGGAGATCCTTCCGGTTCTGGAGCAGATTGTACAGTCCGGTTCCAAGCTGCTGATCGTAGCAGAGGATATCGAGGGCGAGGCTCTGACCACCCTGATCGTTAACAAGTTAAGAGGAACCTTCACCGTTGTTGGTGTTAAGGCACCTGGCTACGGCGATAGAAGAAAAGAAATGTTAAAGGATCTGGCTATCCTGACCGGCGGTACCGTAATTTCCGAGGAGCTTGGCCTGGAACTGAAGGATACCACTATGGAGCAGCTTGGCCGTGCGAAATCCGTTAAAGTACAGAAGGAGAACACCATCATCGTTGACGGCTGCGGCAACAAGGATGAGATTGCAGCAAGAGTTGCGCAGATCCGTGCTCAGATCGCAGAGACCACTTCTGAGTTCGATAAAGAAAAACTGCAGGAGCGTCTTGCAAAGCTGGCAGGTGGTGTAGCTGTTATCCGTGTCGGCGCTGCAACCGAGACTGAGATGAAAGAAGCAAAACTCCGTATGGAGGATGCTCTGTCTGCAGCAAGAGCAGCAGTAGAGGAAGGTATCATTGCAGGAGGCGGTTCCGCATATGTACATGTAACTCAGGAGATCAAGTCTGTAGTAGACGCTCTTGAGGGCGATGAGAAGACCGGCGGCAAGATCATTCTGAAAGCTCTGGAGGCTCCGCTGTTCCACATCTCCGCAAACGCAGGTCTGGAAGGCTCTGTTATCATCAACAAGGTAAAAGAGTCTCCGGTAGGCTATGGCTTTGATGCGTACAAAGAAGAGTATGTAGACATGATCAAGGCTGGTATCCTTGACCCGGCTAAGGTAACCAGAAGCGCACTGCAGAACGCGACCAGCGTAGCATCCACCCTTCTGACCACCGAGTCCGTAGTAGCGAACATCAAAGAAGAGACTCCGGCAATGCCAGCAGGTGCCGGCATGGGCGGAATGATGTAAGACGCAAAAATAAGTAATATTTTAAAGAGGAATGGTTCTGTTGGAGCCGTTCCTCTTTTTCCTTTCAATAGTATTTGACAAGCGGACAGATTTTTGCTACAATATGCAATTAATAAGTCCAATAGATTCAATGACGTTGAAATATTAGTTTTACTAATAATAAAAACACGATTGCCATGGAATCTTTATGAACAAAACCAAAGAAAGAGAGGAAACGAATAATGGGTACAATTATTGGTGAGGGCATTACGTTTGACGATGTGCTCCTGGTGCCGGCTTATTCCCAGGTTATTCCGAATCAGGTAGATTTAACCACTTATCTGACCAAGAAGATCAAACTGAACATTCCGCTTATGAGTGCGGGAATGGATACCGTTACAGAACACCGTATGGCAATTGCCATGGCGCGTCAGGGTGGTATTGGTATCATTCACAAAAACATGTCAATTGAAGCGCAGGCAGAGGAAGTAGATAAGGTAAAACGTTCAGAGAATGGTGTCATCACAGATCCGTTTTTCCTCTCCCCGGAGCATACCTTAAAGGACGCAGACGAGCTTATGGCTAAGTTCCGCATCTCTGGTGTGCCGATTACAGAGGGCCGCAAGCTGGTTGGTATCATCACCAACCGTGACTTAAAGTTTGAGGAGGATTTTTCCAAGAAGATCAAAGAGTGCATGACCTCCGAGCATCTGGTTACCGCCAAAGAGGGTATCACCCTTATGGAGGCAAAACGTATCCTGGCAAAGGCAAGAGTGGAGAAGCTTCCGATCGTGGATGATGACTTCAACTTAAAGGGGCTCATCACCATCAAGGACATTGAGAAGCAGATCAAATATCCGTTGTCCGCAAAGGACGAACAGGGACGCCTGCTCTGTGGTGCGGCTGTTGGTATTACCGCAAATGTTTTAGACCGTGTAAGCGCACTGGTGAAGGCTCATGTAGATGTGGTTGTCCTGGATTCCGCTCACGGACATTCTGAGAACGTACTGCGCTGCGTCAGAATGATCAAGGAAGCTTATCCGGATCTTCAGGTCATCGCAGGCAACGTGGCAACCGGCGAGGCAACCAGAGCACTCATCGAGGCTGGTGTTGACGCAGTCAAGGTTGGTATCGGACCTGGTTCCATCTGTACCACCCGTGTGGTTGCAGGTATCGGTGTTCCGCAGATCACTGCTGTTATGGACTGCTACGCAGTCGCAAAAGAGTTCGGTATCCCGATCATCGCAGATGGTGGTATCAAGTACTCCGGAGATATCACCAAGGCCATTGCTGCGGGCGGTAATGTCTGCATGATGGGAAGCATGTTTGCCGGATGTGACGAGAGCCCGGGAACCTTCGAGCTGTATCAGGGCAGAAAGTACAAGGTTTATCGTGGTATGGGTTCCATCGCGGCAATGGAGAACGGAAGTAAGGATCGTTACTTCCAGTCTGACGCGAAGAAGCTGGTTCCGGAAGGTGTTGAGGGCCGTGTGGCATATAAGGGCATGGTGGAAGACACTGTATTCCAGATGCTCGGCGGACTTCGTTCCGGTATGGGCTACTGCGGAGCAAAAGACATCCCGACCTTACAGGAAACCGGACGTTTTGTTAAAATTTCCGCAGCTTCCTTAAAAGAGAGCCATCCGCATGATATCCACATCACCAAAGAGGCTCCGAACTACAGCGTGGACGAATAAATACGCTAAAAACAAGATAAGATAACGAACTAAAATACCGCCGTGTTTTACATGGCGGTATTTTTATGTTATACTGTTACTGTACATGGGTAGGCATTTTCTGAACTGAAAATATAGGAAAAAATGCGTCTTGAACGGTGGCATTGACAGAATAATTATGGTACAATGTAACGAGCTGACGAACAGCGGACGCAAAAAGAAAATGGAGAACGACTTTATGCTCAATGAAGACAAGATCAAACTGATGACAGGAATTGCTCTGTTTGAAAAGCGGGAGGGGAAACATATTTTTCCGGCGAACCGCTATTTCCGGAGTGACTATATCAGCGGACGCATCCTGCGTTCTTTCTTTGCCTATACCGTATGCTTCATTTTATGCGCGCTCATGTGGGTGCTTTACAGCATGGAGCGTCTTTTAAATGTTATGGAACTTGATGAGGTGGTCGGCGCGGCCAAAGCAGGCGCGGTATTATACGCGGCAGGGCTGGTGCTGTATCTCATCATTACCTGGCTTGTCAGCAGCAAACGCTATGAATACGCAAGGCGCGGCATGCGGGTTTATATCGCAAAGCTGAAACGGCTGGAGAAACGTTATGACGTTCAGAGCCGTACCAGAGAACTGACAAAGGAGGGCAGCCGCTATGATGATGTTTCTCGTACTTAAAGAACGGCTGAAATCATTTTACGGAAAATACGCGACACCGGTAAACGGCGTCATCAAATTTTTATACAGTCTGGCTGCTATGGCTCTGTTAAACGGAAATATTGGCTATCGCACGGAACTTACGGGTCCGGTGGCCCTGCTGGCAGTGGCTCTTGTAAGCGCGTTCCTGCCCTATGGAGCAATCGGATGCCTGCTTGGAGCCGTCATGCTGGCGCATATCTATGCGGTATCCATGGAGACAGCGCTGATCACGGCAGTTATCCTGATCATCCTGATCCTGCTGTATTACGGGTTTCAGCCGGGAGACAGCTTCTGGCTGGTGCTGACACCCATGGCATTTCTGCTGAAGATTCCATTTGCGGTTCCACTTCTGGCAGGTCTGGCAGGAAGCCTTCTCACCGTGATTCCGGTGGGCAGCGGTGTTGTGATTTATTACATTATTTCCTATGTAAAACAGAATGCGGGTGTATTGACCAATGACGCGTCAGTAGACATTACACAGAAGTTTGTCCAGATCATCCGCGGCCTTCTCTCCAGCCAGGAGATGATGGTCATGATCATGGTATGTGTGGTTGGCATTCTCTGTGTATACCTGCTCCACAATATGTCACTGGATTATGCCTGGGAAATTGCCATTGTGACCGGAACCATCGCGCAGCTGGCAGCCGTGTTTGTGGGAGATTTCATCTTCCATGTATCCATGCCGGTGCCGAAGCTTTTGATTGGGGCGCTAATTTCCCTGGCGGTGGCTTGGCTGTATCATTTCTTTGTGTTTACGGTAGATTATACACGGACGGAATATGTCCAGTATGAGGATGATGATTACGTGTACTATGTAAAGGCCGTGCCGAAGGTAGCAGTGGCGCGGACTGATGTAAAAGTACAGCGCATCAACAACCCGGCCCGCGGCAGGCATGACCGCAGGGCGCGAGAATAGGTTGTATTAATATAGAATAGAAAGAGAGGACCAGGTATGACTGGCATATTCCAGGATTTGGAGATGGTTTTTCAGGGCATGCGCTCCTGGATCTCCTTTTTGCCAAGAATTACATTTTCCAATTTGACCGAGATCATCATACTGACGATCCTGGTATATTATGCATTGTTATGGATCAAGAGTACCAAAGCCTGGTATCTGCTGAGAGGCATTGCCATGATCATGGCATTTGCAGTAGCGGCAGCCATCTTTCACTGGGACACGATCCTCTGGATCCTGGGAAGAACAGGTGGTATTGCGGTAACGGCACTGGTGATCATCTTCCAGCCGGAACTGCGTAAAGCCCTGGAACAGCTGGGAAGCAGAAACCTGATCTCTGAGATTTTTTCTCTTGAAAGCAATCAGGAGAATCAGGGCTTTTCCGACCGCACGGTCAATGAAATTGTCAAGGCAACCTTCGAGATGGCAAAGGTGAAGACTGGTGCCCTCATGGTCATTGAGCGGAAAGTTTCCCTGAAAGAGATTGAGCGTACTGGTATCGAAATCAACGGACTGGTCAGCAGCCAGCTCCTGATCAATATTTTTGAGCACAACACACCGCTTCATGACGGTGCGGTAGTCATTCGCGGCAACCGCGTTACAGCGGCAACCTGTTATCTGCCGCTGTCTGACAATATGACCATCAGCAAGGATCTGGGAACCAGACACCGCGCTGCGGTCGGCATCAGTGAAGTCACAGACAGTCTCACCGTGGTCGTGTCCGAGGAGACCGGAAGAGTTTCTGTTGTGGAGAATGGAAAACTCAGAAGAATTTCCACGGCAGAAGATTTGCGCAAGGTACTGGCGGTAGCAGAAGACCAGGAAGAGAGCAATGGCACACTGTTAAAGATCTGGAAGGGAAAACGCAGAAATGAAAGAAAAACTGATAAATAATCTTGGACTTAAGATTCTTTCCTGTTTTCTGGCATTTTTTGTGTGGCTGGTCGTTGTGAATGTCTCCAATCCGGAAGTGACCGGAAGCAAAGAAGTTCCACTGGAGATCGTAAACGAACAGGTACTGACCAAGGCAGGAAGAACCTATGAACTTGGCGGAAAAGACACAGTAACGGTATATTTTGATGTGCGGACAAAAGATGCCTACAAGATCCGTTCCTCAGATTTCCGCGCTTATGTGGATCTGGCTGAGCTGTATGATGTAACCGGATCCGTACAGGTAAAAATCGAGGTACTGAATAACAAGGAGCTGATTTCCAATGCGGAAAGCCGTCCGGGTGTAGTGCGCATTCAGACAGAAGAACTCCAGAGCAAGCAGTTCTCTCTGATCATGAACACCTATGGAAATCTCGCGGAAGATTATGCGGTTAACAAGGCCGTCCTGACACCGGATCATGTAACGGTGGAGGGCCCGACTTCTCAGGTTGGCCTGATCAATCATGTGGGAATCGAACTGAATGTAAATGGACTGGAAAGCAGCACGGAGGGGACGGCAGAACCGGTGTTTTACGATGCCAACGGCAATGAGATCACCGTCAGTGACCGTGTGAGTGTCAGTCCGTCGGAAATCCAGTACAATCTGGAAATCAGCAAGGTGAAGACACTTCCGCTTGACTTTGAAGTGACTGGAACCGCAGCCTCCGGCTATCAGTATACCGGCGTGGAGTGCAGTATCAAGAATGTTTCCGTGCTTGGCTTAAAAAACAGCCTGGCATCTGTGAACAAGATCACCATTCCGTCCTCTGCGCTCAGTGTTTCGGGAGCAACACAGGACAAGGTGGTGACAGTGAATTTAAACGATTATCTGCCGGAGGATGTAACACTGGCCAATGCGGACGACGCAAACGTGACCATACGCCTTAAGGTAGAACAGCTCACTACCAGAATGATAGCTCTGGGTGAGTCGGATATTTCCATGGAAAATGGCGCAGATTATTACCATTATCATCTGTCGCCGGCACGCATCGAGGTGAAACTCCAGGGTCTGAAGGAAGACCTCGATACCTTAAAGGCCACCGATCTGAAGGCGGTCATCAACCTGTCCGGCATGCAGCTGGGAACCCATAATGGAACCTTAAGCATGAGCGGACTCGGGAAAAACTTTAATCTGATTTCCGTTTCCGCATTTACGGTAGAAGTTACAGCGGGCGGTCCTGCCGCACAGATGGAACAGACAACCGCGGCAGAGGAAGAAACTGCCGAGACAGAAAACGGATCGGAAAGTGATATTACAAAGTCGCAGGACACAGAGACAAACGGCGCAAATGCCGGCTGACAGAAAGAGGGATAACATGGTTAGCAGAAAAATTGTTATCAAAAACGTATCAGGACTTCATCTTCGCCCAACCGGGGTGCTTTGCAATGAAGCCATCAAGTACAAATCATCCATTAAATTTCATTTTGGCAATGCCACATCCAACGCAAAAAGTGTTCTCAGCGTGCTCGGAGCCTGCATCAAATGCGGCGACGAGGTAGAGTTCATCTGCGAGGGTCCGGATGAGCAGGAAGCTCTGGACGGGATCATTGGAGTGATCGAAAGCGGTCTTGGGGAGTAAAAGACCACAGAGAGATGATATCCGCGAAATCTGACTTTGCGGTTTCATATACAAATTAATAATTAATAAGGAGGACGTATCATGTTAAAGGGTACTAACGCTTCTTCTGGTATCGGCATTGGGAACGCTGTGATCGTAGAAGAAAAAGAACTGGTGATCAAACGGGAGACTGTCCGTGACGCGGCAGCAGAGGTGGAGCGTTTTAAGGGCGCGCTCGACCTGACTCTTAAGAAAACGGAGGAGCTTGCGGCAGATCTCGCGACCAGAGTAGGGGAGAAGGAAGCAGAGATTATGCAGGGCCACATGATGCTTCTGATGGATCCGATGCTGACTGGAGAGATTGAGACGGCTATTACCGGGGAGAGCATCTGTGCGGAATATGCCATTGAGCAGGTCTGCACCACCTACGCGGATTTGTTCGCGTCTATGGATGACGAACTGATGCAGCAGAGAGCAACTGACATGCGGGATATCAAGACTCGTATGCAGCGGGAGATGCTTGGCGTGGAGAGCGTGGATATCGCATCCCTCCCGGCAGGAACCATTCTGGTAGCAAAGGATCTTACCCCATCCATGACAGCAGGAATCAAGCCGGAGAATGTAGCCGGTATTGTGACTGAGCTTGGTGGTAAGACTTCCCACAGCGCGATTCTGGCCCGTGCTCTGGAAATTCCGGCCGTGGTAGCGGTACCGGATCTGATGAATCAGGTAGAGAACGGCCACGTGATTGTTCTGGATGGCAGTGAGGGAACTGTCTATATAGATCCAGATCAGAACGTGGTGGATGATTTCTCCGCAAAGCGTGAGAAATTCCTGAAAGAGAAAAAAGAACTGGAACAGTACATCGGAAAGCCGACTGTGACCAAAGACGGTGTGCGCATTGAATTGGTTGCCAACATTGGCAAGCCGGAGGATCTGGAAAAGGTACTCCAGTATGACGGCGAGGGTGTAGGCCTGTTTCGTACCGAGTTTTTATTCATGGACCGCACGGCTATGCCGACGGAAGAAGAGCAGTTTGAGGCTTACAAGACGGTGGCAGAGGGCTTAACGGGCAAGCCAGTTATCATCCGTACCCTGGATATCGGCGGAGACAAAGAGATTCCGTATATGGGACTTACCAAAGACGAGAATCCGTTCCTGGGCTACCGGGCCATCCGTTTCTGTCTGGACCGGAAGGACGATGTATACAAACCGCAGCTTCGCGCCCTGCTTCGTGCCAGTGCCTACGGCAACATTAAGATCATGGTGCCAATGGTAACCTGCATTGAGGAGCTTCGCGAGGCAAAGGCCCTGATTGAAGAAATCAAGAAAGAACTGGATGAACAGAACATCCCATATAAGAAAGATATTGAAGTTGGTATCATGGTGGAGACCGCTGCAGCATCCCTGATGGCAGATGTGTTCGCGAAGGAGGCAGCATTTTTCAGCATTGGAACCAACGACCTGACCCAGTATACCATGTCCGTGGACCGCGGAAATGACAAGGTTTCTTACCTGTATTCCACCTTTAACCCGGCGGTGCTGCGCAGCATTAAGCGCATTATCACCTGTGGCCGTGAGGCCGGTATTATGGTGGGCATGTGCGGTGAGGCAGCAAGCGACCCGCTCATGATTCCACTGCTTCTGGCCTTTGGCTTAAATGAGTTCAGCATGAGCGCATCTGCCATTCTGTATTCCAGAAAGCTGATTACCGGATACAGCACCCAGGAGCTTCAGGCGGTTGCGGACAAGGCAATGAGCTTTGCCACCGCTGCGGAGGTAGAGTTGTACATGAGGGAATTTATGGCTGGTCAGGCTTAAACAAATATACTGGCTGTCACCTGCGCTGCAGGCGGCAGCCATTTATAAAAAGAAGAAAACACATTCACGAGGAGAGACGATCATGGCAGTTTATCTTATCTGTTATCTGGCATCTTATATACTGGCCCGGTTTGGTCATTACCTGATATCCGGCCTCCTGCTTCTGGCAGCGGCAGGCTGGCTTTATATGGAGGATTACCGGAAATATAAGAACCTGATCCATCTGCGTGGTCTGTTCTCTCTGTTCTGGGTTGGAGGAGAGGGCCTTGCCTGTCTGAAGCTTAGCAGCTTACAGACCGACTGGTCGAACATGACCTGGTTTTGTCTGTTTCTGGCGTACATAGGGTTCTGGCTGGTTTTCGAAATTCTGGTCCGCGTGTACGGTTCCGGTTACGACGGCTATGGTAGGTGGAGAAGCTTTTCCGGGGACTCCAGGCCGGTTTTTGCCATGATCTGCGGCCTTACCGTATTATCTCTTGGATGCTTTGTCGCAGAGGCAGTTATACTGGGCTATGTACCGCTGTTTTTGCGCGGGGTTCCACATGCATACTCAGAATTCCATCTCACGGGAATCCATTATTTCACGGTATCCTGTGTGCTGGTTCCGTCTCTGACGGTGCTTTATGTTCATATGCGCAATGGACGGGGAAGCGAGAGACTTCTCCTTGCGGCGTTGGTCATGACAGCCATCTCCCTGCTGATCCCGATTCTCTGCGTATCCCGTTTCCAGCTGGTGTTCGCAGTGCTGCTGGCAGCATTTACCTACATTTCCCTGCAGAAACTGTTCCATCCGGGCTGGCTTTTCGGACTTTTTGTGGTAATGATTCCGTTTTATCTGATTCTGACGGTGGCAAGGAGTCACAACATTGAATATCTGAACGGGATTTTTGAGATGAAGAACGCCTCTATGCCGATCTTCGTCAGCCAGCCATATATCTATATTGCGAATAACTACGATAATTTCAACTTCCTGGTAGGCGCGCTTCCGGGGCACAGCTTTGGCCTTAAGGGGCTGTTTCCACTGTGGGCGCTGTCGGGGCTGAAGTTTTTCTTTCCTCAGCTGATCAATTTTCCGATTTATGTGGACAAGACCGAGCTGACGACCCTGACGCTGTTCTACGATTCCTATTATGATTTTGGATGGATCGGAGTACTTCTTTTTTCCTGCATTCTGGGAGCTATTGCCTATATTCTGGTGGTGAAACTCAGGGAAATGCGTAATCCGCTGGGATATCTTCTGTATGCGCAGTTTGCGGCGTATCTGATGCTGTCCTTCTTTACCACCTGGTTTTCCAATACAACCACCTGGTTTTATCTGATCCTGACCGGGATCATGGCTTTGTTTTACCATCTGCGGGCAAGCCGCTGGTAAATAAATGGAATATGAACTACGAAATACTGCGATGAGGAGGATATGGAAATGATTTCGAAAAAAATGAATCCGCTGGTCCAGAATAATTCTGTGATCCGGGTAATGTTTGAAGAGGGAAAACGCCTTGCAGCTATTTATGGTGCGGAAAATGTTTACGATTTCAGCCTTGGAAACCCGAATGTACCGGCTCCACAGGAGGTGGAGGATTCCATCCTGGAAACTTTAAAGGAGGAGGATTCCACTTTCATTCACGGATATATGAGCAATTCCGGCTATGAAGATGTGCGGGAGACCATCGCGCAGGATTTGAACCGCCGTTTCGGCACAAAATTTGGTCAGGGGAACATCCTGATGACGGTAGGCGCAGCCAGTGGCTTAAACATCATTTTAAAGACCATTCTGGATCCGGAGGATGAGATCATGACCTTTGCGCCATATTTCGTAGAGTATGGAAATTATGTGCGTAATTACGATGGCAGGCTGGTTGTGGTATCTCCGAATACCGTAGATTTCCAGCCGAATCTGGAGGAGTTTGCAGAGAAGATTACCGCGCGCACCAAGGCGGTCATCATCAATACTCCGAATAACCCGACCGGTGTCATCTATTCTGATGAGACTCTGACCCGTCTGACAGATATTCTCCGTGCAAAGAGCGCAGAGTTTGGAACCGAGATCGTGCTGATTTCCGATGAGCCTTACCGGGAACTGGCATACGATGGCGCAGTGGTTCCGTATGTGACAAAGTATTACGCAAATACCGTGGTGTGCTACTCCTACAGTAAGTCCTTGTCTCTGCCGGGTGAGCGTATCGGCTATCTGGTAATTCCGGATGAACTGACCGACAGCAAAGAGGTTTTTACGGCTGCAACCATTGCAAACCGCGTCATTGGCTGTGTCAATGCGCCGTCTCTGATTCAGAGAGTGATCAAGCGCTGCATCGAAAAGGGTGCTGCTGTGAATCTGAGTGCTTACGATAAGAACCGGAATCTGTTATACAACAGCTTAAAGGAATTCGGATTTGAATGTATCAAACCGGAGGGTGCTTTTTATTTGTTCGTGAAAGCTCCGATTGCGGATGACAAAGCATTCTGCGCACAGGCCCAGAAACACAATCTGCTGCTGGTACCGGGAAGCTCTTTTGCATGCCCGGGGTATGTGCGGATTGCTTACTGCGTATCTTATGAGCAGATCGAGCGTTCCCTGCCGGCTTTTGAGGCAGTGGCAAAGGAATATGGACTGAAGAAATAATCGCTGAAATGATCCGGCTTCACAGCAAAACGACAGACAGGAGGACACGAAAATGAGAGCATGGGAGAGTAATATTCGTAAAGTAGTTCCTTATACACCGGGGGAGCAGCCGAAGGGGGACCGGCTGATCAAATTAAATACCAATGAAAATCCATATCCGCCAGCGCCTGGAGTGGCTGAGGCACTGAAACATATGGACATTGACCGTTTCCGCAAATATCCGGATCCAACCGCGTCTGATCTGGTGCATGCACTGGCAGAATATTACGGTGTGGGTGAGGACCAGGTCTTTGTGGGGGTTGGTTCCGACGATGTCATTGCCATGAGCTTTCTGACCTTCTTTAACTCGGAAAAACCGGTGTTATTCCCGGATGTGAGCTATTCTTTTTATAAAGTATGGGCAGATCTGTTTGCCATTCCATATGAGACTCCGGCCCTGGATGCGAATTTCTGTATTCACCCGGAGGATTACTACCGGGAAAACGGCGGCGTGATCTTTCCAAATCCGAATGCGCCGACCGGTCTTCTGTTATCCTTAGAAGCTGTGGAGGATATGATCCGTCATAACCAGGATGTAGTGGTGATCGTAGACGAAGCATATATTGATTTTGGCGGCAAATCCGCTCTGGAACTGATTAAAAAGTATGAGAACCTGCTGGTGGTGCAGACCTTCAGCAAATCCCGTTCCATGGCAGGCATGCGTATTGGTTTTGCTATTGGTCATCCGGATCTCATCAAGGCGTTGAACGATGTAAAATATTCCTACAACTCCTACACCATGAATATGCCATCTCTGATCCTGGGAACGGAGACGGTAAAGGATGATGCGTATTTTAAGGAGACTGTGCAGAAGATCATCGATACCAGAGAGTGGTCCAAGACCCGTCTGACAGAGCTTGGCTTTACCTTCCCGGATTCTATGTCAAACTTCATCTTTGCTTCCCACAACCGGGTACCGGCAAAGGAGCTGTTTGAAGCGCTGAAAAAGCAGCAGATCTACGTGAGGTATTTTGACCAGCCAAGACTTTCTAATTATCTGCGCATCAGCATTGGTACGCGGGAGGAGATGGAAGCATTGTTTGCGTTCCTGGAGAAGTATCTGGCGCAGTAAATCATATATATGGGTATGAAAATGGGAATATCGGGGAAAAGTATGAAAGCGATCAACCAGTTCATCGACGGTGTCAATCGGAAATGGATTTTTGTTCGTGACTGTGAAAACGTTGCACAGCCGCGACTGAAATAAGAAGGTGATTGTATGGACAGACGTTATGCCCGTTTGATTTTGAATATTGTGATTCCGGCAGTGGAGATTTTGCTGGTCTGCCTGCTTGGAGCAAAGCTTCTGAAATTTTTCATGCCCTTTGTCATCGGCTGGGTGATTGCAATGATTGCTAATCCCCTGGTGCGCTTTCTGGAGCGGCGGGTGAAGCTGGTGCGCAGGCACAGCTCCATTGTCATTGTGGCGGCAGCCCTGGCCCTTGTTATCGGACTCTTATATCTGCTGGTGTCAAGGACCTTTGTCCTGCTGCGCCAGTTCATCATAGACCTGCCCGGCCTCTATGCCGGCATTGAGGGAGATGTGGCCCGCAGCATGGAGCAGCTGGAGCATTTGTTTGATTTTATGCCCGACAGCATACAGCAGAGCTGGGCCCAGTTTGGAAACAATCTGGGAAGCTATATGGGAACTGTTGTGGAGAAGATTGCATCTCCGACTGTGGAGGCGGCGGGAACCGTGGCCAAAAGCCTTCCGGCCATGCTGGTCTACACCGTGGTCACTATCCTGTCCGCCTATTTCTTTATTGTGGACAGGGACCGGATTCTGGCAGCCATAAAAGCCCATATGCCCCAATGGGCGGGCCGTTACGGGCTGTATCTGAAGGGGGAGGTGCGCCATCTCATAGGCGGTTATTTCATGGCCCAGTTTAAGATTATGGCAGTGGTGTGGCTTATTCTTACGGTGGGGTTTATCGTGCTGGGCGTGGGTTACGGTCCGCTGTGGGCGTTTCTCATCGGCCTTTCTGGATTTTCTGCCGGTCTTTGGAACGGGTACAGCCCTTCTTCCATGGGGGCTTATTAAGCTTTTGGGGGGCGAGTACGCTTTTGCGGCCGGCCTGCTGCTGATTTATGTACTGACCCAGGTGACAAGGCAGATTGTGCAGCCAAAGCTGGTGGGAGACAGTATGGGCCTGCCGCCGCTTCTCACGCTGTTTTTGCTGTATCTGGGATTTAAGGCGGACGGGATTGCGGGAATGATTCTGGCCGTACCCATTGGTCTGCTGTTTTGTGAATCTGTATCATTACGGAGCGTTTAAAGACATTACGGACAGTTTGTCTGTCCTTGTGAGGGATATAGACCGGTTCCGCCGTAAAGAGGAATAAGGTCCCTGCCATTGAGGCAAAAGGAATAAAATCGAATCAGGAGAAGACGGAGTTGAAAGTAGAGAATAATCTGGATACAGATAAAGTCAGAGGGCTGGTGTGGAGGCTGGCATTTCCTTCCATGCTGGCTCAATTTGTGAATGTGCTGTACAGCATAGTGGACCGCATGTACATTGGAAACATACAAGGAATCGGGGCCCTGGCCCTGGCCGGGGTGGGAATCTGCGGACCGGTGGTGACACTCATATCCTCCTTTGCCAGCTGGATCGGGGTGGGCGGGGCGCCCCTTATGAGCATCCGCCTGGGACAGAAGAATGAGAGGGCCGCCGCCCAGATGGTGGCAAACTGTTTTGCGCTTTTAACCGGGATGGCGGTTGTGATCATGACCATGACCTTTCTTTTCAGGAAGCCGCTGCTGGTGTTTTTCGGGGCCAGCCCCTCCATATTCCCTTATGCCAACGAGTACATGAGCTGGTACCTGTCAGGAACCGTGTTCGCGCTTCTGGCAGCCGGGATGAACCAGTTCATCATCTGCCAGGGATTTGCCAAGGTGGGGATGAAATCCGTGGTTTTAGGAGCCGTATGCAATATTGCCCTGGACCCTGTGTTTATTTTTGTCCTGGATATGGGGGTTAAGGGAGCAGCCATTGCCACGGTGCTTTCCCAGATGGCCTCCTGTATCTATGTGCTGGTATTTCTGTTTGGCAAAATGCCCCTGGTGCGTATTACCTTTGGCGGGTACCGGTGGAACACCATGAAGCAGGTGCTGCTGGTAGGACTTTCCCCCTTCCTCATCATTGCATCGGACAGCCTGCTTATCATTGTCATGAATATGATAATCCGTAAATTCTCCAACCCGGCGGATGGAGACATGCTGCTTACCTGCAATACCATTGTCCAGAGCTTCATGCTTCTCATCACCATGCCGCTGGGAGGAATTACCGGTGGAACCCAGACTGTTTTAGGTTATAATTATGGGGCGGGCCGGCCTGACCGCATAAGAAAGGCTGAGAAGCATATTGTATTCCTGGGACTGGCATTTACAGCCGTCATGTTTGTGATTGCCCAGACAGCCCCCGGATATTTTGTGCGGATTTTTACAAGGGATGAATCCTATGTGGGGATTACGGAGTGGGCAATCCGCATGTATACCCTGGCAGTAATCCCGCTGGCGGTCCAGTACACGGTGGTGGACGGTTTTACAGGAATGGGGATTGCAAAGGTGGCTGTCAGTCTGTCCATGTTCAGGAAATTTGTTTATTTTATGGGAATGCTGTTCCTGCCCATGCTGTTCGGCGTGGAGAAGGTATTCTTTGCAGAACCCATATC
>ENA-OQHL01001000-OQHL01001000.1-human-gut-metagenome-genome-assembly--contig:-NODE-1000-length-16146-cov-4.880454_pt1 | contig 16146 bp, 16 predicted proteins | sample MGYA00242565_ERZ504723 | MGnify/ENA primary metagenome ERZ504723 (study PRJEB26092, sample SAMD00036211) | human gut metagenome | host: Homo sapiens | study: EMG produced TPA metagenomics assembly of... | reverse complement strand
GGTTAATCTGGAAGCAATGAGAAAATGGGCGTTACAGTATGCAGTACATGTGAAAATATTAAGTCCGGGAAAACTGGTGGATATGGTGAAGGAAGATATAAAGAAAGCGAGCGAACAGTATAAGGGGAACACTAATGAAAAAAGAAATAAAAGAACTTACGGAGTGCAGTACGCTTGAAGAATTATTTGAAACATGGCAAGCAAAGTTGGTGATCGTGGTGGTTTCCGTCGCGATGATCGCCGCGGCGGCGACAACCCGCGTTACCGTCGCGATGACCGCCGCGACTTCCATCGTGATGGCGATCGCCCGCGCTATCAGCGCGATGACCGCCGCGACGGCGAGCGTCGCGAGTTCTCCGCCGAGGAGAAGCGCGAATATCGGGAGCAGAAGCGTCAGGACTATATGAACGGTCCCCGTCGCAATTCCGACGGCACGGTAAGCTACCCTTCGCAGAACCCCTATACGGATCGTCGTCCGAACGAGCCGAAGATGCCCAAGGGCATGGAATGGTCGATGCTGTCCAAGGATGAGCGCGAACGTCTGCGCGGCCTGTCCAAGGAGCACGCCGAGAACATCGGCCTGCACATCCTCGCCGCCTATGCGCTGGAGGAGAAGGATCCCGAACTGGCCCTCGCCCACGCCAAGTGGGTTGCTCATCAGGCGTCGCGCATCGATTTCTCCCGTGAGACGCTTGCCTTCATCGCGTACCGTCAGGGCGATTACAAGCTCGCCCTGCGTGAGTTCCGCACCGCGTACCGCATGAACGGCTTCCTCGACTACCTGCCGTTCATCGCCGACTGCGAACGCGGCAACGGCGATCCCCAAGAAGGCCATCGAAGTGGTGCGCTCCGACGATGCCAAGGCGTTGCATGGCGAGGCGAAGGCCGAGATGTTCCTGGTCTATGCCGGTGCCCTCGCCGACCTCAAGATGTGGGACAAGGCCATCGAGATCGTCCACACGCTCGGACGTTCCAAAGGGCTGCCGGGCGAATACCGCATGCGTGCCGTGCAGGCCGAGCAGTACTTCCTCGACGAGTGCGGCCGTACCGAGGAGGCCGCCGCATTGGACGACCTGCTCGACCGTCTCGAAACCCAGTACGCCGAAGCCGATGAGGACGAGACCGTGGACGACGTGATTATCGATCACGACATGGAGCACTTCACCGATGACGAGCTCGACATGCTCGGCATCAGCGAGGACGACGCCCAGTTCGCGCCCGACGACTACGACGACATGTACGGCGGCTCCGAAGACGGATACGGCGCACGAGTCGGACGATGCCGAATCGGATGACTCCGGTGACTCAGCCGATGCCGAAGCCGGCCAGAACCCTGATGCCGAAGACGAGGCGTGCCCTTGAACGGCCCGCTGGCCGACGAGGAGGAGCTGCCGGCCAAGGAGACCGAAGAAGGCGCCGAATCCCTTCACCGACCCCGCCGACCAGAACGCCGATGACACCGGCGAGGCCGCTGATGAAGCCGAGGACGCGGAACCCGCCGAAGCCGACGATGCGCAGACGGCCGAAGACGCCGCCGAACCGGCTGCGGAAGCGCAGGACGAGTGACGCGCATGAACGCCATGCTCAAATCCACCGACCGTCCCATATCTCAGACGTACCGGCTGGCGCTGCTCGATCTGGACGGCGTCGTCTACCGGGGCAAGAACCCGGTGGAACACGCCGCCGATTCCATCAGGGCGGCGCAACGTGCGGGAATGCAGGTGGAATACACCACCAACAACTCTTCCCGTTTCCAGCGCGTCGTCGCCGAGCAGCTTCGAGGCTTCGGCCTTGACGTCGAACCGCGGCAGGTCATCACCTCGTCCGTGGTGGCCGCCCGCATGGTGGCCCGGCACGTTCCGGCCGGAGCGCGCATCCTCGTGCTGGGTGCCGAGCATCTGCGCGAGGAAGTGGCCGGTCAGGGACTCACGGTGGTAGACCATGCCGAGGACACCCCGGAGGCGGTCATCCAGGGATGGTATCCGGACATGACGTGGCAGCAAATGGCGGAGGTCTCGTACGCGGTGGAGCGGGGCGCGCTGTATCTCGTCACCAACCGCGACCTGACCATTCCCCGCGAGCTCGGCATCGCGCCGGGATGCGGTTCCATGATCATGGCGGTGATCAATGCCACCGGTGTGGAACCGGTTTCGTCCGCAGGCAAGCCGGAATCCGCCATGTATGACGAGGCGCGCATTCTCGCAGCCCATGATGATGGCGAGCCGGTGGACAAGGAACAGTGCCTCGCCATCGGCGACCGTCTCGACACCGATATCGAGGCGGGCAATCGGGGCGGGTACGATTCCCTTGCGGTGTTGACCGGCGTCACCGATCCGCGCGAACTCATGTTCGCTCCGGCGTATCTTCGCCCGACCTACATCGCCAAAGATCTGCGGGGCTTGAACGAGCCCGCTCCTGAAGTGGTGCATGATGAGGGCGCATGGCTGTGCCGCGATGCGAAGGCCCGCGTTGACGGCGACCGCCTGTATGTCACCGACATCACCAGCGTCGACGGGTTGCGTGCCGCATGCTGCGCCATGTGGGCCGCGGCCGACAGCGGGCGAGATGTGAGTGGCGTGATCGTTCCGGAATTCCGTATTTCCTAACGAACAATTCGTACCGATTATTGGAAAACCATTGCGAAACAGTGATTCCACTCAGGTTGTTCGTCTTGACGTTGCGTTGTTGGAACGTGGCCTGACCGACAGTCGTTCCAAGGCGCAACGTCTGATCGCGGATGGCAAAGTCAGTGTGAACGGTGTCACCGTCACCAAAGCATCGGCGAAAGTCGGTGGTGATGACGTCATCGCCGCCGATAGGGGAGACGGCTACGTTTCCCGTGGCGCATACAAGCTTGTCGGCGCGTTCGAACGGTTCGCCGACGTCGGATTGCGTTCCGCGCAAGGATTACGTTGCTTGGATATCGGCGCGTCCACCGGCGGTTTCTGCGACGTGCTATTGCGCAATGATGCCGCGCAGGTCATCGCTTTGGATGTCGGCCATGGGCAATTGGATCCGAAAATCGCGCATGACGACCGTATTATCGAAATGAGCGGCGTCAATATTCGCGACGTGTATGCGGAGGATTTGCCGTATCGTCCGGAAATGATTGTTTCCGACGTATCGTTTATTTCGCTGACATATGTGATTCCGGTGATCGCAAGAATCGCCGCACCGCAGGCGCAGATCGTGCTGCTGGTCAAACCGCAGTTCGAGGTCGGCAAAGGCAACCTTGGGAAAAACGGGATTGTCGAAAGCCAGGAATTACGCGAACAGGCGCTGTCCTCCGTCGTGGCATGCGCGGAACGCAACGGGCTTGACGTGCGCGCCACAACAGTATCTCCCATTGAAGGCACGCATGGCAATATCGAATATCTGCTGTACGCGGTCATGCAGTGAAACAGCGACCGGTTGAGAGAACCGTGTCTGCAGTGTAATCAAGGCAAATAAGATAAGTAAAAAAAACCGGAAATCATGATTATGAAATTCCGGATTTTTCCATATGGAAAGAGCGTGTCAGCTGCGTAGGAACCGGTCGATTTGATTCTGCTTGCCCATGATGATGAGTTCGTCGTTGCGGTGCATGATGAGCTCTTTCGAACCGTATTCGAATTCCTTGCCCGGCGATTTGATGCCGACCACGGTAATGCCGAAGCGTTCATGCACGCGAGCGTCTTCGATGGTGTAGCCGACCACATGCGCGGGGTATGGATTTTGACGACGTTGTATGCGCCTTCAAGCTCGATGTAGTCAAGATAGTTGCCGGACACAAGATGTCCGACGCGTTTGCCGGCGTCGGTTTCCGCGTTGATGATGTGGCGTGCGCCGATGCGTTGCAGAATGCGGGCGTGTTCCTTCGACACGGACTTGGCCCAAATGTCGGAGATGCCGGCGTCGAGCAGATTACCGGCGGTAATGACGGAAGCTTCGACGCTGTCGCCGATAGCCACGACGGCCGTGTCGAAATCGGATGCGTTGATCTGCTCCAACGCCATCACATCGGTCATGTCGGCCTGCACGGTGGGAATCTGCGAAGACCAACGGTTCACCAGTTCGCCGTCTTTGTCGACGGCGAGCACATCCTGGCCCATCATGTCGAGCGTGGTGGCCACAGAGCTGCCAAAACGCCCCAAACCAACTACGAGAACGCTTCTGGTGTTGTTGGCCATGATGTTATGCACCTTTCGAAATTCCATCTTCAAAAATCTATATTCATGTGTGATTGCAGGCAACTGCAAGTATATGAAGCCGTATCGTCAGCCGACCACGATCTGCTCGGTGGGGTAGCGGACGGCCTCGAGATTGTGTGGACGCGAAATCGCGTAGGCGATGGTGAGCGGTCCGAGCCGCCCGATGAACATGGTTGCGGCGAGAATGTATAGCACCGTGGGGCTGCTTTCACTGGCTACGCCCACCGAGTAGCCACCCAGTCCGAACGCGGAGCAGGTATCGAACAGTGCGTCGCACAGCGAGCAGCCGGTGATGATCATCAGCGCCATCGACACCACGGTGACCAGCATGAGACATGCCGTGCTTACGGCCACGGCGGTCATAACCGCCTGCGTGTGGATGCGGCGGTGGAATGCGTTGATGTCGTGGCGTCCGGTGAATGCGGCACGACAGGTCAGCAGGGTCACCGCGAACGTGGTGACGCGGATGCCGCCTGCGGTCGAGGTGCTGCCACCGCCGATGAACATGACGATGGACAGGAACACTTTGGTTGCGTCGCTGACGCCTGGCATCCACGACAGGTCAAATCCGGAGCTTCGTGGCATGACGGCCGCGACCATGGCGTGCCAGAGGCGCGGCTCGATGCCGTTTCCGGCGAACAGCAGCTTGTTGTTCCATTCCATCAGCAGGAACCACGTGAACGAGGCGATCACAATGCAGAACGTGGTGGTCAGTGTGAGCTTGGTGTGCAGGCTCCAACGCTTCGGAGGACGACGCATACGCCAGGAACGCATCAGGTTCAGCAATACCGGGAAGCCAAGGGTTCCGCAGAAAGCACTGGCTAGGATCGGCAGGCCGACCGCCCAGTTGTTGACATGCAGACCGGCGCCGTCGGGGGTGAAGCCGGCGTTGTTGTACGCCATGACCGCGAAGAACAACGATTCCCACAATGTGTGGCGCACATTACCGTGGTTGACCTTGTAGAGGCCGGGGAACAATGCGACGAATGTGATGCCTTCGATGACGAATGCGGTGGTGATGACTACGGTGAGCACGCCTTTGATTTCACCGAGCTTCGTAGTGCCGAGTTCGTTGGCGGTCAGCATGCGCTGCGTGGCCTTGAGATGGTGGTTCACGGCCAATGCGATCAAGGAGGCGAACGTCATGACGCCAAGGCCACCCATCTGCACGGCGAAGATGAGCACGCCTTGGCCGAAGGTGGTCCAATGCGTGGTGGAGTTGACGATGGAGATTCCGCATGTGGAAATGGCGGATACTGCGGTGAAGAACGCGGTGGTGAACGTGGTGGTTTCGTCTTTCGGCGTGGCAATGGGCGTCATCAGCAACGTAGTGGACAACGCCGCGAGCGTCAGAAAGTAGAAGATGGTCAGACGGCCTGGATGGTTGACGAGTCGGCGCGTGAGGCCGCGCTTGCGTGGCTTGCGGTCTTCCGCCATGGCCTTCTCGAAAGTATCTCCCGAGAACCACCATGCGTAGCCATGTGAGGCCTCACGATTGGAGGAGGACTCGTCAAAGACGAGGTTTGACATGCCGTTCCTCTCTCCTTTTCTTACGATGTTCGGTCTTCGTTCCTGTGAGCTATTGTAAGCATATGTGCGACTAACAGGCTATTTGACGGCTGACATTCCTGATTCGTGGCTTGCATCGGAGACGGATTTGAGGCGTGTTCGCGGGTTTTGGCATGTTTTCGACGCGCATTGCCGGTTTTCGTTCATTTGTTCGATTACACTGGAGGTCGGTGACGTCTTCATGGGCGTTTTCCATAGGGCGTTTCCTTTTGCTGGAAAGGGATTAACGATGTTCGGTACCCGTCATGCGGTGGTGGTGACGCATAGTCGTCTGAGGGAGAGTGGCACGGTGGTTGAGGAGGCTGTCGGGCAGCTGACCCAGGCCGGTTTCGAAGTGTCGATCATTGACAATATCGAGGCGCCGGATTTCGGCAAGCAGCCGCCGGTGGTTTCCGAACGCACTGAGATCGTGGTGGTGCTCGGCGGGGATGGCACCATTCTTCGAGCGGCTGAACTGGTGCACTGCACCAGTGTGCCGATTCTTGGCGTGAACTTGGGACATGTCGGCTTTTTGGCGGAGTTTGAAAGCTTCCAGATGAGTGAGGCGATCCGCAGGGTTGCCGAGCATGATTATTCCATTGACGAACGCATGATTGCGCATGTCGATGTGTGGCTGCCGGGAGCAAGCGAGCCGATTGAGGATTGGGCGTTGAATGACATCACGTTGGAGCGTGCAGACCGTGGCAAAATGGTCGAACTGTCGATTCGTGTGGATGATGTGGAAATGAGCTCCTTCGGCTGCGATGGCGTGATCGTGTCGACTCCGACCGGCTCAACCGCATACGCGTTCTCCGCCGGAGGACCGATCATGTGGCCGAACGTGAAGGCGTTGCAGTTGGTGCCGTTGGCCGCCCACGCCCTGTTCGCTCGCCCATTGATTATTGGCTCCGGTTCCACATTCGCCATTGATATCCTTGAGGATTCCACGTCGGATGGTTGGATCTGCTGCGATGGCCGTCGCCAATGCGCGTTGCCGCGGGGCACTAGGGTTGAGGTGCGCGAATCGAAGAGCACATTGCGCCTGGCCCGTCTTTCCGGCGTGCCGTTCACGAATCGTCTGGTCACGAAATTCGATCTTCCTGTTGTCGGTTGGCGCGAGCAGGCGCGTAAAACCGGGGGAGTGCATCATGGGCATGTGTTTCCGGAAGATAAAGAAACGAACGAGTAAAAACACTGATGCTTGAAGAACTTGAGATTCATAATCTTGGGCCGATCCGTTCCGCGCTGATCGCGCCTGCCGGCGGTATGACGGCGATCACCGGTGAGACGGGTGCAGGCAAGTCGATGCTGCTCAGTGCGATTCGGCTGATTTCCGGCGGTCCTTCCGACGGTGGGCGCGTGTCGGTCGGAGCGAGCGAGGCGTGGGCGCAGGGCGTGTTCGAGGTCGCTTCGTCACCGGCCGCGGTCGCAGCCGCGCACGAGGCGGGTTTCGAACCTGAAGACGGAGAACTGTTCCTGTCTCGCAAGGTTCCTGCCTCCGGTCGTTCCCGCAGCATGCTGTCTGGTCGTAGTGTGCCTCGTTCCGTACTGGGGTCGATCGCAGCGGAGTTGGTGACGATTCATGGTCAGGCGGACCAGTTGCGTATCGCGTCTTCGGCGCGGCAACGTGAGTTTTTGGACCGCTATGCCGGCGATGATGTGGCGTTGGTCGCATACGGCAAGGCTTGGAATGCGCTTCGTGCCATGGATGAGCGGTTGGAGCGATTGTCGAGCCAGGAGTCGTCCATGCGCCAGCAGGCGGATTACCTGCGCGAGTCCATCGAACGAATCAACCGCATCGATCCGCAGCCGGGGGAGATGGCCGAGTTGCGTGCCCGGCGTGATCGCATTGAGAACGCGGCCGAGATCGCCGAAGGGGTGAACCGTGCGTTGAGCGCGTTGGATGCTTCGCAGGTTGTTGACGATGTTGAATCATCCAGCGCCACCGATCTGATTGATCGCGCGTCGCAAGCGCTTCGCGCCATTCATGTGGACGGCGTGTTTTCGGAACTGGCCGATCGGCTTGATTCCATCAGCACTGATTTGTCTGATGTGGTGTTCACCTTGTCGGGCGAAGTCGACAATGATCTCGGCATGGAAGACTTGGACGCCATCAACGGGCGGATCCATGAGCTTGACGAATTGGTTCGTCGTTGGGGCCCGGAATTGTCGGACGTGATCGCGTGGCGAGATCAAGCGGTGTTCGACTTGGAGGATCTGGACGCGTCTCCGGAAAAAGTTAGTCAATTGCAGGCGGAACGTGAAAAACTGTTCGGTGAGGCGTTGAAGGCGGCGCGTGCGGTAAGCAAAAGACGTGCCGCCGCCGCGAAGGAACTTGCCGCCAAAGTCACTGCGGAACTCGAATCTCTTGCCATGAGCGGATCGAAACTAGAGATCCGTGTATCGGAACGTGAACATTTGGACGCTTCCGGCGCTGACGGCATCGATTTTCTGTTCACGCCGTTCCCGGGTTCGCCGCAAATGCCGATGGGCAAAAGCGCGTCCGGCGGCGAGCTGAGCCGGCTCATGCTCGCGCTTGAACTCGTTGCGGCGGAAAAACATGTGGTGGCGGGCGGTTCCGTACCTCCCATGACGTTCATTTTCGACGAGGTCGACGCAGGCGTCGGTGGCAAAACCGCGGTGGAGCTTGGCGCGCGATTGGCGAAACTCGCTCAATCCGCGCAGGTCATTGTCGTCACCCATCTGCCACAGGTCGCATCCTGGGCGGACGAACAGTACGTGGTCGCCAAAGGTGAAATGGATGACGGATCAATCGCCACCACCATCAATCAAGTGCGTGGGGAGGCGCGTGTGCACGAAATCGCACGCATGCTGTCCGGCAGTGAAAGCGAAGCTTCGCTGGAACATGCCGAAGAACTGCTCAAGTCATCGGTTCTCGATTAACGTAGGACGCACAATAATAAAGGACCCCGTGAAACAGGAATCGACCATCAAAAAACTGCGTGAGCAGTTTTGAATAAGAATCGAAAGGCAGGATATCGATGGCAAGCAACCAAGGCAAAGGCGCCATTTTCGATCTTGACGGCACGCTGCTTGATTCCATGGGCGTTTGGGATCAGGTTGACATCGATTTTCTTTCAAAACGAGGCATTGACGTGCCGGACGATTACATGACGAAAGTTGCAGCCATGCAATTCCGCCAGATTGCCGAATATACGATCGCGCGTTTTGATCTATCCGACACTCCCGAAGAGCTGATGGATGAGTGGGATCATATGGCCCGCGTCATGTATGCCACAGTGGTCGAAGCAAAGCCATATGCGCGTGAATATCTCGCTCAATTGAAAGAGAGTGGAGCGAAACTTGCCGTTGCCACATCGCTGCCGCCGATGCTGAGAGAGCCGGCGATGAGGCATGTTGGTATTTTCGACTACTTCGATGAAGTGGTCAGTGTCGATGATGCCGGCGACGTCGGTAAAGACCAGCCGGACGTGTATCTGTTGGCTGCATCTCGCCTCGGAGTCGAGCCGGGGGAGTGCACCGTGTTCGAGGATTTGCTGATCGGTATGCGTTCCGCTAAGTCGGTTGGCATGAAGGTATGGGCCATGCACGACGATTCGTCCGATGCCGATTGGCCGGCGATTTGCGGTCTGGCAGATGGTGTCATGTTCGACTTCCACGACGCGCCTGCCGTATTGTAGGAACCGGCGTCGTACGGGGATATATGCATTTGGGGCTTTCCGTTGATTCGGAAGACCCCAAATACGTTCCATAAGAGTCTACCAGCTGGCTCGGTTCAGATGTCCTTGCTGCCGTAAATATGCAGCGATATTTTGCGGGAGAACGCCAAGGCGAGTACGTCGATGATCAAGAATGCCGCTAACGCAATGGCTTGGTGCCGGCTGATCGCCTCGGCCAGCTGTTCGACGGTCTTTTCGAGTTCCGGCAACGCCTTGCACAGTCCGATGGCCGCGCCCCCGATCACGCCGATGCTCAGAATAATGGCGGCCATGGCGCGATAAGGGGAGAACCGGTACAGGAACGGCTGCACGATGGCGTTGAGCAGAACGAGGGTCAGCACGGTCATCGCGGCGAAGCCGATCGCATCCGTCACTTTAACTGGCTCGTGCATGATGATGCCGGTGCAGGCGATGCTGACGGCCACTTCCAATCCCGCCACTAGATCGCAGACGATAAGGAATGCGAATCGTCCGAGGATCTGGTGGTTGCGGTTGATGGGCACGATGCCGTTCATCCAATGATGGTTGTTCATCTGTTCATAGGAGAACAGGGTGATATTAAGCATCAGGAAGCCGGAGGCCGCCCCGCCGATGGCGGCTCCCGCAACGCTGTCGAGAGTGGACCCTGTAGCCGCCATCAGGCATGTGAAACCTGGAACGTACGCGAAGAAGATGGCTATGTACGACCGCCCGTAGCTGATGGTACGGTTCCAGTCCAAGGAAATCTGCCTAAGGATGGCGGTCATGGCGTCCGCGTTCGCTGTCGTGTTCATCGTACGTCTCCTTCGTTGGTATTGCCGATTGCCGTATGTGCCGCGGCGTTGGTCAGTCTGATCACATCCTCAATCGAAGCATGCTGTGTCAGGAGACCGTCGGTGCCGCCGATGTGTGGGATATCCTGCGTGCGGACCAACGCGTCGAAGCCGGTTGCGTATGTGCGGATGCCGACCATTGCCCGTCGCAGACCATCAGTAAGCTCATCCGGACCGCCCTTGACCAGACGGAACGCGTCTTCGAACTCGTCTTTCGGCCCGCTGTAATACAGCATGCCGTTCGTTATATACGCGAGGAAATCCGCGCAACGCTCCAAATCGGCGGTGATATGCGTGGAGAAGATTACGCTGTGTCCGCCATCCGCAACATAATCGGACAGGATGTCCATGAGCTCGTCGCGGGACAGTACGTCCAGGCCGCTGGTCGGCTCGTCGAGAATCAGCAGTTTCGCATCGTGGCTCAACGCCACGGCGAGCATGAGCTTCATCTGCATGCCGCGCGACAGATCCTTGATCTTCTTGTTCCGTCCGAGTCCGAACCGTCTGAGATATGCGTCGAACAGATTGTGGTCCCACAGCGGGTACATTGGGCTGCTTGTCCGTTCCACCGCGTCGACCGTCATGTATTCGATGAAATAGCTGCTGTCGAGCACTACGCCCAGCTGCTCTTTGGCCCGCTCCTCATCGGCCATCGCGTCAAGGCCGAGCACTTCGATTCGTCCCGCGTCTCGCGTGGTCATATTGAGGATCAGTTTGATCAACGTGGATTTGCCGGCTCCGTTCGGACCGACCAGACCCATGATGTAGCCGGACGGCAGGTCGAAGGTCACGTCATCCAATGTGAAGCCGGAATCATAATGCTTCGTCAATCCGGTTACGCTCAAGGCCAAGGTTGGCCGCGTTCCTTGGGGGAGTGAGGAATCGTTCATGATTGTTCCCTGTACGCTTTCTCGAACATGCCAAGCAGATCAAGTAGGCTGATGTCGGCGGCTTTGGCCTCGATGGAAACTTCACGGAGCTTGTCCATGATGCGTTCACGCGCACGTTCCTTCATGAGTTCGTTGCCTCGTTCCATCACGAATGTGCCTTTGCCCTGCACATTCTCCACGAGCCCCTCGTCGGCCAGTTCGTTATACGCTCTGGTCACGGTGAGCACGCTGACGCGCAGTTCCTTGGCGAGCTTGCGCAGTGAGGGAAGCGCCTCGCCTGCTGTAAGCTCACCCGACATGATCGCGGACCTGATCTGGTTCTTGATCTGTTCGTAAATCGGTTCTCCGGACACGGATGAGATGATCAGCTTCAATCTGTGCCTCTTTTTCTGTATGTTTCGTAGGTGATATATCTCCCAGCCGAACAGTTAGATGCAAACTGTTTAGCTGTTATATATAACAGTAACACAGAAAACCCGTACTGTTATTGCGTGTCGCATAACAGTACGGGTTTTGTCGGAATATAAGGAAATCCGCCGCTCCATGAACGCCTCTTGCGGTCGACGATTGACGGAAGCGACATTTACTTGCGTTCGAGGATTCCCGTATGGACGGTTATGCGCGAGTTGGATGGATGATACGGCGGAAACACAGGTAGATCAGCTACGCCAACGGCATGGTCATCAACATAGGCAGTGTAGGGAACCGGCGATGAGTCCCACGCCAATCATGAATGCGATTTTCTTCGCGCCGAAGGAGAGAGCGTCCGTTTCGGCGCGATCCGTCGCCTGGGTGGTGTTGCTATCTTGCTGCATGATTGTTTGTTGGGGAAACCATCTGTTATTCCATTCCCTTATAGAGTTCTTTGGCTAGACCAATCAGTGACTTGTCTGAGCCTGCTGGGCCAATAAGGCATGCGCCGCATGGCAGTCCATCTGCTGTTTCCAATATCGCGTATCGTCCGTTCATAGTCGGGTAGTTGTTGAAACATCGACAGATCAATCAGACCGTGAACGCCTTTGGTGTGATATCAACGACTTGCGTCACGTTGAAGTCGATGGCAGCCGACAGCAGCAGGTACACTTGTTGACGTGGCATCTCGAACATGGCGGCAATCATATTGATGGCGTGTTCGACGCTTTGCGATAATGCGTCATCCAGCGTACTGCTGAAACCCATTGGAATCAGCGTGCCATGACTGATCGCAAATGGCAGAGGGGCTGCGGACGTTTTCTTGGAGATGATCACGCAGCCATTCCCTGGCTCTGACGGTATTGTACCGGACTCATCCAACCGAGCGACCGTTTGATGCGCTCGTGGTCGTACCAGCGGATGCAGTCGTCGACCGGGACGAGCACCTCGTCGTGGGTACGTTCCTCCCAATGCCCGGGATGGACGGACTCCATCTTCATGCGTCCGAAGGACCCCTCCGCGCCGTCGTTCCTCGGGACCGAACATACGATAATCCTTTCATTCAGTCTCCAAGAAAACGTCCGCATCCTGTAACGTCCGGATTCTTGCATACTTTGGGTTTTCGGTCCTGACGTGAAAGGCGGGGACGTTTCCACGTGTCAAGTCGACAATCGGCCAGCCATAATGATGTGCGTTGATTGGGGGTGTCCGCAGCGAAATCGGTGGAACTTGTCCAGCAGGTTCTGTGATACGTCGAGCATCGTGAATCCATGGGGTGGGGGAGTTGCGGCTGTGCAACTTACTTGAGTTCTAAGCGACGGTTCGCGGATTATTTGTCGATCGTTCACGTTTAAGGCGTTGCGTGTTCGCCTTCCGAGCCTATTTTGTCGCCCGGGCTGGCTTGTCTGACAGCTTCAATGTGGCAAAGCAGAAGAGGTAGAAGAATGAGGATAATGGCGAAAAACCATACGGCAACAAAGGAACAGCGGCAGGCAGGAGCCTGGCGCAAACGCGGTACCAAATCGGTGGGCGGTGGCATGCTCGCGTTGACAAGCGCTGTAGTGGCAGCGGCCATGCTCGCAACGCCAGCGGCTTTGGCTGGGGAAGGAACCGCCCGGTATTACAGCAGCAAGCAGCCGTATGTTGCACCGGCGAGCACATCATATTCAGCAATTCCGAGCAGATACCATCTTGCATACACCGAGTCTGTGGCAAGGCATGGCTCGCGTGGCCTGTCGAGCTACAAGTATGACGCTTTGCTGGCACTGATGGCTCAGTCTGCTGCGGAAAACAATTATGCTGGATTCGTTAGCCCAGAGGTTGGCAAGGAATTCATCAACAATGTCAATGCCATTACTGCGGTCAACGTGGGCAACGGGTATGGCATGCTCTCTGGTCAGGGCGCCATACAGCACCAGGGCATTGGTGAGAGAATATACCAGCGTGATGCTGATCTGTTCGCCAATGCCGCAAAGCAGGGACTGCGCGTCTCATACCAGAGCTCGGGTGAGCCTCGTGCAACCGAATCCGGAGAGAATTTCAAACTAGGATTCGATCAGGCTTCCAACGGTTTGCTGGCGAATGCGGTTGTAGCACCGAATAATCCTGCGGATAACAATTCCGGCAAGAATTTCGACAAGAACACCACCACGTTGTATTTCCATAAGACTGATAATCCGGATGGTACGCAGAAAACGGGCGAGGCCAAGGAGCGCGCGGAACGTTACCAGCAGTTCGTCGCGAATGATGGGGGCATCGCCGAAGCTGAGGAAAACGTGACGAACGATCCGTCCATGACCACCGCTTCGCATAATCTGCTCTCTCAAATCTTCACTGACGATTTCCTCGCGTCCATCGGCAAGGAGGAAGGCCAGCGCATCTGGTACAACACGGCTGACGGCACGAAAAAGGGTGCGGCCAATTGCGCTGCTGGCGCCGACCCTGCCAAGGATGCGAACGCGTGCGGTGACGCCAAGAAGAAGATCGCGTCGGAACAGGACGCGGCAATGGATTTGTACAATCTGTACATCATCGCGGCCGATATGGAACAGGAGAACACCGGATCCCACACGTTCAATTTCGACCAGTACTTCCAAGGTCAGCACGCCCAGGAGGCGAAGACGTTTGCTTGGTCGCTTGATGCCGAGGACTTCTATGAGAAGGGACCGGGGCGCGCAGGTCAGGATGAGACCTACCGCATTGCCCAGCCGTTGCTCGACGATTTCTTCAATGCGATCGACACGAGGGAGCGGGCCGGCACCGCCGCGACGTTCCGATTCGCACATGCCGAAACCATTATTCCGTTTGCGGCATTGCTGAAGCTGCCTGGATCGCAGCAGCAGGCGAGTGAACTGTACACGTATGAGAATAATCCGTGGCGTGGCGAAAGTGTGACGCCGATGGCTGCGAATGTGCAGTGGGATGTGGTCGTGCGTGATGGTACGGACGTCTCGGGGCAGCCGTATCAGCCGTTGGTCAGAATGCTGTACAACGAGAAGGAAATCGGATTCAACGATTCCTGCACGCCAATTGCGGATGGTTCGACCTGGTATAAGGAAAGCGAGCTGAAAAGCTGCCTGAATGGTAAGGGAACCACGGTTGATGCCCGACTGACGGATGAGGAAGGTCAGCCTGAAACGCCGGGCCATGAATCGACACCAGATGATTCGCAGAAGGCTCCGGGTGCGAATGATGCGAACGGCCAGCGGAAGCATCCGGTGAAATCGTCCGCGAACGGCGGCGATGCGGTCAAGCTCGCCAAAACCGGTTCAAACGTGACGCCCGCCATCGTGGCGACCGTCGTGATGGTGTCCTCCGCGATTTTTGGAGGAAGCTACGCGCGGCGTTCCCGCCGGAAGGCTTGATTTGAAACCTTATCTCGACCGGGTTACGGCCTGACTTGCAACTTGGCCGCAGCCGGACTTCGGTCTAGCGTTTTACATCTGATGCGCTGTTCCCAATTCCCATCCTCGGGCTTGGAAGCAGCGCATCATTGCGTCAAGGTGCGGTATGAGGTCAGTGCGTATGCGGCTGGGGCTTTTCGCGTACTTTGGCGGTGAGATAGTCCGCTTCCACCTTCCATACGGTGACGGCGCGTACCTGCTGGTCGGTGAATTCCGCATGTTCCATGCCGGCCTGCTGCTTCATCAGCAGTGCGAGCCCCTGGCGTGCCTCGTCAAGATCGTCGATGATGGATGCGGTGCCATTGCCGACGATCGACTTGAACGCCTCGCCCCAATTGCACAACGTACGTCCTTCGACCACCTCGCAGTCGGTCGCCATCTCGAACGCCATGGGAAGCGCGTTGTTCGCGGCCTTGACCGCGTCCATCTTACGTCCGGTCGCAGAACCATGGAAATACAAGGTGAGATGATTGGATTCCGCATCGAACACGTATCCGAAATTCAACGGCACGATGGTGATGCCTTCCGCATCGGTGTATGCAAGACTCACGATCTTGCACGTTGCGATAATCGCATCGATCTGCTGTGGTTCGGTTACCTCACGGTCGGCACGCCTCATCATGCGATGCCTTCCCGCAACCGTCCGCTCATCATTACGACGCGTCACCATGGCACGTTCCTCTCTGCTGGATTTACACACCCAGCCTACCGGCTCCCTCAGCCGATGCTGTATACGCCGGAACCATCATCCCACCAAGCATGATCCACTGGCTCCGGCTGCACAAGACGTTTCGGCTCCTTCAGCATTTCAATCGCCTTCAACTCCAAACGTTCACGCTCATCAACCAACGCACCGCCAACACGATCAAGCAAACCGCACATGCGAGCCGTGGGCTGACATGTCGGAAGACGATGATTTATTGTTGGAAGTCTGAGTCTCATCGCGCTTTTTCTCTTCTCATACGAGGCCGTGCCTCGCGCAGTTACGAGACCTTCGAAAGGCTCGCCGAAGAGCCATGTTCGAAGACATCGGCACACTGCACGACCGCTATCAGGAATTCGGCATCTACCCGCTACTGACGCTGCTTGCGTCATTCGCACGAAAAAGCTGATTTATAAACAAAGCGGCATCGCATTCCAGATTAGAAAACGGAACCATCAAGCTTATCAAGCGCACGCAGCAGAGAATC
>ENA-OQHL01000998-OQHL01000998.1-human-gut-metagenome-genome-assembly--contig:-NODE-998-length-16166-cov-15.013966_pt1 | contig 16166 bp, 17 predicted proteins | sample MGYA00242565_ERZ504723 | MGnify/ENA primary metagenome ERZ504723 (study PRJEB26092, sample SAMD00036211) | human gut metagenome | host: Homo sapiens | study: EMG produced TPA metagenomics assembly of... | reverse complement strand
CATGAAAAATTAAACCTTCGTGCCAATCATGCTTATAATTTCTTCTTATTAGTTTGTACAATGTAAGATTTAGTAACGGAAACAGTTCAAAGTTCCTAAACCCATAAGATGTTCGTTTAGTACCTTGATCTTATTATTAAAACCTTCTGTTGTCCCATTTGTGATTCCGTATTTAAAAGTATTTAGTATTTCTTTCGACCAGCGGCGAAATGTGTCAGCACATTTTTCGAATTCTTTTAAGCCGGAAGATTCTGCGATTTTTATCCAATCATAGAAATCGCTGTGTTGCCGAGCGTATTTTGTATCCTTGCAGAGTTCATAAAATCGTTCTATCAACCAGTGTGCCAGCCGTAGATCGTTATTATACAGAAGCATCAGATTGCATGCCTTTTTGTTTTCCTCTTTTAGATTGTTATATCTTGTTAGGGAAGTTTATGACTACGTTATAGTATTTACGCATGGTAATGGTTTTCTGTAGATGTTTGCGGACATTTTCCATATCCCAGGTGACCTGCCGGATGAAATGATACTTATCAATGCAAATTTTGCATTATAAAAAAGTATGGGCAAGATTAACATATGGTTGCCACATATCACAGACGAAGTATTTAACCTTAAGCCGCTGCGTACGATCAGGAAGGATATCCATAATGGAATGATTCTTTGGGTTTACAAGAAAACATTGATACTTACCTGTGCGGGCATTTCCTTTAAATTAATTAATAGAAACAGCTTCTTTTAAAGGTGGACATGAATAGTGGATACTATCGAGTATTCTGCAGACGGTTGTGGCAGAGACATTAGATGTTTTTGCTACAGATTTTAAACTCGGAGTTTCATGAAATAGCTCCGCTATTTTCCGTGTAAGTCGTTTTGTTCGCTGCAGATATCTGGGGAGAAAGTCATAAGCCTCATAGAATTTCTTTCCGCAAGAGCAGGCATAACGGCGATTATGAAGAACAAGATAGATTTTTTTAGCTGAAATGGTAAATCCTTAATAATCTGCCAACGATACTCGTGGATTTTAGCTGTGGGGTTTCCGCAATTCGGACAAATATGCGGTTTTGGTTTAGTATCCAAGAAAAAAATTTACATATTTATCAGCATGGATTGTTTTTGTGACAATAATATCTTCTAAATCAAGTAAATCTTTGATATAATTAGGGAGCATTTATTTGCACCTCCGAGTGGTTTGTTGGCGAGACTGGCGCTTTGGGGTTTTTTGTTACCCTTATAATAAAATAAAAATGCTAGGATACATGAATTAAATTTCATGTACCCCAACATTTATTATAGACCCGTTTATTAGTTTTCGTTTTTTTTCATAATAGTTACGCTACACAACACTAACTAATATGGATTAAATTTCTGCACGATTTCAGATGAAGTGCGCGCACCACAGTCAAGACATCCCGGAATGTCCATTCCCTGGATCAAACCATACACAAAACCGGATATAAAGGAGTCTCCGGCACCTACAGTGTTGACAATTTCAGCAGCAGGGTAAATCCCCTGTCTATAGAAAGTGCTGCCGTCATAACTCATACTGCCTTCTTCTCCAAATGTGGCAGTTACAATGTCAGGCCCATAGGAATAAGCTTTTTTGAGAAAATCCTGGATATTGTCATCGTATTTTTCAAAAGAAAAGAACCCATAATTGGTATTTCTGAGGACGGGCCCAAGGACATCAAAATCTTTATTAAGAGAAAAATCCAGAATTATTTTACATCCTGCTTCGCGAAATTCGGGGAGAAAATGAAGTACATGACCAAACATATCAGTATGAACATAATCATGTGTTTTGGTGAATTCAATATCTTCTCTGGTTGGAGTATAATTTTCCATTACGCCTGGAACATTTTTGATATGAAATCTGTCAGTCCCGTTTTTTAATGTCATGTAAAAAACAGAAGTATCACCTTCATTTACCTGTATATGAGAAGAATCAATCTCATATTCCTTGCATAAATCCAGCATTTCTTTTCCGTATAAGTCGGTACCTACAGTTGTTATTGCAGAGGTCTGGATTCCACGTTTTGCCAGATTAACAATGCAGTCAATTCCGTTTCCGGTAGCATATCGTTTGTCGAGATTCTGATAAACATCTATACAAGAAAAACCAATAGCTGCAACTTTCATTAATGATCGCTCCTTTACATAAAATTATTTACATAGACTCTCTTTAATTGTTATATTTGAAATACTAACATAAATCAAAAGATATGTCAATTGAAAAATAAAGAATAACTTAAAATAAAATATGGAATAGCTTAAATAATACAAAAATAAGACACAATGCATAAATAAATGCAGAATAAATTGTGATAAATGTGGAAAATTAATAATAGTATTGACATAACAAAATAGGATATGTATTATAAATGTATAGCAAATGAGCGAATCAATATAATGAAAGGAGAAGTACAAAATGAGAAAAAAACAAATGATGGCACTTTTAATGAGCGGGATGGTGTTAACAGGGGTGTTTGCCGGAGTTAATACAGCACAGGCAGACGCAAAAACAGAAATTACCTTATGGCATTATTTTTCAACCGAGGGATCTCAGCAGAGATTTCAGGAATAAGTAGATGAATTTAATGCACAGTCAGACAAAACAGAAGTTAAGGTAACAGTTCTTCCTTTTGCAGATTTCAAGAAACAGCTGACAGTAGGGGCAGCGGCATCATCATTACCAGATCTGGCTATGATTGATAACTGTGACACTGTATCTTATGCAGCAATGGGAATCCTTGAAGACATTACTGATAAAGTAGAAAACTGGGAATCTTATCAGAATTATTTCCCGGAAATTCTGAATACATGTAAATATGAAGATAAGGTATATGGTATGCCTTTACAATCTAATAACCTTGAGATTATTTATAACAAAGATATTTTTGATGAACTGGGTGTAGAGTATCCGACAAATGACTGGACATTTGATGATCTGAAAGAGCTGGCAGAAAAAACTACGACAGACAAATATAAAGGATTTGCAGTATCAGGAATACAGAGTGAAGAATCCACATATCAGTTCCTGCCTTTCTTCTGGACAGCAGGTGGAGAAACCATGAACCTTAATAGTGATGCCGGAAAAACAGCACTTTCTCTCTGGTCAGACATGGTAGCTGAAGGCTATATGCCGAAGGATTGTATTACATGGACACAGTCAGAACTTGCATCTCAGTTTGAAAGCGGAAATATTGCAATGCATGTAATGGGAAGTTGGAATATTACACCTTATAAAGATCATGATCTGAACTATGGTGTTGTAGAAATTCCATCAGCAACAGAAGGCGGCGAAAAAACTACAGTGTATGGTGGTGAGAACCTTTGTGCAGTCAAAGGAAAGAATACTGAGAATGCTCTTGAATTCCTTGAGTGGATGGAAGATTATGACAGAATCAGTGAATTTGATAGGGCCAACGACCATTTCACAGCATGTGATGAAGCAGTGGCAGATGAACGTTTCCAGACAGAAGAAATGAAACCTTTTATTGATATGGTTCCAAATTCTCGCGCAAGAGATGTTGTAACATACTGGCCAAGCGTATCCGAAGGATACCAGCAGGCAATTCAGGAAGCACTTTCAGGACAGCAGCCAGTAGATCAGGCGCTTGCAGATGGTCAGGCACTGATCGATGCAGCAAAAGAATAACAAGCTAACGGTTACATGATAATAATATCAGCAGTATTTTGAATACTGCTGATATTATAGAAAGGGAGATGATTATGAAACGATTTCTCAGAAAAGGAGAGGGATATATATATGTATTACCGGCACTGTTGTTTATGCTGGTGTTTATATTTTATCCTATTATATATAATCTGATTCTTAGCCTTCAGGATGTAACGGTTGTCACATTGCTTTCACCGCACAAAGAATTTGTCGGATTGAGAAATTACATTGATGTTTTTAAACAGAGAGAATTCTGGAATGCACTGTTTTTGAACTGTGTGTTTACAGTAGTCTGTATTTTCTTTCAGTTTGTAGGTGGTTTTGCACTTGCTATGGTGTTTAAAAAAAGCGGTGCAGCATTTAGGGTTATGAAATCTCTGATGCTTATCCCTTATATCATACCTGTTACGGTAAACGCAATCCTCTGGAAATTCTTTTTTGCTACCAATGGTGGATTTATCAATGAAATTCTGGTTGGACTTGGAATTATGGATCATGGGATTGAATGGCTCCAACATCCATGGACAGCGATGTTTTCCGTAATTGTAGCCAATATATGGTGTGGTATCCCATTTTTTATGATACTTCTTTCTACGGGCCTGGCAAATATCCCTATGGATTTTTATGAAAGTGCGAGAATAGATGGGGCAACTGCATGGCAGCAGTTTGTTTATATAACCGTACCAAGTGTAAAAGCATCAATTCAGGCTTCTCTCGTTCTTGGAATTGTATATACTTTCAGAGCTTTTGAATTGATTTATGTTATGACTGGCGGCGGACCTGTCAATGGAACGGAATTGCTGACATTATATTCTTATAAAAATTCATTTACTAAATTTGATTTTTCAGTAGGCAGTACAATTTCAAATATTCTGATGTTTATTTTATTAATAGTAGGTGTATTTTACATTCGTATGATGAGAGATGATGAGGAGATGTGATTATGAAGAGTGCTAAGAAGAAAAAGAAAATAAAAAACACCCTCATGACGGTTATTGCAGTTGTTTTATTCGTGGCAATGATGTTTCCATTATATTGGATGATCATTACTTCTTTTAAAGAAGAAAAGATGGTGTTTGCTACACCGCCTCAGCTTTTTCCATTAAAACCAACAATATCTGCATATGTCGTACAGTTTACGTCTACAGTATTTAATATTCTTCAGGGTCTGAAAAACAGTATGATCATTTCTTTCTTTGCTATGGTTATTTCGGTGGTACTGTCGATTCCGGCAGCTTATGGAATGGCCAGATTTAAATTAAAGGGAAAAAGAATCATATTGTTGCTGTTTATGGTATCACAGATGCTGCCGCAGATTTCAACATTGGTTCCTAACTTTATTATTTTTCAGAAATTGTCTATTTATAATACATATCTGGCTCCGATATTTGCAGATGCAACATTGGGAATACCATTTTGTATATTAATGCTCAGAACCTATTTTATAAGTATACCGAAGGAAATTGACGAAGCTGCCCGCATTGATGGCTGCAATTCACTTCAGTCGTTTATAAAAGTAGTACTTCCAATGTGTTCTGGTGGAGTTGCTGTATCATTTGTTTTTTCTTTCCTGTTTGCATACAGCGACCTGGTATATTCACTGACATATATTAATGATTCTACAAAATGGCCGGTAACAGTGGGAATTTATAATGCTATTGGAAGATATGGAACTGCATGGAGTCAGGCAATGGCTTTTGGAACAATAGTTGCTGCACCTGTTATCATTCTGTTTATTTTCATGCAGAAATATATTGTTGAAGGTCTTACAGCCGGTTCAGTAAAAGGGTAAACAATTAAAATTTTTAACTTACAAAGGAGAGAAAGACATGAGTATGGTAATTGATGTACATGTTCATCCAGGATTTTATGAAAAAATTAGCGGTGACAAAGAGGAACTGGAATTCAGAAAAAAACAGGCGCACTGGGATCTGATGTCCCCATTTCCGGTAGAACTTACAAGAACACAGATGAAATTTGCGCAGGTAGATAAACTGGTACTTCTTCCAATGGATCTTACTACCAGTGCAGGAGGATGGGTAGTGTCCAATGAGCAGGTATGCACAATGGTACAAGAAGCACCGGATCTCTTCTTTGGATTTGCAAGTGTGGATCCGTATCGTGAAGATGCACTTGAAGTTCTGGAAAAAGCATTTAAAGAACAGGGATTGATGGGTCTCTATCTGAATCCTTCAAAACAGGCGTTTTTCCCGGATGACCCTATGATGGACAAAATTTATGAAAAATGTGTTGAATATAACAAACCTATTATTTTTTCAGCGGGTATGTCATTCTGTGATGATTGCCTGATGAAATATGGAAAACCACTTAATTTTGAACCGGTAGCAATAAAATATCCGGAACTCCGTATATGTATCGGACATATGGGCTGGCCGTTTATTTATGAAACAGCTGCCATGATTCTTAAATATCCGAATGTTTATGCAGATACTTCTATGTTGTATATGGATTCTCCAGAACAGTTTATGAAAGATGTGTTTATGAATCAGTTTGGTCGTCTGTGGCTGGATAATGATTTTGGTGACAAGATTATGTTTGGCTCCAATAATCCCAGATTCCGTACAGCACGCATCAAACGAGGACTGGAATCTCTTGATATCCGTCCTGAAACACTTGAAAAAATACTTGGCGGAAACGCAGAAAAATTCCTTGGTCTGGAGGTAAAATAACATGGTAAAACTTACAACAAAAAAAGTGCTCAGCGAAACAGAATTTCAGCTGATTTCTATCAGAGATGAAGTGATCAAAGCAGTAGAAGAAAGTGGTATTCAGAATGGATTTGTACTTGTAATGAGTGCTCATACTACAGCAGGTGTAATGGTTAATGAAGATCTGACATGTTTACATACGGATATTGAAGCAACTCTTGATAAGATGGCTCCGGTAGTTGCTGATTACGCACACAGCCATTATCTGCCAAGTTATGGAGCAACTGGTGGAAATGCGCCTGGCCATCTGAAACAGATGCTTACGGGATATGAAGTAATGTTCCCTGTAATTGAAGGAAAGGCACTTATCCGTTTTGCACAGGATATTTATTTTGCAGAATTTGATGGACCACAGATGAGAACATACTATATAGAAGTAATGGGTGAGTAGCCAACAACGACAGAATCCTAAAAATCAGAGCCTGCAGTTAATTGTTGGGGGAAATATAGAAATAGAATGTATCATGTGGTTCAGATAATAACACTAAAGCAGACAAAAATGTAGACGTCTGCAGGAACAGGCTGTCATCTTATTATAAAATTTACAGATAAAAATATGTCGATTTAAGGATGCATATGTTATATTATGTTATATATATTAACGATATAATATGCATAAGTTAATGGAGGATAAGATGGGAAAAACAGCATCAGAACCAATGTATCAGCAGATTGCAGAAGATATTAAAAAGAAAATCCAGACAGGCGAATATAAAGAGAATGAACAGATACCTACAGAAACAGAGCTGGAAAAGATCTATGGAGTGAGCAGGATTACTGTAAGAAAAGCGATGGAGATACTGGTGGGGGAAGAGATTCTGATCCGAAAGCGAAGAATGGGGACTTTTGTTGCACCACGAAGAATTCCCTGGAATCCGGGAAATATATTCAGTTTCAGCAAAACTTATGAAGCAGAAGGCCGTGTGGTGAAAACAGAACTTCTGGGAGCAGAGCTGAAGAAGGCAGAAGCTGCTGATCTGCAGAGACTGGAACTGAATGATAATATGGTGCTTTCTATAAAAAGGCTGAGATATGTGGATGGAATTCCACTGACAATTGAAGAAATGCACTTTTCCAGAGAGTACCTGTATCTTCTTATGGAGGATCTGACAGGGTCCATACATTCTTTGCTTCAGGAACATGGGGTAAAGCTCAAAGCAGCACAAAAAAGTTTTGCTATTTGCAATGCAACAAAAGAAGAGGCTGAACTGTTGAATGTAGAAAGAGGCAGTGCACTCTTGTTCATGAAAAATATGTTTTATGATCAGAATAAAAAATCGGTTTTTTTCTCCAAAGATGTCTTTAATGCAGACTATTTTGAGCTCAAGTTCACATTGCAGGATAATGATTCAATATGAGGAGGTAATGACAGATGGTTAATTTAAAACGCAGTCAGGTGGCAATTATGAATATTCAGTATAAATTCTTTCCACTGACTAAATTTCTGGATGACGCTGTGAAAAATCAGGTTCAGGCGGTTGAATTATGGGGAGCGGCACCACATTTTCATCCGGAAGATATGACCTACCGCGATATAGTTGCTGTTCGCCATGAAATTGAACGAAGAGGACTTAAACTGATCTGTTATACACCGGAACAATGTATCTATCCTATTAATCTGGCAGCACCTTATGAGTCTGAAAGACGAAGAAGTCTTAAGTTTTTTGAAGATGCTGTAAGAGTTGCTTCTGAATTGGGCACAGATAAAGTTCTGGTGACTGCCGGAACAGGATACTTTGATGGAAGTGATTATGAAGAAGCATGGAAATATGGAAAAGAAGGACTGATGCAGCTGGGAGATCTGGCTGAACATTATGGAATTACACTTGCACTGGAAGCATGGAGAGAAGACGAAAGTAATCTGATTAACAATCTTGAATCATTAAAAAAGATGATGGATGAACTGAATCATGATCATATAGGTGCAATGCTAGATACCTGTCCGATGGTTCTGGAAAACAAGTCTCCGTCAGATTATCTTAGAGTATTTGGAGATAAGCTGATACATGTTCATTTTATTGACGGTACACCTAGAGGCCATCTGGCATGGGGAGACGGAATTCTTGATATGGAAGGATACCTTAAACAGTTTGATCTATATGGATATAAACACAGTCTTTCACTGGAAATCACAGATGGAAGATATCTGATGGATCCGGAAAAATCTATTCAGCAGTCTGTGGAAAAATTGTATTCAGTAATTTGATTAAAACTGCAAACAGCCGCTTGAATAATAGTGTGGGAAACCTTGGTTTTTAGATAAAAATGGCAATACTCAGAGAAATCTAGAGTATTGCTATTTTTTAAAATAGTTGTAAAGAAACAGGTTCAGCTGTTTTGACGATGGTAAGAGGAAAGATTGGTTTTGCGTTTGTGCAATATCTACAAAAAATAGATGATAAAATCTTGTAAAAGGACAAAAATAACGTAGAAATTAAAAAGGTTGCGGATCGATATATAACGTTATATTATGTTAGTACAAGGTAAGACATGAACGTTGAACAGGAGGAACTGATATGATAAAGGTTCTTGGACTTGGAGATAATGTAGTAGACAAGTATATGCATATTAAGACTATGTATCCAGGTGGAAATGCTCTGAATATAGCGGTATTAGCTAAGCTATCTGGAATAGAGGCTGGCTATTTTGGAGTATTTGGAGATGATGAAGCTGCTAAACATGTATATAAGACAACGGCAGATATGGGAATTGATGTATCACATTGCAGATTTTACCATGGTGAAAATGGTTATGCTGAAGTAAGACTGGATGATGGCGACAGGGTGTTTATTGGATCAAATCAAGGAGGAGTAAGTAAGGAACATCCAATTGATCTTCTTACAGATATGGATTTGGATTACATTGCGGGATATGATGTTTGCCATACGAGTATTTTCAGTTATGTAGAAGCTGCGCTGCCTAGTATTCGTAAGGCTTCAAGATTTGTATCCTTTGATTTCTCTAATAGATATGATGAGGAATATCTTAAAAAAGTTTGTCCATATATTGATATGGCTGCTATTTCTTGCGGAGATATGCCAAAAGAAGAAATCATAGAGCAGATGAAACGAATCGAAGAATATGGATGTAAACATGTAGTTATGGCTACAAGAGGATCAAAAGGTGCATTCCTTAGAATTGACGGTAAGTTTTATGAACAGTCACCATATTTGGTAGATGCAGTCGATACTATGGCGGCAGGCGACTCGTTTATCACAAGCTTTTTGATAAATTATGTGGACGGGATGAAAGATTGTGTAGAGTTTCCAGAGAAAGCAGGAAATAGAGGAATTACAACAAAAGAAGAATATCAGGATGCATTGATTAAAACTAGTCTTTATAGAGCAGCTGTATTTGCGGCAGGTAACTGCCAGCGAGATGGATCCTTTGGATATGGAAAGAAATTTGAATAAATTCATAAGATAATTAAAATAATTTATTTAGAAGAATATTAAAAGCGCGGCTTTTGATATAAAACGTAAAAATAAAAAGGATGGTGATAAAAATGAAAGTATTATATGATTATCATATGCACAGTGAAATTTCGCCGGATGCTCATTTTCCTATGGAAGAGATGTGTGATTCTGCAGTTAAAAAGGGTCTGAGAGAGATTGCATTTACGGATCATTATGAGTTCTATGTAAATGGTGTAACAAAACCTTATTTTAATGAAGCATATATAGAAGATTATTTTCTTGCATTAAAAAAATGTCAGAAGAGATTTGAAGGACAATTGGTTGTAAAAAGTGGCATGGAGTTTGGCCAGCTTTATATCAATCCGGAGATAAATAATGCTGTTGTCGCGAGATATCCATTTGACTTTGTGTTAGGATCCGTGCATAAATTGGAAAATATTGATCTGACTCAATTGATTATTACAGAAAAGAATGCAGAAAGTGTTGGAGATGCATATTATTATCATCTTTTGGAACTTTCTGAAGAAGGAGATTTTGACTGCTTGGCTCATATTGATTATTTTAAAAAGCATTGTGCGAAACAGGGTTTAGCAGATCTTCATGAGAAATATGAATCTATTATTCGTAAGGTGTTGGAAAATATAATAAATAGGGGAAAGGGTATTGAGATAAACACAGCGTGTATGGGAGAAATCCTGGAAGATACTATGCCAGGGCTTCCGATATTAAAGTTGTACAAGGAGCTTGGTGGAAGTATTATTACGGTAGGATCAGATTCTCACAGGCCAGAGAGAGTAGGATATGGGTTTGATGAGGTGTATCAGAAATTGAAAGAAGCTGGATTTGACAGTATATCAGTGTTTAAGAACAGAAAAAACAAACAGCAGCCAATTTGATGGCTGCTGTTTGTTTTTTTATTGGAATATTATCAAAGCTAAAAGGCTAAATTAATATTCAAGTTTCCACATGTATCGTCTCTGAGTCAGCGGATGATCGCGAACGATTGCAAGCTGTTCTGCATATACTCTTAACACACCTGTAATAACCATTGGGCTAAAGTATTCAGCGACAGAAGCAGGAACAAAATTGCTAAGACCATAGTCTTTGGCATCGATTACAGTTGTTTTAGCATCGAATCTGTTAAGGAAATCAAGTGCTCGGGAGTCCATTTTACGGGTTCTTCCGTCGTTCATAAGAAGAAGGAATGGAACATCTTTTTCTACGATTTCGAATGGTCCATGGAAGAATTCACCATCATGGAAGGAACCAGAGTTGATCCACTGCATTTCCATAAGGAGACAGATGGAGAAAGAATAAGCAACTTTCTGTGTAGCACCAGAACTCATAACATAGATTACTGGTGAGTCTTTGTATGCATCTGCGAATTCTTTTGCTGGTGCGAGAGCATAAGAAACAGCATCTTCGATTGCAGCATAGATATTTTCTGAACCTTTTACCATATCTTCGTAGTTGTCGTATCCTTCAAACTGATGAAGAACTTCAACTGCAAGCATAAGGATATTATTCATTTTTTCAAGTTTAGCAGCATAATTTTTTTCAAATCCATGAACAATGGCATAATCAGCATTTTTGGCGAGTGGAGATTCTCCATCATGTGTAACTGCGATTACTTTTGCTCCTTTTTCATGGGAAAGTTTAGCTGCTTCAACAGTTTCTGGTGTTGTTCCGCCGAGTGAGCATGCAATTACGATGGCTGTTTCGTCAAGAGAAACAGGGGTTGCATAGTTGAATTCGTTTGCAGTGTAGAAACTTGTGCGGATTTTTTTTGCGTTGCAATCCATGAAGTACTGAGCTGGATACTGCTCTGCAGAAGATGCACCACATCCAACAAAGAATAAGGTGTTGATTTCTGGGCGTTCAGCTTTGATTGCTTCAATAATTTGTTTTGGTGTCATAGTATAATACCTCCTTGAATATATGATTGTTCGTATGCTGTATGCATACATTATATGATGAATCTTGTCTTGTGTCAATAGTTGAGATGAAATGAGTTGAAGAATTGTTTAATATGCACAATAAAAGGATTAATCAGAAAAAAGAAAAGACAAGATGTACTAAGATGTTATATAAAAATATTGACACACATAGTGAGGCATGATATTATCATATTAAATCCGGATTTATATTAAAAATATAAAATTGTTTTTATTTAGGAGGATCGTGAACTATGGAAAAAGTAAAGAAAATAGTATCAGATATTCTAGCTAAACAGAAAATTAATACCGTATATTATGTTGGTTGTGGTGGTTCTTTAAGTGGCTTTTTTCCAGCAAAATATTTCCTAAGCGCAGAAGCAACAAAATTGAAGGTTGGTTATATCAATGCAAATGAGTTTGTTCATGCCACACCTAAGGAAATTGGTAAAGATACAATTGTAATTGCTGCCTCTCAGAGAGGAAATACAGCAGAGACTGTAAAGGCAGTTGAAGTTGCAAATGAGCTTGGAGCAGCTACCATTGGTCTTACTTTTGAAGTTCCTTCTCCTCTTGCAGAGACAGCTCAATATGTGATTCATTATGAGTTTGGGCCGGAATCTATTGTAGAAAATCAGAAAGTATCTTATGGATTTAAACTTGCATTAGAAATTCTTAATCGAGTTGAAGGATATGATAAATATAATGAGATGATAACAGCTCTTGCAAAATTAAACGATATAGTAGCTAAGGCTAAGATAGATGTCGTTCCGGAAGCGATCAAATGGGCCTGGGAATTTAAAGATGATTCTGTAATCTATACAATGGGTAGTGGCTCATGTTGGGGTCCGGCTCATCAGGAGGCAATTTGTATTTTTATGGAAATGCAGTGGATCAATGCAAGTGTTATTCATTCGGGCGAATTCTTCCATGGACCATTTGAAATTACAGATAAAAATACAGCATTTCTTATGATGAAATCCTGTGGACATACCCGTTTCCTGGATGAACAGAGCATTGGATTTTTATTAATAAATTTCAATAACGTATTTTTGTGCTTGATGCAACTCAGTATGGTATAAATGAACTGGGTGAAGTTGCTGAATATCTTGAACCTATGTTCTGTAATAACGTAATTGGAGTGTTCAATAATCTTCTTGCAGATGCCCGAAAACATCCATTGACAACAAGAAGATATATGTGGAAATTCAAATATTAATTCAAATATTTTAGAAATATCAAAAGGGGGAAGTTTTTCCTCCTTTTTGAGTCTTTACACCACAGAGATACAATGAAAAGAGGTAAACATGCTTAATCAGAACTCAACAATACCATTATATGAACAGGTAAAGGAATCGATCAAACAGAAAATTGAGCAAAAAGAATGGACAGAAAATTCCAGAGTTCCTTCAGAAATAGAACTTATGAAGATGTACGAAGTAAGTCGGGTAACGGTGCGTAATGCGTTGACTATTCTGGTTGACGAGGGCTATTTGGAAAAGAAACAGGGTATTGGAACTTTTGTCTCAAAGCCAAGGATTAAAAAGATTATTTTTCATCGTGCTAGTTTTACACAGAGTTGTGTCAAGGCGGGCTTGAAGCCATCTGCACAGGTTCTTAAAAAGGAAGTGATTGAAGGAAAGAATTATCATCGTAAAAACCTGCAACTTGAAGCAGACGATAAAATTGTTCATATAGAGCGATTGAGATTTGCAGACAACGATCCCGTATCATTGGAACATATGTACCTTTCTTATAAGAAGTATGGATTTCTGTTGTGGGAAGATCTGAATAAATCTATTTATTCTATTATAAAAGAAAGAATGAATGTTGATCTAACTGGCGAAAATTCACGAAATCGCAATATATTGTCTGTAGAAAAAGCAGGAAGCCGTATGGCGAAAAATTTCGGAACGGCGCCTTCGGAACCAGTGTTTGTTATGGAAACACTAATTTACGCAGAAGATGAGCCAGTATATGTTGGAAAGGATTATTGTTTAGGAAGTAGATTCTGTTATGAAGTAATTCCGACAAATCATAGAGTAGATATATAATCCTTTAAAAATTCAATCTCTTTAAATAGGTCTCCTGGAACTGCCTGGAGGTGGCAAGCTCAACAAACTTGGCCTGCTTTGCAAGTTCTTCGCTTTTTGCGAGAGCGGTCTGGCTGTAAGCGGCCAGTTTTTTCAAATTCATGCATGCAAAGGTAAGCCCGGCTTTCATTTCCATCCGTGCTTTTCCTACATACTGCGTATATCGAAATCCATGCTGTTCTTTAGCTGTACCGAAGATCCGTTCTATGGTTTCTTTTATTAACTGGTAGATCTGTCTGTTTCCGATTGTGTGCCGAATGTCTTCTGCCACTTCCATGTATTCTTCCTATACATGACGTGTGATTAGTTTTACATGATCTTTGCTTTCTGTGCATTTTGAAAGATATTGACATTCAGCACAATGTTCACCGCAGCTTTTATACTCTTTATATCCATTTCTGTTTGTTGTACTGTATGTCAATATATGTGCTCCCGGACATATATAACAATCATAGTATTCATCATATGCGAAGGCGTGTTTTCCGAAAAAGCCTTCTTTGGTCTTGGGACGGGTATACGGAAAAGTGGTTGAATTCCATCTTCCAACAGCCGATGGGCGATTGCCGGAGTTTTATATCCTGCATCTGCAACTACCATCTGCGGATTCAGTTTAGATATTTTATCGTATAATGCTTTAAAAGTATGACTGTCATGCTCAGGAAGTTCTTCAGATATAGAATCCTTATCATTTCCGGTTCCACCGGATGCAGGTGGCTGGTTATCATCTTTCTTCTTTAATGGCTTTTTTCCATGTGCCAGACGATCTTTTTCAATCTCTTTATTTAATTCTTATTCATACCAGAGAGTCTGTTTCGTATCCCCGGTATCACGGATTTTGAAGCAATCTTTGAGCGGGTAAATGATCAGTGCGATCTGTTCTGGCTCGAAAATCTCAATCTTCGAGGCGGTTTCAAAAAGACAATTATGGATTATATCGCTGGAAAATATCCTGATCTTGTACCACTTTACGACGAGATCTATAACAAGCATAACCGCAGCTACTTTGAAACACTTGAAGTAAAAGCTGAGGAAATGGCTAAGAAGTATGATTGTGCCTTTGTGGATAATGAAATGCCTTATGGCAGAGTCCCACAGGGGCATCCGGTGATCGTAGATTATTTCTATCATGAGGAAATCCGTGGGACAGAGAATACCGGAAAAAGAAATCGCTAACTTCAAGTTTGTAGAATTAAGAAAATTGGTATTTTTGAGGAGATAGATATAAAATGACCTTCCAATTAGTTTGTATAGAACCAAAAGAATTAACGCAATACAAGTCTGATATGCAGGAAGCATTTCAGAAAGGTTTTGAAGATGCTTTCGGGAAAACAGATGCTGTTATTCTGCCTGAAAAGGAGATTGACCAGTCGGTGAATGCGGAGGGTTCTGCTGTTTATAAAGCTGTTGTCGATGGAGAAATGGTGGGCGGTGCAGTTGTTATTATCAATGAGAGTACACAGCATAACCATCTTGACCTGCTTTTTGTAAAGAACGGAGTTCAGAGCAATGGTATTGGTAAGAAGATATGGTTTGAATTGGAACGAATATATCCGAACACGAAAGTATGGGAAACCTGTACGCCGTACTTTGATAAGCGCAACATTCATTTTTATGTGAATGTCTGCGGCTTTCATATTACAGAATTTTTTAATGAAAAACATCCTATGCCGGATACACCGGACGATTTTGTCGGTGATGGCAATGAGGGAATGTTTGCGTTTAAGAAGCAAATGCGTTTATGAAATTCAAGTTTGTTGAATTAAAAATGAAATAAAGTTCCAGTAATCATAGAGTGTATGGATTCAATTCCATATGCTCTTTTTCTTTACTGAAAAATCTAATGTTACGAGTTTCTTACGAGTGGTATTTAAAAAACTCGCAAGAAGACTCGTAAGAGATATTTCGCACTTCTTATTCTTGTAGTAACCAATCGGCTATATCGTGAATTTCGATTCCTTCATAGCTATATAAGGGATGTTTGGTTCTGGCAATAATCATTTTCGGATAAGCATCTCGAATCTGAAGCAGAGGAGAGTATTCTCTCTCAAATGTTTCCTGCCCGGAAATGTTGTCGCTGACCTGAATATAAATCTTCTCGCTGCCTCTCTGAGCGACAAAGTCGATCTCCTTTTGATAGAGCTTGCCGACATAGACATCGTATCCACGGCGAAGAAGCTCGATGCAAACAATGTTTTCATATACTCTGCCATAATCCATATTTCTGCTTCCCAGTATTGCATATCGAATACCGCTGTCACACAAATAGAACTTTTCAGAGCTTTCAAGGTATTTCTTACCTCGGATGTCGTATCTCT
>ENA-OQHL01000997-OQHL01000997.1-human-gut-metagenome-genome-assembly--contig:-NODE-997-length-16185-cov-4.545087_pt1 | contig 16185 bp, 17 predicted proteins | sample MGYA00242565_ERZ504723 | MGnify/ENA primary metagenome ERZ504723 (study PRJEB26092, sample SAMD00036211) | human gut metagenome | host: Homo sapiens | study: EMG produced TPA metagenomics assembly of... | reverse complement strand
TTTCGGTACCGATTGAATCGGGGTACGCCAAACAGCGGTACCGCTCTGTCTGTGCAATCTTAAAACACCAAATGGCGAAGGCTTCTTTGCCGTCGCATTCCTTAATCCGGTGCGCCCCATCTCTCACGAAGTCTCCCAGTTCCGTGTTCCACTTCATACTCCTTTTGTACTGAGTGTCGTACTGGCTGTCCTCCGAGATAAAATCCGGTACCTCAACAACCGGAAATAGTGGCTGTGACATTTGCCTCGCCTCCTTTATGATTTCTCGATCACATCAATTACGACTGCTTCGCTCTGAATCCAGGCAACCAGCACTCGATCTCCCGCTTTCACTGCGGGTATCGTTACACTGTGGCTATGAAGAGGAACGCCCGACGGCGATTTGCCAAGCCAGCTCTGTTCCGAGGTTGAAAGTGTCAATCCTGCAGCCAGTCTGCAGATCGTGTAGTCTCCCTTCGGGATCGGCACCGGGAATGTGTTCGTTTTCAAACTTCCGTTTGCCTGGATTTCTCCAAAATCTAAAGTCAGCGGAGACTCTGTTTTCTGCGAGGTTCTCTTATCTAACACCTGCGCCAGTTTCGCCGTCCCTGGGTGTCCGTCAAATTGATCCATCTGTATCACCTGCCTTTAATCAAAAGTCCCGTCGTCAACCCACCCATACACGTTGCTTCCACTGTCCGTATGGATCAGATGCCAAGGGTGTGCTTTCCCGGAACCGTTCTTAATCGTAATCTTTGCTTTTCCTGCCCTGGCGTTATAGCCTTTTGAGCCTGGGTAGCTGCTCACATAATGGGTTCCACCATGGAAATTCACGATGTCGCCCACATTGTAATCTTTCTTTTTCTCGGAGCTTGCCTTTTCTTTCTTTGGCTCTGCAAGTTCCAAATCCATTGTCATGCTGTAGGTGTCTGCCGTGTGCTGGATGCCTTTCACGTAGTAATACGACTGGGCCAGCTCACTCATTACATACACTAGGTCGCCTTTTCGGACAAACGGAACGTCCGGAGACTGTACTTTAATCTCCTTTTTGATTTTTCCTTCGTCGTCCAAGATTTCCTGTGCTGCAGATTTGGCGTCCGCAAGGCTTTCATCTTTACCTCTCGTATAAATTCTCTGACGGATACCATACTTTGTCTCGCCGTTTACCGTGGCTTCAACACTGGTTCTTCCATCATCGTCTGCCTTCCCTACAACCTTGACCCTAGTAATCATATCTGCTGTGCTTATGCTCTGACTGAACATCTGCGTGTTATCTGTCCGGAATACATACACCGTCTTATTGCTTCCTCTCGGAATAACGGATGTCTTACCTTTCCTGGCCTGCACAAAGCACTGCTCTTCGCCTTTTTTTGCTGCATCGTCCAGCAAATTGATGATGATGTCTGACAGATACTTATTGTTCTCCACCGTTTTGCCGTGTGAAGCATTCGGGCCTTGATATGATCCCTGCGGTATCTCCCAATCATCAAAAATCCCTTCTATCGCCGACTTTGTGCCGGTTCCGGAAGGGAAATATCTGTTGTCCTGGCTCTTCTGTAGCTTGTAAAGCTCGTCGTAGCAGGTACATTTCAGCGTATGTCCTCCGCTCTTTTCAACCGGATTCCACGTTTCCACGTACCCTCGTGCTACTTCCTCGTCCTGGGAAGCACCGTCTGTTGCGAATACTCCGACCAGGCACCCCGGCTTGATTATCTTCGACAGGTAACCCTTGGATGTCTTATCATTCTTCGCCACAAATGAGGTTCTGACGGATAACTCGCCGTCGTTCTCTTCCCATCCGAGGTTTTCGATGTACTCCTTGATGTTGTACTGGTTCTTACTTTCGTCCATAACCACGACCCGGTACTGGATTTTCGCCAAATCAATCATAGCGTGCCTCCTATCCTGGGATTGTCAGAACTTCTCCTGGCCATATCCAGTGACCGTGATCTGAACTGCTCTTTCCGTGTTTCTTTGCTGTGGACTCTATCGTATCCTTGTTTGCATCGTAAATTGTCGTCCACTTGGTACCGCTTCTCAGTTTCTTTGAAGCGATGCCCCACAGCGTATCTCCGGAGACTACTGTATAGTTGCCTCCGCTCGATGATGAACTGGCTCTCGGCTTCGTTTTCCTTACAAACGCCGCAATTTTCAGTTCATTTGTACTGTAGATTTTCAGCGGTTTCTTCTGAACAAACGTAATGGAATACTCGACATTGCCATACGCTCCAACCGGTCTCGGCTGAAATGAAGAAATCGTAACATCCACGTTTATCCACGTTTCCGTTACGATCAATGTAAGCACTGTCTCATTCAACATATAGTCATTCAGAATTTTTACACACTCATTTGGACTTTTCCAGGCATTCGTCTTGACGATTGCCTCATTCTTCTTTGATGCTCCAAAAAATACACCGTCCCACGAAAACTCTGAAACATCCGTCCCCTTAGGTACCTTTACGGTACCCAGGGAGATGATGTCAAAACTTTGGTACTTGGCTGCATATTTGCCCTGCACCTTTTCGGGTAGAGCCGGGAACGTAAACTTTGAACCCTTTTCCACCGGAATTAGTTTAATATCCATTGCCTACGCTCCTTTCGTGCTTGTTACCGGCATATTGGCGAATACTTCGCTTAACTTGTCGGCGATGTTTCCGCCGAGTTCGTCTGCAATTTCGCCTAAGTGCCTTCTGATTACGGCAACAATATCTTCCTCACTCTGACCTTCCTTCGCCTCAATTTGGAAATTCGGACTAACTGCAACATTTACACTGATCGGACCAGTCTGTGGTGTAGAGGCCGGAACCTCTGAACTTACCGGAGCAAATGTTTCTGCTGAGTTGTCCTCATAATTACCTTCTGTGGTTTCGTTATAGCCATAGGATGCGTTTCTTGTCGCCTCAGTGAATAAATTATGGTCTGATACCATATCACTCAAATTTGAGCCTTCTATACGGCCGCCGTCTGCGTGCTTAGAAACGCCGAGTGCCTCGCCTGCCTGCTCGTACAATTCAAGCGCTCTTGTCCTTCGGCTTGGATTTGTCGGGATAACAAACTCGTCCCAACCTTCCTCTGCCAACCATGACAGCTGAGGACCGCCACCAACTCGACCGCCCGCAGCGTGTTTCGCCGGTGTGGATGTCGTTGTTGGAATTGTCGGCAGCGTCAGCAGGTTGTACTTCGGTGTTACGTTTACCGTTGGACTGATGCTGAACGGACTTGCCGTTGCTGTATTGAGAGAGGTCTGCAGACTGGTCCTCAGTCCTGCTGAGCCATTGGTAAGACTCGTTGACGCTCCCGTGTTAAGAGATGTTCCGAGGTTTGTGCCGGCTGTCTGCCACTCTGACTGCAACGTAGCGAAATACTCGTTCGAGATAGGACCGTAATTCTCCATGACCGTCGAAAAATCAAAATCGGCCATCTGATCTTGCATATACTGTTGCATAAATGTGCTGAGTGTTTCTTCACTGCCGCTGTTCTCCAGGGCATTGTGAAGTGCTTCCGAATAGGACGTCTTGACACTCTCGAAATACTCGCCGTAGTAGTCCGACATCTTCTTTTTCAGATCTTCTGTATTCAAGCCGATTGACTCGCCTTCTGTCGGACCTGTGATGGACTCCATGAGTTCCGTCCAGTCCTCATTGGTCATTGAATCCCAATCGATTGCTTCCTTGATTTCCTCTGCAGTCGGTACAGAATCTTTGAAATCCTGCATAATCTTCTCTTTGGTGCCATCCGGTACCGCAAGTGCCGTCTGTAAAATCTGTGTCGCAATGTCCGTCTGAACTGCCGTATCGAGATTGAGCTTGTCTAATCCCATCCAGCTTGCCACATCAGCTGCAGTCCAAGTCTGTACGTCCGGGTGTGCCAGCAGCGCATTGTTCAAAGCTGTTTCCAGCTTCTCCTTCGTGCTTCCCTCAATCTCCGGCATATAGCCTTGAAGTGAGGAGTCCCACGCCTCGGCAATCGTTTCCAAGTTGAACGAAGATACTCTTGCGTTAATCTCATTCAGCTGGGCGTAGTAGCCATCGGTCGCCTCTTTCACGGCCGCATCGTACTCTTCCTGTGTGATAGCTCCGTCTGCCAGCTGCAGGTTCAGATTTGTGAGCGTGAGCGTAAGTGCCTGCTCGTACTGATCCGACGCATTACTTACCTGCGTCTGCAGCTCTTCCTGCAAAGCATTGAAACTATCCATATCCAGCTCTGCGCCGGAATACTTAATCTTCAATGTGTCAAATTCCGCATCCGTCCTGGCCTGCGAAATCTTTCCTGTGATAGCAGAAATCTGATCCTGCAAGTTCTGAATTTCTGCAGACTCGTCAAGACTGATAACACTATCCTCTAAGGCAATATCCACTTTTCCGCTGAGTTCTTTTCCCAAATCGTCCAGCTGTTTCTTCATGCTGCCATAGTAGCTGTCGATACCGCTGGTATCTGCGTCGGTTCCAGTGAGCAGTTTCAAAGCGACTGTCGCCTCATAATGGTTGTTGTCAATATAGGACTGGCTATCGCTGATGAAGTTTTCGATTGCACTCTTGTAATCGTCCTTCTGCAGTTCATCCAGTTTCATCCCTAAGCTGACTTTCCAGTTTTCCTTTTTCAAGGTCGATACTGATGATTGCAGGTCGCTAAGTGCCTGCTGTGTGTCATTGGTTGCGGTTGTGAAGGTGTTCAGTCCGTCCGTCATATCGCCGAATGTAATATCACTCGCAATACTCTTGACCTCTTCCAGGGATAACTTAATCTTTCCAAAAGCATTCTTTGCCACGTTTTCGCACTCTTCCTGGAACATAGCTGAAAACTGCTCTGCAGAAACCTCGCTATCATTCATAGCATCCTGCAGAGCCTTATTCTGAAATCGTACATCTTCGATTGACAAACCGGTTGCCTGGAAAATCTTCTGAGCTTTCTCGGCTTCCTTCTGCATTTCTTCGACATTATCCTGGTACTCTTCTTTGACCTTATTACCCTTGATCCATCCTGCGATACCTCCGACACCGGCACCGATTAAAGCGCCGACCGCTGTACCAAGACCAGGAATTACAGAACCAAGCGCTGCACCCGCCGCCGCACCAGCTGCTACACCGCCTGCTTTCCAAGCGGCTGACCCACCGTAAGCGGCTTTCTCGTCCTTATTGTCAGACTTGATAGATTTATACAAATCCATTGCACTACTTACGAGTGTTGCACCACCGGCAATCGCTCCTGCTCCTGCGCCCATTCCGACTGCAGATAAAGCTCCTGCGCTTAGTGATGCGCCCCCGGCCAGGTTTCCTGCCCCGAGGTTGATTGCCAGCATTGCCGACTTTCCGAGAAGTCCGGTACCCATTGCAGATGAACCGAGCATTGCTGCTCCAAGTCCCATCTCTCCTGTTCCCGAACCTAATACTGTCTTTCCTGCTTTACCCAGGTTGATTGCTCCCTTGCCAAGGCTGATAAACGGACTGGCAATCTTGCCGAGCAATACCGCCGAGAATACAGACGACAAATCTGCGGACTTACCGCCCGGAAGCAGTTTGCCCGCATTTGATACTAAATTACCGAGTCCGTCCATCAACTTCGCAGATACGGTATCGAAATCAAATCCTTCTGAGAAGCCTTTGGCGAACGACGCTCCTATACTGGTTCCCTCGTCGAATGTTTCCGAGATGTCAATACCGAGCATTGTCATAACGCCGATTTTAATTCCGCTACCAATACCTTTTCCGATGTCTCCGGCGAAGTCAGCAAATTTTGCTTTTCCTTTGGTGTCCCACCACTCCTTGAACGGATCAGCAATAAATTCATCCCAGCTCAGTTTCACCTTGCCGAGGAAATCTGCGTTTTTCCATTCTTCTGACTCTGTTAAGTCATGGAATTTCTTCTTCATGCGGTCCACTTTTGTATCTACCCAGTCCATCATTTCATCAAGACCGGATTCAACCGCTGGCATCTGATCGGTAAGCCAATCTGCCAGGCTTCTCACGTATGGAGATAACCTCTCACCAAATGAGATTTTCACTCCGTCTACTGCACTCTGCAGCAATGTGATAGAACCCTGCAGGTTATCCATCATCGTTTCAGACATATTCGCTGCTGCTCCGTCTGCATTGTTGATGGCATCTGCCAACTTATTGTAGTCCTCTTCCGAGGCGTTCAAGATAGCAAGCAAACCTTTCTGTGCCTGTGTTCCTGCGATTGTATTTGCCAGGTTTGACTTCTGCTCAGCCGTCATACCTGCCGTAGCCGTCCTTAACTCACCCATCACATCAGATAAATCCCTGGCCTGTCCGTTGGAATCAAAAAAGCTGATGCCTAAGTCTTTCATAGCATCAGCCGCTCCATTGGTGTTCGTCGATAATCTCGTGAATATTGAGTTGAGTGCCGTACCGGCCATTGTCCCCTTAATTCCAGTATTCGCCATTAAGCCTGTCATAAGGGCAACATCTTCTATGGAGTAACTGAGCGATCCTGCCATAGAGCCTGCATATTTGAAAGTCTCGCCCATTCCGGAGACTGTCGTGTTCGCATTTGATGCAGCCGCCGCCAAAACATCTGAGAAATGTCCGGCATCACCGGCTTTCATGTTGAACGCCGTAAGTGCATCCGTAACAATATCGGATGTCGTTGCCAAATCTTCTCCGGAAGCTGCCGCCAAGCTGAGAATGCCTTCGATACCGTTCAGCATATCGTCGGTTTTCCATCCAGCCATTGCCATGTAGTTAAACGCCTGCGCTGACTCTTCGGCTGTGAATTTCGTGGTTGCACCCATTTCCTTTGCCTTATTCGTCAGTTTGACAAGCTCTGTGCTGGTGGCTCCGCTTATAGCCTGGACCTGTGACATTGCGGCCTCGAAGTCCTTGTATGTCTCTATCGTGTCTTTCAGACCGATACTGACTCCAAGGACCGCTCCGACTTGGAAGATCGGATTCTTCAACAGGTTTATGATCCCTCGAACCGGGGAGGTTATGAGGTCAATCGCTCGCATTGTAACGCTCCACGTTTTCCCTGCAAAACTCCTTAGCCCATTACCCAGCGTAGAGAGTACCGGACTGATCCGTTCCTTTGCTTCAAGCAGGACTTCGTACTTTTCTTTCGCCCAGCTTGCTAGGCTCTTCTCGGTTTTCTGAGCTTGCTTGTCAAACTTGGAAACTGTGTCGCTCGCTTTCTTGGCTGAACTATTCGCACTATTGGCCGCTCGTTCCATCTTCTCGAATTTCTTCGTAGCATTGGAGACTCCCGGATCTGTATTATCAACCGTCTCAATAGGAATTTCAATTCTAAGTGTTTCCGCCACCGTCATTACCTCCTTTCTGTGATTCTAGGGTTATCCGCATAGACGCAAGCATGAATGCCTGCACGCCTTTCGGTTTCTCGTAAAATTCATCGGGGGTTATTCCTGTCTTTTGGAATATGTGATGTAGCAAGCACATCTTGCCCCCCGCTTCAATTAGTTTTTTGCTACTTCCTCAATGTTGCTCTCGTAGCCGCTGAGGGTGTCGATCGCATCAATAATGCGGTCTTTCTCGCCAGCTTTAAGTGTGTACTCGATTACGTCCAGGCCGGACATAATCTGAAATCCTTTGCTTTCAAGCGCCTGCCATACCTTCTTGTTGTCCCATAACTTCTCTCTATCCTCTGCGATAGTCGCCTTGTGGATGATTGCTGACTGGTACTTGATACGGTCTGTGTCCTCCGGCATCTTGATACCAAGCTGCTTATTACGAACATACTTTGTAAATTTCTTACGGCACTTGTCGTACTCCTCTGAGCCGAGAGGTCTGATAGAGAATGCAAAAGCGAGCTTGCCGTTTCTGACAATCTCAATCCTCTGTGTTTCCTCTTCATCGGAAGCGAAATCTGCAGCCGCAATCAGACCTGCGATGAAGTCCTCCTCATTCGCTCTGATTACCTGCTTTGTTTCCTCTTCGTTTGTCTCCACTGTGCTTACTGCAGGCTGAGTATTCTCCTCAGCTGTTGCCTCGCCTACTGTTACGCCTTTTACAAATTCTTTAGCCATTTGAATGTCCTCCAATTCTTTTTGATTAAATAAAGGGGAACCGCTCCGGCTCCCCTACTGGTTTCTTATGTGGTACCTCTTATCTGTCTACGCCGAGTAATGACTGTAACTTAGGCGGTCTGTTGACAAAGAAGTTCCAGTTTCTCTTGATAACATCGCCGACAGTGACATTCTGAATGTCGATCTGTCCGGAAGGGATACACTCCTTGTAAACCACACGCTCCTCAGAACCATTACGTCCGAGAAGTGAACCCTGGAAGTTCCAGTGCGGCGGGTTCTGAGTCTCTAATGCCTCCATGACCTCTACAAAGAACTGGTCGTCCTCTACTACGATCTGAGACATCGTGAGGTTGACAGCAAATGTGTTGGCTGTCTCATGTTCCTGCGCATCTCCAAGCACACTGTACTTAGCATTGTTGTAGTTCACGTTGGAAGTGAACGTATCAACGGTCGCAAGTAAAACGCCGTCCTCGCTGTAGAACGCTCCGTCCTTACCGGTACGTGCGTGTCTTGAATCACCGGCGGCTCTCTCGTTTCTAATCATCGCTTTTTACCTCCTTCTACTCATTGGTGCTGAAACGGAAAATAAAGCTGAGGTAGATATGCTCCATAGAATCCTTATCGATAACATCGATGTCGAACCATGCGGAGTCTCCGTCTGCTGTGTAAGCAGAACTCTCGCTTACTGTGCAGGCTACCAGCTTTCCTTCCTCTCTCATTGCATCACCGACTGCCTGCAACTGAGAAATTACAGTTGCCCGACCGTTGGTGTCGTTGTCTACCTTGCCTACCAGGTTGTCAGAGGTGGTATTGATACGTCTGATAAGCTCGAAACGAGTCTTAACACGGCGAATCTTTTTCCAGCCGTCGTCCTGGTTGTCCTTCGGCGTAATGAGGGTATTGATTGCATTATCAATCCACACCTGCTTAGCCTTGTTATAGCTGAGCACCAGGCAGCCTTTCTTCTCTGCAGCAATCATTTCAGTGTTTGTCAGCTTTTCCTTGATCTCGGAGAAGCCGCTGACTACTGTATGAGTGAGTGAAGAGTTTGCCGCTACTGCGCCGATCATACCGGCAATACGTGCTGCAGTCTGATAACCGTCGATCTCCGTACCCTGCTCATTCACATGGGCATTGAGAACGTAGTGCATCTTCTCGTCATTGAATGAAGCAGCGTGTGCTTCCCTTGTTTCCAGGTCTACCGTGTGCTTCTCAGCAACGACAGCCTGTGTAAGGGATGCCGCATCAAAAATACGATTGATGAAGCTCTGCAGAAGCAGATGTACCGAAGTATCCTCGGTATCGACGCAGATCGTGTTAAACTCATACGCCTCTACCTGCTTAAACGCATTGGAGTAGTCCCCATTCGTTACCTGCGGATCAGTTCCCTTTGTAAACTGGGACTGAGACACGTTCTGTAATGTTACGGTGCCGGACTTGATAACCTCTGCCTTGAAATTCTTGGAAGACGCCAGCGCATCCACAAGGGCATTAGCTTCGTCTGTTCCGGCGGCAAATTCCACCTTCTCAAACTCTGTTGTACCGGCATAAAAAATGCACTCTTTGAGAGTGCTGTCTGAGAGCTTTTCACGGACTGTTACTACAAAGTCCTTTGCTCCGGGATATTTTGCTGTGATGCTTACTGCATCTGTGCTTTCGCTGTCCTGCAACTTGATACTGCCCTGAGTGCCGCCGTTACCGACTCTGCAGGCGATGATCGTCTTTGCGCCACCGGCGATTGCCTCTTTCATTGCGTCCGTAGTAAGTGCGGTACCGAATGTTCCTTCGTAGCCATCCTCTGCAGATAACTCGATTGCCTCGTTGAGAGGACCGAAATCTGCACGGAAGATTACTGCGGTAACACCATTCATAACGCCAGCAGCGGCATTTCCGCCTTTCTTCTGAATGTTGAAATAGGTACCAGGACGCACCTTAGTTTCGCCTAAAATGAATGTTCCTGCCATTTCTACTTAACCTCCTTCTGTAAGAACTTGCTTACAATTTCCTTTGCCTCTGATACTGTGTACTCGGCTTTGCCGTCAGTTTTCAGAGCGGCTACAACGCATTCCTGCATTGTGCCGAATACGCTTCTTGCGTTGCCTGCAAGCTCGCTTACTGTGTAAACGGACTCTGCAGGGGCCTTTTTCTCCGGCTTCTTTTCTGCCTTTGTTTCAGCAGGTGCCGGAGTTGCTGTTTCCTTAGCCATGCTTTACCTCCTTAACTGTAATTTCCATGAGCTGCCATAAGCACGTGAGGCTTAGCCTTGTACCTAAGCAATCCATAGTGACCTGTGATGAATACCTGGCCTTCCTTCAAGTAGTCAGATTTGTAATTCACCTGCAGTCTCTTGATGAACATAGGCGAATGGTCCAGCATAATTACCTCTCCGTCGAGTGACAGGTGGTTGGCAATATCTGCGGCCATCTTCAATCTCACTGTGCTTTCCGGGCATAAAACATGGACGGCAATTCTACCGTCCATCCAGGCTACTGTATTCGTTTCTTCCTGCTTCTCAGATGAAATCAGTCTGCAGTAAACCACCGGCTGATCCGCTGAGGCTTCGGTTATCTCCTCCATCCGGTCATATCCCATAACCAGGCATTCCGGGTACAACTCCTTGATATACTTATCAACCGCCATTACCGGGTCCGGATCGGACGTCTCCATAGACGGATATTCCAGGATGTCAAATCTGACTTCACAGCCGATTACAACACCGGCTTTTCCTGCATCCTCGCCCATAGTGAACGCATCCGTTCTCGCCCAGGTAAAGCAGTACGGCGTACCGCCTTCCGGAAGAAGGATCACATCACGCAGGCATTCCTTCACGATAGGCGCTATGTCCTCCGGGAATACATCTGTTGTGTTCTGACAGAATATCGATACCGAAAGACTACCGGCACTGTTTCGTTCTTCGTTTGCCTGCAGGTCGTAGTTGTAAGTTACCATAGGGTACTGCGTTTCACCGCCCCACCCATCCTGTTCGTCGCCCGGTGCTTCCGGACTAAAAACAGCAGGCACACCGTTGTAGGTTGTAAGCCTCTCTGCGAGTGCTGCCGTACTGACGAACCTTTTCTGAATCAGTTCTTCCAGCTTCACTCTGTCGCTCCTTCCTCAGTGTCCTGCTTTTCGATGCCGTAGGTCTTGACCTCCGACATATCGTGTGAATATCGGATTTCCCACTGAGCGTCTACCGCTTCATCAATGGGAATCCGAAAGTGATTAGTTACATTGCCGATACCCGGATGATACTGGACGATCAGCTCCTTCTCGGTGGCTGATGTTACAAATCCGGCTTTACCTTCCGGCCATGTGCGATGCTTGCCATAGACCAAATCGCCCCTGGCAATCTCGCTCAAATCGAAGGTTGCTATCGGCTGTTCTACTACCAGTGCCATATATCATGCCTCCTTAGCCATACGGCTCCTTGTAAATTTTCTCAATTTCCGGGGTTGCCTTCTCCTTGATCTTGTCTACGAATGGTCTTGCTGCCATTTTCTTCGTTCCGTTTTCAAGGTAGCCAGCATACTTCTCTTGGCTTTCCAGCTCTGCAATGATTTGGACTCCGCCACCAGCGGTACTGCCTTCACTCTTTACCTGGCCATTCCAGTGCATACGGAGATTTCCTGTACGTCTTGCCGGTGGTTCTCCTGGTGCCGAAGCTGTGTAGGTCGCTTTGCTGTGCGGTTTGCGATATGTTCGCCCGCTTCTCTGACCTTTTAGCACTTCCAGCTCTGCGTTCCTCATGACATTCACTGCCCTAACGCCCCTGGCTACGACTTGTCGGTTGATTTTGGCTACCTGTCCTTTGACTGTTGCCCTTATGGCACTTCCTGCACTCCCTGCTTTTCCATCGTTCCACAGCTTCACTTGACATCCTTCCTTTCCTCGGCGTAGTAGATTGTGGATATACCCAAGCTACCCACCTCGTCCAGGTCGATAATGTAAAACGTGCGATTTCCGAGTATGAGTTTATCGGACTTCTTTGCCTCCGGACTGCCTGCCTGCACAATCGTATGGGTGCAAACACGGTCTCTCGTTGAATGAGATTCCTTCTGTTCCTTCGTAGCTCAGCAAGACATCCTCTGATGATCTTTGAGCCGTCTCCCTTTGGTGCGTTTTGCTACCCTTCCGCTCGCTGTTACAACCTGCGTATTTGACTCGACAACAAAATCCTTGAATAAGTTTCCCGGCCTTAAATACATAAATCTCGCATTTATCATCCGTTCCACACCCTCTCGTTTTCGTGCATTCCGGTATGGAAGTAAGGCGGACCATCTACCCCATTTCCGAACCGTGGCACTGACACTGATTCTGCCTGGACCTCTTTTTTCAGCTTGTCGTAATCTTCTTTCCAAAGTTTCGCCCTGCCATTCATATCCAGGCTGAGAGGACCGGTCTTTGTGTTGACCTCATACGCAAAACGACGGCACAAACTTTCAAGAAGCATCAGCTTCGCACGCTTCCACTTATTCGGGTATGCGTCGATTGCTGCTTGTATCTCCTCGTCGGTCAATGCCGTCGTATCTGCCAGGCCCTCTACCATCGTGTCTCCAAGTTCAAACCTCATACGGTCTTTGCCAAACTCCGTGATGTTTCCCGGCTCATATGTGTATGCACCTTTTGACATTAGGTATCAGCTCCCTCCGTAATGCTGTCTGTGGTTGCGTTACCGCCTACGGATTCGTTTGAATTGCCGTCAGCGGAGAATAAAGTGTCGTGCTGTTTCTGAGCCGCTTTCTTGACCGTAGCGCGTGTGTCTAAGGCGTGAAGCAAAATCAGAACGCTGTCGGACTGTACGTTGGCTACTGCCTTTGCACCATCGTCCGCATTCATCTGCAGTACATCGACCACAGACTGAATATCCTCTGCACTGCAGGAAACCGCCGTCACATTGTCACCCTCGCCCTTGACTGTCACGGTAAAAACGGCATTGTCGGAGTCGAACGGTTTAAGCTCTGCGACTGCGGACTGGATCATCTCGTCCACCTGCTCCTGCGTAAATCCTTTGCTTGCATTGGCGACTGCATCGGCCATCATCTTGTCTACCTGCTCCTGCGAATAAAGGGCACCGGACTGTTCCGGTACCCCTGCTTCGTCATTTGCGATTGAGATTACGCCGAGTTTTTCTTCCCTCTCGACATTTAACACAATGTCTGCCGGGATTTCATCCCCTGCGAAGAATTTTCTGCCGCCATAACTGCAGCGTTTCTTTGCAATCAATTTCATGGCGAACCTCCTTATACAGCGTCGCAACCGAAGAATGCGAGATCATCTGCGGTTTTCTTCATGTCGTATGCCATAAGACCCTCAACGAGCTCTGAATGTGTTCCAGGTGTGCCAGGATAATTCAGAACCGGAAGCAAAATTCCATTCTCCAGCATATCCCATGTGAAGATGTAACCTGCAGAAGGCTCCTCGATGGAAGGTGTGTCTGTCGCGTATGCTAACAGGAATGAGTTCGGATCCCCGATATATCCCATATCTGCATTCTGTCCTAATCCAGCTTTGTTCTGAACGGTTCTGTCGAGAACAATTCTGTCAATTTCAAAGAGCTGTGCCAGTACGTTAAGATTTACCTTTGCCGGGTTAGGAGTAGAACCGCCGTATTTTACCCTCTCGAGGATTGCCGGGTGCTCTTTTAACGCATTGTAGACGTTTACACCCAATCCAAGTCTGTTAGGGGTGCGGCCGGTTTCCTCATTGATCTCAGTCATTTTGTTCTGGAAGAAAGCGATCGGGTCACTGTTACCGTTGCTGAACTTGATAAACTGTCCGGATGTAACAGACACGGAATCGGTGCCTGTTGCCTCGTTTTTCCATACTCCTTTGCGCATGAATGATTTTGAAAACTCTGCATCCTGGTGGATGTTTGCCTGTGTTGCAATCACCTTAGTTCTCTGCTGGCGCGGGTCTTTGGTGCGAGGTCCCTGTCTGCGGTTAAGGTCTGTCTGACGGATATTATCAATACCCATAATCATCTGATCTACGTGGCAGGCATAGTTCTCTGTATGCTCTGAGATTACTGCCGGGTCAACTGAACCGTATGCCGGTTTTCTATCCCAGTTATCACGTAACAAATCCTCTTTATCAAATACATAGTAATTGTCAGAGGACAGCTGCACCGGGCAAACAGGAAACATATTCTTTGCAAAAGATGTTGTTTCCTGCTGATAGTAAGCCAGCGCCATTGTTGAAAGCGCTGTGTGCGGTCTAAATGCACCCTTTGCAATTTCTGCCTGGATGCTTTTTGTTGTTCTTTTCATTTACCATTTCCTCCTTCTTTATTTTGCGGCATTCTTCTGATACTTGGAAATCTGAACTCTAACATAGTCATTCTCCGCTGCATTGCTGAGCGCCACGCCGATCACATAATCTCCGTCAGCTGCCTTTGTTGCTTTTCCTGCGGTTGCAGTTACCTCTTCGCCCTTCTTGATGGCTCCGCCAGCAAGAATGTAGCCGATGTCCTTAATCTGAACATCTACCTGGTCGCCCTTTGCAACTTTTCCGGACTCTGCTCCGGAGATGTCGTTATAGCCTGCCTCAATAATTGCAATGCCTACGATAGGTGCTGTGCCGTCGGTCGCTACGACTACATCTCCATTCTCGTCATATTTGAGAATGAGGTTTCTCACATCGTCGATAGCAGCGCCGGCCTGCTCTGCGATTGTCACAGACTGGTTAATCTGTGAGCCGTTGAAGTTTCTCTTTGCCATGGTCTTTCCCTCCTTCCTTAAAATCCTTCCTCAGCGTCGTATGCGTCCATAAGGTCCGGGTTATCTTCCCAAGCCTTAGCCAGCGCATCCGTATAGCTCATGGAAGGTTCTTTCTGCATGTAGCTCTTGGCGATACCTTCGATCTTGCCCTCTGCATCACTTACGTGCACAGAGCCGTGGCCGGACTTGCCTACCTCAGAAAAAACGCCGGACTTGTTGACCGCTTCCACGGTGGCATCAAGAACGGCGATCATATCGTTGTATGCAGTTCCACCGGTAGCTCTGAGAGATTTGAGCATAGGTACAAGCTCCTCTTTCTTCTTGCCGATGATTTCATACTTGCCTGCTACGGCTTCAAGTTCTCTGTTCTCAGCATCCTCACGGAACTTTCTGAGTGCTTCGATTTCTGCCTTAACAGCAGGATTGAGTCCCTTGTAGATGTCCTCGCCATCTGCAGGTGTTTCCTGGTTCTGCTCAGGCTTCTCAACAGACTTTGTTACCGCAGGTTTTCCCTCCGGAGTCTGCTCTGTCTGAGCCGGGTCGTCTGCCATGCCGTATCTCTTCTCAATATCTTCGAGAATGAGAAGCTCGGCCTGGGTCATTTTGCTCTTGTCGATCTTCATATCTTCGTTGTCTCCTTTCGACTGTTTCTTTTTGCCCTGGTCCTTTTTGTCCTCTGTGTCTACCTCCGGATCGTCTCCTTCTCCGGCAGGCTTTCCAGCGGCGGTCTGTGCCTTCTCGATGTTGTCATTCAGCCTTGCAGCTGCAGACTTCATCATTGCCAGGTCACTCTCCGTCACCTCGTCACTCTTTACGATGTTGATTACCTTTCCGCCGGACCAGTTGCTAATCGCTTCCTTCACTACTGCAGTGAACTCGTCAAGGCTCTCATTCATCGCTGTTGCTGCGCCGGTGCTATCCAGCTCCTCGTCATTCAGAATCGAACAGAGGCTTGCCTGCAGTGCGTAGCATATATCCCAAATTTCATCAGCAATCTTTCTGTTCTTGATTTCATTGAAACGCTCGTTGAAACTAACAGAGTTGCCTTTCAGAACTTCCTCTACTGCACTGTCGATCTCTTCCTGGTTCATGCCGGCCTTTTTGCCGATGAAACCGAACAATCGGCTGACAAAACCATTCTTATCGCCATTCTCTCCTGTGGACTGCCCCTTTTCGCCTTTACTCTTTGTTAGCTTAATGTGAGCATCCGGATTTGCACCTTCATCTACAAAATCAACCTTGCTGATTCTGAGATTTTTTAACTTTGTTGCCACTTTGCTTCCTCCTTTCCGCAAGATTTATATTAAAAAAGACACCTTTGCGGTGCCTCTCCTAATAACGGAATGATGTTTCTGTTGCTGATAAACTCTTCTAACTGCTCTACTGTGGACTCTCGCAGGTTATTCAAACCGTAGCGGTCCATAAATTCGAGCAGGAAATCAGAAAAAGGACACCATATCGGATGCCTTGCTGATCTGTTTTATCAATTTG
>ENA-OQHL01000995-OQHL01000995.1-human-gut-metagenome-genome-assembly--contig:-NODE-995-length-16206-cov-2.897319_pt1 | contig 16206 bp, 18 predicted proteins | sample MGYA00242565_ERZ504723 | MGnify/ENA primary metagenome ERZ504723 (study PRJEB26092, sample SAMD00036211) | human gut metagenome | host: Homo sapiens | study: EMG produced TPA metagenomics assembly of... | reverse complement strand
ATAGTAATATGAAAAATCTCACTAAAACGCAAAAATTGACTATTTCCGCCTTGTGTATGGCTTTATATCTGGTTGTTATGATGTGTACGCAAAGCTTTGCCTTCGGACAGTACCAGGTACGCATTGCGACGGCTTTATATGGTTTGAGCGCTATCTTTCCTTTCCTGATAATTCCATTTGGTTTGGTAAATGTATTGGCAAATACTCTGATGGGTGGTTTGGGACCTTTGGATATGTTAGGCGGCGGTTTGGTTGGTATTATGACAAGTCTGACAATAGTTTATGCTAAACGCCATGATTTAGGTAATTGGGCTGTGATGCTGGCAATTACTTTAATACCGGGGTTAGGAGTGCCGGTCTGGCTTTCTGTATTGCTGGATCTGCCTTACTGGCTGTTGGCGTCTACTGTTTTAGTAGGCCAGTTTATCTCCGGTGTCGTGGGTATGGTATTGGTGACAGCTTTAGAACGCTGTGAAATATTTAATTTTGCTTCAGCAAAAAAATTAAGGAGGATTTATGACTTCTGGAAGAGACCAAAAAGAATTGACAGGCGTGAGCCTTTTAGGCAATAAAACTAAGTATCCTACGGACTATGCTCCTGAAGTACTGGAAGCTTTTATTAATAAACATCCCGGCAATGATTATTTTGTAAAATTTAACTGCCCGGAATTTACAAGCCTGTGCCCGATGACAGGACAGCCGGATTTTGCTGCGATCTATATTTCCTATGTGCCTGATCAGAAACTTGTAGAAAGTAAATCGTTAAAGCTGTATTTATTCAGCTTTCGCAATCATGGCGATTTTCACGAAGATTGCGTAAATATTATTATGAAAGACCTGATCAAGCTGATGGAACCGAAATATATAGAAGTTTGGGGTAAATTTACTCCGCGCGGAGGTTTGGCGATCGACCCATATGCCAACTATGGCAAACCGGGCACAGAGTGGGAAGCAGCTGCTAAAAAACGTTTGATGATGCATGATATGTATCCTGAAAATGTAAGTTATCGTTAGTAAGATTTTACTTTAAAGCCGAGGACTGTTCTTCGGCTTTTTATTTTTTGTTTGAAATTTAATAAATAAATTATGATTTGTTGCTGTTTTTAACACAACACCACTTTTTTTCTTTTATACCTTGTGCTACAATAGACTAAATGAAGATTTCTGAAAATTTATTTTTAGAGCTAGTGGGACTAAAAATGGACCACGAGGGACAAAATGCGCTGGGAGATCACTATGGACAGTATTATTAATTTACAGAAAAAAATCGTTCCCGAGCTTACAAATCTTTTAGTTCAGAGATACCAGATATTAAGGCAGGTGAGCCATGAGTATCCTATCGGACGCAGGGCGTTGGCTGCTAGGCTGGGTTTGAGTGAAAGAGTATTGCGGGCACAGGTCGATTTTTTGAAAAACGGTGGTTTACTGGCATTTTCTTCTGCCGGAATGTCGGTGACTGAAGAGGGCGCGGATATTCTGAAAGAGCTTGCTGATTATGTCCGTAAATTGCAGGATCTGAACTCTTTGGAACAGTTTTTATGTGAACGCCTGGATATTGGGCGTGTAGTCATCATTCCAGGAGACTCTGACCAGGAAGAGGTGGTCAAACGTGAAATCGGCCGTGCTGCGGCGAGGATTCTTGGAAATCTGCTGAATGACGGCAAAGAACATATCGTTGCCGTAAGCGGTGGTACAACTATGGCTGCCCTGGCTGCTAATGTAAGCGGCAATGAGCCTAAAACAGTTGTAGTACCAGCCCGCGGCGGTTTGGGTGATAATGTTGAATTACAGGCTAATACTATAGCCACAGTCCTGGCTCAGCGGCTGGGAGCATCTTACAGGCAGCTGTATGTCCCGGACAGCGTCAGTGAAGAGATACTGAATAGTATTTTAGCAGAGGATATTGGGGTCAAATCTTGGTTGATATTATCAAACGGGCCGATATCCTGGTGCATGGTGTAGGACAGGCTTCAGTAATGGCACGGCACCGCAGGCTGCCGCCGGAACTTCATAAAAAAACTGCTGGATGACGGCGCCGTAGGCGAAGCGTTCGGGCAGTACTGCGCTTTAGATGGCAGACAGATCTATATGACAAACAACGCCGGACTGATGCTGCAGGATCTGCCAAAGATCGGAACTGTTATCGGCGTAGCCGGAGGACGGTCTAAAGCAGCAGCTATCTTGTCAGTAATCAGGGCGTCGCGTCAGGATATACTGATAACTGATGAAGCAGCAGCTCACGACATAGTGAGAATGTTGGAAAATGATTAAGGTTACAAGGCACATTAGTGCAAACATATAATTTGCTCAAAGCATAAAAGGAGGATTTTTATCATGACAAAAATTGGTATTAATGGTTTTGGCCGTATCGGCCGCGAGGTTTTCCGTGTTGCTTTTACTAATCCGGAGGTAGAAGTAGTTGCCGTTAACGACTTGACTGATGCTGCAACTTTGGCTCATCTTTTGAAATATGACTCTGTACATGGCACTTTCCCGCATGAAGTTTCTGTTGACGGTGATAATATCGTTGTTGACGGTAAAAAAATCAAAGTTATCGCTCAAACAGATCCTGCTAAGCTGCCTTGGGGTGAATTGGGAGTTGAGATCGTAGTTGAATCTACTGGACGCTTTACTGAAGGTGAAAAAGCAAAAGCGCACTTGACTGCCGGCGCTAAAAAAGTAATTATTTCCGCACCTGCTAAAGGCGAGGATATCACTATCGTTATGGGTGTTAATGAGAAAAAATACAACGCTGCGGAGCATCATATCATTTCAAATGCTTCCTGCACTACTAACTGCCTGGCTCCGTTTACCAAAGTGCTTTTGGAAAACTTCGGTATTGAAAGCGGTTTGATGACTACTGTCCATTCCTATACAAATGATCAGAAAATCCTTGATTTACCGCATAAGGATCTGCGTCGTGCCCGTGCTGCGGCGATGTCCATTATTCCTACTACTACCGGAGCTGCGAAAGCAGTTTCTCTGGTGCTTCCTGAAGTCAAAGGCAAATTGAATGGCTTTGCTATGCGTGTGCCGACACCAAATGTTTCCATCACTGATTTGACCGTTGTTTTGGAAAAAGATACTACTGTTGAAGAAATAAATGCCGCTTTGAAAAAAAGCAGCTGAGGGTGAATTAAAAGGCATTATGGGTTATAATGAGCTGCCTTTGGTTTCCAGAGATTACAATGGCTGTCCGTTGAGCTCTATCGTTGATGGTTTGTCTACGATGATGGTCGGCAAAAGAATGGCGAAAGTTGTCAGCTGGTATGATAACGAATGGGGTTATTCCAATCGTGTGGTAGATCTTGCTGCCTACATTGCTAAACAAGGCCTGTAATTAAAGGAGTATATCATTCTAATGGATAAAAAAAACCTGTGTGATTTAGACGTTGCCGGTCAAAAAGTGCTGGTACGTGTCGACTATAATGTGCCGATGGACGAAACCGGTAAGATTACCGATGATACCAGAATTCGTGCTTCGTTAGAAACTATCAAATATTTACTGGAGCATAAAGCTGCGGTCATTTTGATGGCGCATTTAGGCCGTCCTAAAGGACAAGTTAATATCAAATACAGTCTGGCGCCTGTTGCCAAGCATTTGGCAAAGCTGCTGAATATGCCTGTTGCTTTTGCAGGTGACTGCATCGGTGAAGAAGCTGAAAAAGCAGTACAGAAGCTTAAACCCGGTAAGATTTTGATGCTGGAAAATCTGCGCTTCCATAAAGAAGAAGAAAAAAATGATATGGATTTTGCCGAAAAACTGGCATCTTTAGCAGATCTGTATGTTAATGACGGCTTTGGTGTTTCTCATAGAGCCCATGCTTCGGTGGAAGGGGTTACGCATTTTCTGCCTTCAGCAGCAGGCTTTTTACTGGAAAAAGAAATTCGCTTTGTCGGACAGGCTGTGGAAAATCCACTGCATCCCTTTGTTGCTATCATTGGCGGTGCCAAGGTTTCCGACAAGATCGGCGTGATCGAAAATCTTTTGAAAAAAGTAGATACCCTGCTGATCGGCGGCGGTATGGCCAATACTTTTTTAGCTGCTCAAGGGCATAAAATGGGCAAATCTTTAGTTGAAGATGATAAGATCGCTTTAGCAAAAGAACTGCTGGCTAAGGCCAAAGCACGTAAAGTAAAATTGCTGCTGCCGGTAGATCTGGTAATGGCAGAGACTTTTGCTGCCGATGCCAGCCATAAAGTTGAAAAAGTAGCTAAGCTGGATCAAAAATATATGGCTTTGGATACTGGCCCTGCGACCAGCACTTTGTATCAGGATGCGCTGCAGGATGCTAAAATGATCGTGTGGAACGGGCCCATGGGTGTTTTTGAAATGGATGCCTTCTGCAAAGGTACTGAAGCTGTCGCTCAGGCTGTTGCTAAAAGTAGAGCTATGAGCATTGTCGGCGGCGGTGATTCTGTGGCTGCCATTGAAAAGCTGGGGCTGGCTAAAAAAATTACGCATATCTCCACTGGTGGAGGCGCTTCGCTGGAATATCTGGAAGGCAAAGTCCTGCCAGGTGTTGCGGCTTTAGATGATGTACGCCGTAAAATTGTGGCCGGCAACTGGAAAATGCATAAAAATGTGGATGAAGCAGTTGAACTGGCTGAAGATATCGTCAGTGATACTAATGGGACGCTTAACGAAGTAGTTGTTTTTCCGCCGTTTACAGCACTGGAAAGCGTTGCTGAAGCCATTTACGGTAAACATGTAGGCTACGGAGCTCAGGACCTGCATTGGGAAGATGAAGGCGCTTATACAGGTGCTGTTTCCGGTAAAATGATTGCTGATATCTGCGCTGAATATGTTTTGATCGGTCATTCTGAACGCCGCACCATGTTCGGTGATAATGAAGTGGCTGTTGCTAAAAAGATGCGAGCTGCATACAGAAATGGTTTGAAACCGATGTTATGCGTAGGTGAAAATGCCCAGGAGCGCGCAGAAGGAAAGACTTCACGTAAAATCAGCATGCAGCTGAAAAGTGCCTTAAAGGGCATTACTCCTGATGAAGCGGAAGTTTTGGTTGTTGCCTATGAACCATTGTGGGCTATTGGCAGCGGTCAGGCTGCAACTGCTAAAGATGCTCAGGAAGTATGCCTGCTGATCAGAAATAAGCTGGAAAAACTATTTTCTGCAGATATCGCGCGTAAGGTTCGTGTTTTATATGGCGGCAGCGTTAATGCTAAAAATGCCGCAGATTTTGCAATCAGCGGTATCGACGGAGTTCTTGTAGGTGGGGCGAGCCTGGATGCGCAAGCGTTTTCTGCTATCGCACGCAGTATATAAGGGGTGACGAAAATGGCAAAACAGCCGCTATTGCTGATGATTTTAGATGGCTGGGGTATTGCTCCGGCAGGGCAGTATAATGCAGCTGCTTTGGCAAAGACACCTAATTTGGATGCTTTGTTCGACAAATATCCGCATACGCGCTTATCCTGTTCTGGTGCAGCCGTAGGCCTGCCAGACGGGCAGATGGGTAATTCCGAAGTCGGTCACTTGAATATCGGGGCAGGACGTATTGTCTATCAGGAGCTGACAAGGATCACTAAAGCCATAAAAGACGGTGACTTTTTTGAAAACACTGTTTTGAGTAAAGCTATGCAGACCGTAAAAGCCAACGGCAGTGCGCTGCACCTGCTGGGTCTTGTTTCTGACGGTGGAGTGCACAGTCATATCAGTCATTTGTTTGCTCTATTAGAAATGGCTAAACGGCAGGGCCTGAACAAGGTTTATGTACATGCTTTTTTAGACGGACGCGATGTTGGACCGCAGACTGCCGATGTTTATCTGGCAGAACTTGACGCGGAGACGAAGCGTATCGGCGTGGGTAAAATCGCTACAGTAGCAGGGCGTTATTACGCTATGGACCGCGATAAACGCTGGGAACGTGTGCAGAAAGCTTATGACGCTATGGTTTTGCATGACGGCACTGTTTGTACTGATGCGGTCAGCGGTGTGCGTGCTTCTTATGCGGGCGGGGTCACTGATGAATTTGTAGTTCCGTTCATAGCTGCACCTGAAGCAGATTCCTGCGTCAAAGCCGGTGACGGCATGATTTTTTTCAATTTCCGTCCCGACAGGGCAAGGCAGCTGACCAGAGCATTTGTAGATGAAGAATTTCCTTATTTTGCGCGTCCTCAGACAGCCCGTCCGGTAAATTTTGTTTGTATGACGCAGTATGACGAAACTATAAAAGCTCCCGTTGCCTTTGCTCCGGAAACGCTGGAAGATACGCTGGGCAAAGTACTGGCTGACCACAAGCTTCAGCAGCTGCGGATCGCCGAAACGGAAAAATATGCTCATGTGACCTTTTTCTTTAATGGCGGCGAGGAAGAACCGAATATCGGTGAAGACAGAGTTCTGATTCCGTCACCGAAAGTGGCTACCTATGATCTGCAGCCGGAAATGAGCGCCGAGCTTGTGACAGATAAGCTGGCAGAGCTTCTGGATACAGATAAGTACGACATGATAATATTGAATTTTGCCAATCCCGATATGGTAGGGCATACAGGCGTGCTGAATGCTGCTGTCAAGGCAATGGAAACTGTCGATGCCTGTGTGGGGCGTATTGTTGAAAAGGTATTGTCACTGCATGGAACAGCCTGTATTACGGCTGATCATGGCAATCTGGAAAAGATGCTTGACGAAACGACAGGGCAGCCTTATACGGCTCACACAACGAATCAGGTTCCTTTTTTGGTAGTCAGTGATGAAAAACATACTTTGCACGAAGGCATTTTGGCTGATATTGCGCCGACGCTGCTGGAACTGCTGAAAATCAAGCAGCCTGCTGCGATGACAGGGAAAAGTCTGTTAACAGATAAAATAAATGATGAGGTGAAGTTAGAGTGGCAATGATTACTGAAGTATATGCAAGAGAAATTTTGGATTCCCGCGGCAATCCGACTATCGAAGTAGAGGTTTGCCTGGAAGACGGTTCCGTTGGACGCGCTGCTGTTCCTTCAGGAGCGTCTACCGGCGCGCATGAAGCGGTAGAGCTGCGTGATGGTGATAAAACCGCTATCTGGGCAAAGGCGTGACTAAAGCAGTCGATAATGTCAACGACGTTATTGCTGAAGCTTTGATTGGACTGGAAGCAACCCGTCAGGTAGAAATCGACGAGATGCTGATCCGCTTGGACGGGACACCAAATAAAGGAAATTAGGCGCCAACGCTATTTTAGGCGTCTCCATGGCTGTAGCCAAGGCTGCCGCTGCTTCTGTAGGGTTGCCGCTGTATCTGTATCTGGGCGGTGTTTCCGCACAGGAGCTGCCGGTACCGATGATGAATATTCTGAACGGCGGGCAGCATGCTGATAATAACGTCGATATTCAGGAATTTATGATCATGCCGGTCGGCGCTGCAAGCTTCAGCGAGGCTTTGCGCATGAACGCTGAAATCTATCATGGTTTAAAGGCCCTGCTGAACGCTAAAGGACTGGGAACAGGCCTGGGTGATGAAGGTGGTTTTGCGCCGAATCTGAAATCCAATGAAGAGGCGATCGAAGTCATCCTTGAAGCAGTGAAAAAAGCAGGCTATAAACCGGGCGAAGATATCATGATCGCTTTAGACGTTGCTGCTAGCGAATTTTATAAAGATGGAAAATATCAGATGGAAGGCGAAGGTTTGGTAAAAACCTCCAACCAAATGGTAGATTATCTGGCTGCTTTGTGCGAAAAATACCCGATCGTTTCAATCGAAGACGGTTTGGCGGAAGACGACTGGAAGGGCTGGAAAGCGCTTACGAAGAAATTAGGCACTAAAGTTCAGCTGGTTGGCGACGATCTGTTTGTTACCAATGAAGAACGTTTGCTTGAAGGTATCAAAAATGATACTGCTAACGCTATTTTGATCAAAGTCAATCAGATCGGTACTTTGACAGAGACCTTCAATGCTATTGAAACTGCTAAACGGGCAGGCTATACCTGTATTATTTCGCATCGCAGCGGTGAAACCGAAGATACTACATTGGCAGATATTGCCGTTGCTGTCAATGCCGGACAGATCAAAACAGGTGCTCCGGCACGTACTGACCGCGTGGCCAAATACAACCAGCTGCTCCGTATCGAGGAAGACCTCGGCGGCGCTGCCAAGTATAAAGGCAAAGCTGTATTTTACAACATTAATAAATAATCGGAGTAACGGTTATTTTGAAGCAGGGCAGATACCGGACGCGTATTTGCCCTGCTTTTTACTAAATTTTGTACAATTTTTTATATTTTACCGTTGTAAGCTGTATAACATTATGATAGAATAGTTAGGTACTAAGTAAAAGAGGAGGTAAGCTTTGTGATTGCAACTGTCTTAATGGTATTAGACGTAATCGTCTGTATCGCCTTGATAGCGTCTGTGTTAATGCAGTCCGGGAAGGGCTCAGGCTTGTCAGATGCGTTCGGCGGAGGCGGTGGTGGTGCCTTCTTCGGCAAGGGTAATGATGTTGATACTTTAATGGCTAAAGTTACGATTGGTTTGGGTACTGCTTTTGGTATCATCACGCTTGCTCTGGCAAAAATCAACGGTTAATTTGGTTAAAAAGAACGCTCTGCGTTCTTAATTTTTAAAAACTCAAAAGAAACAGAAAGGGGATCAATGTTTTGAGTACTTATTTAATTTTATCCATAGTCGTCGGTCTTGTTGCCCTCGGCGTGGCAGTAATGCTCAGTAACGCTATCAGCGCTGCTAATGCCGGTACTGCCCGTATGAAGGAGATCGCTGGCTATATCCATGAAGGTGCAATGGCATTTCTGTACAGAGAATACAAATATCTTGCTATCTTCATCGTTGTTGTTGCTGCAATTATTGCTACATTCTTATCCGTAAGCACTGCGCTCTGCTTTATCGGCGGTGCTGTATTCTCCATCTGCGCAGGTTATCTGGGCATGAACGTGGCTACTAAAGCTAACGTTCGTACAGCTGAAGCTGCCCGTCATGGCATGAGCGAAGCTCTGAAAATCGCTTTCTCCGGCGGCGCTGTAATGGGCCTGGGTGTTGTAGGCCTTGGCATTGCCGGCCTGTCTGTAGCTTATTTTGTTTTTGACCGTAACATTGATATTGTTACCGGTTTTGGTCTGGGCGCAAGCTCGATCGCATTGTTTGCCCGTGTTGGCGGCGGTATTTATACTAAAGCTGCTGACGTTGGTGCTGACCTTGTTGGTAAAGTTGAAGCCGGTATCCCGGAAGACGATCCGCGTAACCCTGCTACTATCGCTGATAACGTAGGCGATAACGTAGGCGACGTTGCCGGTATGGGTGCCGACTTGTTTGAATCCTATGTAGGCGCAATTATCTCCGCCTTGACTCTGGGTGCAGTTGCATATCCCGGCGGTGAAGGTGTCGAATTTGTTTTCATGCTGGCTGTTGCCGGTATCCTTGCTTCTATCATCGGTGTTATGTTTGCCCGTTCCAGCAAATCTCAAAACCCTCAGGCTGCACTGAACAGCGGTACTTACATCGGTGGTGCTATCGTTATCGCTGCTGCTGCTTATCTTTCCAACAGCCTGTTTGGTTCTCTGGATGCATTCTGGGCTATTGCAGCAGGTCTGCTTGTTGGTATGATCATTGGCAAGATCACCGAGATTTATACCTCTGCTGATTTCGGGAGTGTTAAGAAAATCGCTCAACAATCCGAAACCGGTCCGGCAACCACTATTATTGCCGGTTTGGCAGTTGGTATGTATTCTACTTTCTGGCCTATGCTTTTCATCTGCATCGGCGTAATCGTATCCTTCTTTGTAATGGGCGGCGCTACTAACGGCGGCATGGGACTGTTCGGTATCTCTCTGGCTGCTGTAGGTATGCTCTCCACCACCGGTTTGACCGTTGCTGTTGACGCTTACGGCCCGATCGCCGACAATGCCGGCGGTATTGCTGAAATGTCCGAGCTTCCTCCTGAAGTTCGTGAAATCACTGATAAACTTGACTCAGTTGGCAACACTACTGCTGCTATCGGCAAAGGCTTTGCTATCGGTTCTGCTGCACTTACTGCACTGGCTCTGTTCTCTGCTTATGCGCATACCGTTAACCTCACTACCATTGACTTGCTCAACCCTGTAACTTTGGTTGGCCTGTTCATCGGCGCAACTCTGCCGTTCGTTTTTGGCGCTATGACCATGGAATCTGTTGGTAAAGCCGCTTACGAAATGATCGAAGAAGTTCGTCGTCAATTCCGTGAGATCCCTGGTTTGCTGGAAGGCAAAGCTAAAGCTGACTATCGTAAATGCGTAGATATCTCTACTGCTGCTGCCTTGCACGAAATGATTCTGCCGGCGTTCTGGCAATCGTTGCTCCGCTGCTGATCGGTTTCCTCTTTGGTACTGAAGCATTGGGTGGTATGATTGGCGGCTCTTTGGCAGCCGGCGTGCTGGTAGCTATTTTGATGGCTAACGCAGGCGGTGCCTGGGATAATGCTAAAAAATACATCGAATCCGGTGTTCATGGCGGTAAAGGCAGTGAAGCTCACAAAGCAGCTGTTACCGGCGACACCGTAGGCGATCCGTTCAAAGATACTTCCGGACCTGCAATGAACATCCTCATCAAATTGATGACTATCGTTTCCTTGGTATTTGCTCCGGTTCTGGCTGCTCATGGCGGCATTCTTCTGAACTTCTTTAAATAAGAATTGTAAGTTGTTTGTAAAATCCCACATCTTCGGATGTGGGATTTTTTTTCATATGGTATAATAATATAGTATAAGTAAGATTAGGAGCGTAATTACAGTGCAGTCATTCAGTGGTAATGAAGAATTTTTCTTTCAAGGCGGCAAACAGGGTATAGTATTGGTTCACGGTTATACGGGAGCTCCGGGAGAGATGCGCCTGCTGGGAGAATATCTGCATCAGCAGGGGCTGACAGTACTGGGCGTGCGTTTAGCAGGGCATGGTACTACGCCGCAGGATCTGAACGAGACAAAATGGCAGGACTGGTATAAGGCTGTAAGCGATGGTGTGTATCGCCTGCAGGCTGGCTGCGATAGAGTTTCAATAGTGGGACTGTCCATGGGAGGACTGCTGACTATTAAAGCTGCGGCTGAATTACCGGTAGCGAAAGCGGCTATCCTGGCAGCGCCGATTTACGTTTGTGACAGAAGGGCTCCTTATCTGCCGTTACTGCGTTTTTTTATCCGTTACCTGAAAAAACGTCAGCGCCAGTATCAGGTGCCGGCAAGCTACAGCGTTTGTTATCATATGATGCCGGTCAAGCCGCTGAGCAGCCTGTTTGAGCTGGTCGATTTGTGCAAAAAAAAGTATTTGCAGTCAATAAAAATACCCTGCCTGGTGATGCAGTCAAAAGTAGAGCATACGGTAAAACCTGCCAGCGCTCAATATATTTATGATCATCTGGGCACAGCTGATAAAAAACTTGTTTGGTATCATCATTCCGGACATATACTGACCCTTGATAATGAACGGGATGATGTTTTTCAAAAAATTTATGAATTTTTGATGGAGTAAGAAAATGCAGGAAAAAGAATATACCTGGTGCTTTGCCTGCGGCAAAGATAATCCTATCGGTTTAAAAATGGAATTTACAATGGATGCCGAGGAATGTGTGGCTTATTTTACACCCAGACAGGAGCATCAAAGCTATGACGGGAGAATGCATGGCGGTCTGATCAGCGTCTTACTGGACGAGATCATGGGCCATTACCTGTTCGTCACAGAAGGAAAACCTGCCTATACGGCAAAAATGGAACTGCGTTACCGGCAGCCCGTTATGATTGGTGAAACGGTAAAATGTGTAGGCCGGCGTTTGAAACAAAAAGGCCAGTCTGGTAGAAATGCAGGGCCAAATAATTACGAAAGATGGCATCGTAGCTGCTGAAGCAGTGGCAAAAATGATGCTTGAGGAAGATAATGCAAGCGAAAAGCAGTAAAACAACAATATTAGATTTTATGCGGAGCAGCTCGTATGCACCGCAGACAGCAGAAGCACTGATCGAAACGATCCCCATTAGCGGAAATCTTGATCACTTCTGGAAAGACATGCTGGAACTGGAAGAAAACGGTGAGATTATTAAAACCCGTTTCGGGACCTACGGCCTGCCTGAAAAAATGGGCTTGGTCGTTGGCAGATTCCAGCTGACCAGCAAGGGATTTGGGTTCGTGATACCTGATAACAAAGGCGAACGTCCCGATGTATTCATTCCACCCCGAGCTTTAGGCGGTGCAATGAACAATGACCGTGTAATGGCACGTGTGGAAAGCTCCAGCGGCGGCAATAAGCCGGAGGGAGAGATAATTCGTATCATCACTCATGCGAATAATAAGATTGTCGGTATTTTTCATCAAAGCGGAGATTTTGGCTTTGTAACACCCGACGATAAACGTATCGGGCAGGATATTTATATTATGAAAAGACATTTCGGCGGGGCCAAGACCAACCAGAAGGTAGTGGCAGAAATCACCGAATGGCCGGTTGAACGGCGCAACGCCGAAGGCAAGATCATTGAGATTTTGGGCAACGTAGGCGATGTGGGGCTGGAGATCCTTTCGATCATCAAGCAGAATGATCTGCCGCTGGAATTTCCGCCGCAGGTCATCGAAGCCTCGAAACGTGTGCCTAAAAGCATCAAGCAAAGCGAATTGGAAGGCAGACGTGACTTGCGCGATCTGCCGATCGTGACTGTTGACGGTGATGATGCTAAAGATCTGGACGATGCTGTTTATGTCAAACAGCTTGGCAAAGATGAATTTTTACTGGGAGTACATATCGCCGATGTCAGCTATTATGTAAAAGAAAACGCTGTTTTGGATAAAGAAGCACGTGAGCGCGGCACCAGCGTCTATCTGGTAGACAGGGTGCTGCCGATGCTGCCCGAGCGTTTATCCAACGGTATTTGCAGTCTTAATGCAGGCGAAGACCGCTTAACGATGTCCTGTGAGATGCATATCGACCGTAAGGGCCGCATTTTAAGCTACGAGATATTCCCGTCGGTCATTCATGTCCGCCACCGTCTCAGCTACCGTATTGTGCGTGAGATACTGGTGAACGGTGACGAAGAACTGGCGCAGAAGTACGAAGATGTAGTACCGATGCTGAAAATGATGGAAGAGCTGTGCCTGGTGCTGCGCAAAAAGCGTACGACACGCGGCGCTATCGACTTTGATCTGCCGGAACAAAAGGTCATTCTGGACGAACAGGGGCGACCGGTGGAGATCGTGCAGAGGATCCGCAGCATAGCTGAATCTATTATCGAAGAATTTATGCTGGCAGCCAACGAAACTGTTGCGCGCCATATGTTTAACCAAAAGTGGCCGTTTATCTACCGTGTCCACGACTTGCCCAACGAAGAAAAAATGAAAGACCTGGCCAAGCTTCTGGCCAACTTTAACGTTAAGCTCAAGGTCAGCGAAGAAACGAAACCGGGCGAAGTGCAGAAAGCTTTGGCGGAAATGGCTGGCAAGCCTGAGGAACGGCTGGTATCGACAGTAGCTTTACGTTCGCTGAAACAGGCTGTTTATCAGACCGAGAATATTGGGCACTTTGGCTTGGCGGCAGAGTATTACACGCATTTCACATCGCCGATCAGGCGTTATCCTGACTTGATAGTGCACCGTCTGCTGCATGAATGGGTGAGCGACCCGGCAATGAATGACCAAAAAAGCGAAAAGCTGGAACTGAACCTTGACGCGATCGCCGAACATTCCTCGATCCGTGAACGTGCGGCTGCAGAAGCAGAACGTGCTACGGTCGATTTGAAAAAAGCGGAATATATGGCCGGCCATATCGGCGAAGAATTCGACGGAGTTATTTCCGGCGTCACTGCCTTCGGAATGTTTATCGAACTGGAGAACGGTGTTGAAGGGCTGGTACATATTTCCAGCCTGATGGACGATTATTATGAGTTCTATGAGGACAGATACGCCCTGCTGGGCTCGCATACACGGAAGGTCTACCGTTTGGGTGACCCGGTGCGGATCGAGGTCTTACAGGTCAATATTGCCGACAGGAACATCGACTTTATTATGGCCGGTGAGAACGATGCTGTGCGCGACAGGATAAAGGCTCAGCTTTTAGGGCAGCGCAGCCATGCTTCGGCACGCAGCGCGATAGAAAAAAGCGGCGGCAAAAAACATGGTAAAAGCGGCAGTCGCAAAAAGCCGCTGGAGAAACGCGGCAAAGGCGGCGTTGGCGGCAATAAATATGTCAATCACGCGAAAAGCAAGAAAAAAGGCCGCAAGAAAAAATAACCACAACCAGGTGAACAATAATGGCAGAAAAGAAAATCAAAATCATTGCGGAAAACAGAAAAGCCAGACATGATTTTACGATCCATGAAACCTACGAAGCCGGTATTGAGTTGACAGGTACGGAAGTAAAATCACTGCGGGCAGGCAAAGCCAATATGAAAGACAGCTACGCCCAGATCACCAAAACGGCCGAGGTCTATGTTTATAACCTGCATATCAGCCCTTATGATCAGGGTAACCGTTTCAACCATGAGCCTTTGCGCAACCGCAGGTTGCTGCTGCACCGCGAGGAAATACGCCGCCTGATCGGCAAGGTCAAAGAAAAAGGCTACGCTTTGGTGCCTTTAAAAATGTATTTTACTCACGGGCTGGTAAAAATGGAGCTGGCGCTGGCGACTGGCAAAAAGCTGTATGATAAACGGCAGGACCTGGCTAATAAAGACGCCAGGCGGGAAATGGAACGCGCAATGAAAGAGCGTAACCGTTAAAAGTTGCATATTCTTCACAGGACGCCGCTTGCAAGTAGCAGGCGCCTGTGTTAGAATAATTAGAGCCTTACAGGCCATATTTATAACCGGGGATGTACTGGTTTCGACGGGGGTAGGTGTGGTATGATAAGCGAGCCGTGGTTCCGTTAGCACGTTAAACGGCGGACGTTTAAAGTAAACGCAAAAACTGATTACGCTTTAGCAGCTTAATGCTAACGTCTTTCCGATCCTCCTCCCATGGGAACGGAAAAGACGCAAACAGTGGGATACCCGTAAGCCAATTCTCGGAGGCGGACAGGGGAAACTCATCGAGATAGCGACCGCGAAGCCTGCCGCTTGGCGTCAAGGAAGCAAAATCTAAATTAGCGGCTGCGCTCGGAGAAAGTCATATTGCAATATTTTCGGACAGGGGTTCGACTCCCCTCATCTCCACCAATTGCACTAATTTAAAACTTATCATAAAATACGACCCTGGCGACAAGCCGAAGGTCGTATTTTTTTATGCCGTGACAGTTGTAAAAACAACGGTGAATATTTGAGTGTAACTAATGGTTTGAAAGTATCATTTGTAAAATTTAAAATTATTTAAAATATACTAAATGTTGGAAAAGTTTTACTATAGTTGACTTTATTATATAAAATGCTATAATTGTATTAAGAAAATAGGAGGTGTTTTATGAAATTATCTAAAAAGTTATTTACAGCAGGAATTGTCGTTGCACTGACCTTGAGCGTTGCTGCATCGGCTTTGGCGGCAGAATTGACTGTTAAAACGAAAAAAATCAACGAGGCCAGGTGAAAATAGCCACACCGGTCATCACCGGATCTGAAGGCGGCGTAAAGATGGATACGCTGTTGACGCAAATGACTACCAAAAATACTGTAGCTGAGATCTATAAATATTTATCCAGCGACAGCCAGAAAATCACTTTAGACAACTATCTTGATTTCACTAACGGTTCTCCTGATCCTGTCAAAGAAGGCTTTGCACTTGTAAAAGGCAGCGCTTTCCTTGTAAATGCAGGTTTTGATAAAGAACAAAAGGCACTGGGTAAAACACAGGCTGCTGAAAAATACAGATTGGATATCGACTATACTGCTTATACAGTCGATTCCGAAATTTTATCGTTGGAACAATACGCCAGCGCTTATACCGGCGGTGCGCATGACAACGAATCTATCACAACGCTGACCGTTAACCCGAAAACAGGCAGGATCTATACCCTGGCCGATATGTTCGTTCCCGGCAGCGACTATAAAGCACGTTTGGAATCTGATCGCTATCCAGCAAAAAGGCGTACAGATTGCTCGAACAAATGAAAAAACCAACCGTTGCTTATCAAAAAGTTATTGTTTCCGGTAACGAAAAAATTCTATCTGAATTCTGATCTTGATAACTGGGGCATTTATGTTGTTTACAACCCGGGTGAAGTTGCACCGATGGCAGCCGGTATCCAAAAATACTATCTGCCTATCGATACGATCTCAGATATTATCAGCTATCAACTGAAATAAAAGAACATAAAAA
>ENA-OQHL01000994-OQHL01000994.1-human-gut-metagenome-genome-assembly--contig:-NODE-994-length-16208-cov-2.490081_pt1 | contig 16208 bp, 16 predicted proteins | sample MGYA00242565_ERZ504723 | MGnify/ENA primary metagenome ERZ504723 (study PRJEB26092, sample SAMD00036211) | human gut metagenome | host: Homo sapiens | study: EMG produced TPA metagenomics assembly of... | reverse complement strand
AAAAAGGAAAGGCGCACCGAATGACCGTTTTGCAACATTATATTCAGATACGAAAGCAGGAATACATCAATCATTCCTCCCAAAACAAACTAACCAGTGCTCCTTCCCGATAATTACGATTCACAAATACGGCAACAGGACATTTCACCTGTTCCATTATGTCATCAATCTTATCACGGAAGAGCGTCAGCCATAAAATAGCTCCCGGAGTTCCCGGCATTTCGGGACGGTAATGGCTACCGGCTCCTAAAAGCAACATATCAGGATGCTCTTTGCGAATAAAATGAATCATTTCCTGTACCAGCTTATCCGTCACCCGATAGTGATTGTCCACCTGAATATTCAGTTCGACAGCTCTTTGGTTGAGTAAAGCAAAGCTTTCGCTTTCATAATGCTGGGCATCCAACGGATTCAAATCCGTACCCACTGTATAATGCGCTGCAATCACATTGCTTTCTTTCATTCAAGCTTGCCATTCCCGAAATAAACAAATCAATGAAAATGGAAAGCAGACTGCGCCCGGACTCCGGACGACCAAAACAAAATATAAGTTTGCGCTTCAAAGATAACTTTTCTTCCCGATGTACAAAGAAACGTTCGACTAAATGTAGCAGCGGAGTGGTCATAAAGGTTGTAACTAGCGCCATAATGACCAAAATTACGAAAATAGACGGGGGAAGAACTCCCATTTCGTAACCAATATTCAATGCCACCAACTCCATCAATCCGCGCGTATTCATTAAGGTACCCACTGTCAGACTATCCTTCCATGACTCACCTACCAGACGAGCAGCTATGGCACAGCCACCGAGCTTACCGACTATGGCCACTGTCACCAGCAGCAAACACACCATCCACAACTCCGGACTGTTGATCAGACCTATCTCCGTACGCAAGCCTGTGAAAGCAAAGAATAACGGCAGGAAAAAAACCAAAGAAATGTCTTCCACCTTTTCCATCATCACTTTTCGGAAACCCAGATTCGACGGCATCACCACTCCTGCCATGAACGCTCCGAACAAAGCATGAATACCGATAATCTCTGTCAGGCAGGAAGAAATGATCAGAATCAGCAGGATAAATGCCACAAACGTTTTATTGATCGCCTCCTTATTGGCATACACCTCTCCCACCTTTTTCAGAAACGGACGCACAACCAAAAACATGACTGCAATATACGCCACAGCCAATCCCACAGAATAGAGAGCACTGGCAAAGCTACCCGCCTTTGAAATAGCAATAACAACAGCCAGCAAACACCAGGCAGTCACATCATCATTGGCAGCAGAAGCAATCGCAAGAGTCCCCAAAGGAGTTTTGGTCATATTTCGTTCCTGAATGATACGCGCCAGTACGGGAAAAGCGGTAATACTCATGGAGATGCCTATAAACAAGGCAAAAGGCAGAAAGGGAGTATGATCGGCAGCATACGTTTCGTAAATCCAGTAAGAAGACAGAATACCCAGAAAGAAAGGTACTAAAATCCCGGCATGACTGATCACCAGCGTTTCATTTATCTTATTTTTCAGCACACTGAAGTCCAGTTCCATACCGATAACGAACATGAAAAGGATCAGTCCGACCTGACTCAACAATTCAAGATTGGTCAGCGAATGGACAGGGAACAGGAAATGAAAAGCTTCCGGGAAAAAAAGCCCCAAAACAGAAGGCCCCAAGACAATACCGGCTACGATTTCTCCAATCACTCCCGGTTGCCCGATAAGACTAAACAAATAGCCGAAAAGACGCACCATCAACAGCACGGCAATAATCTGAATGAGTAACGTCGTCAGCGGATGATGCAGATTATCTTGCATAAATTGTAGAAACATGGCAAAAGGCCCGTCTTGTACCGTGTTTAACGTATTCGCAGCGTGATGTGAAAACCTGTCGCCCTCTTCAATAGCGACATAAATCAACCCTCCAAACAGAAGGAGCATAAGTACATAAATGATGTAATTCTTCCGGGCTTTATTCTGCATAAACTTGTTTTTTTGCTATTTGTTGCATAATTATAATAAAAACAAACGAAAAAGGCAGATAGTTTGGCAAAAATAGTAAATATTCAAACAAAATCTTGTTTTTTTGCTGCAATCTATGTAACTTTAGGCTAGCTTAATTGTTTTAAGTAGGAAATTCAAAAAAAATGTCCTGCCCGCAGGCAAGCACTATGAGAATACAGTTTGAAATTAAAGAAAAGTTGCCGGAACTCATTGAGGAAATTCTGCATTCCGACAAATGGCAAACTTCCGTGAAGGAAGAAATCAGCGGTCGGACGACCGTTGTGATCCGTGACCAAGCGTATGGTTCAGAAGCAACGATTGAGATTTACGCTCAATCCATCGAAATCAAAACCGCATGGTCAAAGTACTTCTATCGTATATTCGTTGCCAACGATCTTGTCTGGTGCGAATATAACGGTGCCTATCGTGGACTATTGGAACAAGTGCTCCTGCCCACTATTACTCCTAAAGAAAGCCTGCTTGATTCTGATGTTACTGAAAGTCCACTCTATGGACGTGAACATAAGAAGTTAAGAGAATATGCCGAAGATAACCTGAAGCTGAAACAATTCCGCCGGGAAAACTTCAACGAACAGAGGAATGGAACCGCAGCATTCGATCATCCTAAACGGGTTTATGATGAGTTTATAAAAGAAGACTATGTAGTGACACCGAAAGGCAATAAATAATAGAAAAGGGTACCGCTGAGGGTACCCTTTTCTATATTATAAATGCTCTCCCTATCCGCCAGATAAAGAAAGTACCCCGCCAGTTACTTCAATTTTGCCTTATAAGTCTTTTCCGAGAAATGTCAGATTCAGAAAAAAGAAAGTTTCTGCTCTTTAAATCTCCCCGAAGTCAACCTTCAGTTGATCTGTATATTTTCACCCCATAAAAGAAAAGCCGTACTGCGGCTACGAAACTCAAAATTAAGTCCGGTACTCAGATAATAATTCGTTGTCGTCTTATCATGCACTGAAATATATGAGTCTCCCATACCTGCTCCTAGCAATAAACGTACCGGTTTACTATAAGGATTTCCCAATGTATAGCTGCCTCCCAGCATCAAACGATGTTGATTACGAAAGCTTATACTGGAATGCGAAGACTCCAGCCGGCTCCAGTCAACAAACTTATAGTCGATGGAAGCCATCCAGCGCAACGTAGTGTAAGATGCTCCGAATCCGATAAACTGCGGCAAACAAGTGCGATACTTTTTTCCTTTTTCTTCAATGCTTCCGCTGGAACTGCTACTGCTCACCGCATGATCATTATCCTGCATCAAGTCTTGAGAATATCCATATACGACTCCCGCCACTGCCGAACGGTAATAATCCAGCTTATAGGTATACTGCAATCCGAAATCAGCATAAATCGTATGTTTATGCGAACTATTACTTTCAGTTGCACTCCCTTGAGTTTCTGTTTGTGAAATACTTCCTCCCACATAAGAAAAGTTTGCACCCAGTGAAAGCCCTTTCCACAGTTCGTGCGCAACACTGATGCCCATTTTGGATAACCCTCCCTCACCTTGAAAAAGTGAAGTCACCGTACTTCCGTCCGTACCCGCCACATCCTGATCGAGCGATATGGCATACCCTACACTACTGACAGGAGCCATAAAAATAGCTCCATACCAACGGGGAGCTATACGAAATCCAACAGCCAAATTATTAAGATTGCCATTAAAAGAGTGATTGCTCGCTCCTGACTGTGAATATTTCAGATAAGACCCGCTAACACCCAAATCGAAAAAGAAATACTGCGGCAATAATCCCGTTAAAGAAGCCGGATTGGCACTATTAACCACATTTTCTCCACGCAATGCAATGCCGACTCCACCCAAACCGGAATAAATTCCGCCTTCTCCGGTGGACAATTCGCCGAGTCCGAACATGGAAACCGGAGAACTCGTCATATTTTGGGCAACCACATTCAATAAGTTCGCACCTAGTATAAGGATAGATAAAACTCTTCTTTTCATTTCGTATATGTCTTATAATAAATAGTGAGTGATACATTATTATCATGGTCATTCACAGGGTGTTTGCTATCTCCCAGCACCACTCCCTGAACGGTATTATAAAAAGCATTGTCAGAGAGAAATATTTGCAGCTTCTCACGGCTCTCCCCCGCCGTCCCCAGATTATTCTGAATAAACGAGGTGATATCAAACGAATAGTGAGTATCTTCATAATAGACATTATCTTCCACCAGACTTCCCGTTTGCACGGTATTTCCCGAGATGTCAGTAATGACACTCTGAGTGGCGTTATTCTGGTCTGCCGTATAAAGAGACAACGATTTCGGTAATGGATACTTTCCGTTATACGTACCTTTGATAGGATATAGCTTGAGTACTGCACTTTCAATGGAAACAAGCCTTCCGGTCTGATTCAGATTATTCAGATAGGGAAATTCGACATTGATATACATACCGGTCAGCCCTTGCAGATACACCTGATGTTCGCTCTCGGAAGAAGGCAGTTCATAATCTGTTCCTGCCTTGAGATTCTCCAAAGGAGTATTAGTACGGTCATGTTCCACCTTGGTGTAGTTCAGTGAAGTGCTGGCATTGAACACTAAGGTCTGTTCCGTAGGCTTCTCTTTCAGTTCATGATAATAAAGGGTAATACAAAAACTCGAATCGTTCACCTGAAAGCCGTTAATGCACGTCCCGTTTTCATCGGGAATAAAAGCTATTCCTTTGAAGAAAGCCCGGAAACGATCCTGAGACTCCATACATTCATCATCTTCCAGCATTAAATTAAACCACTTCTTTCCCCATTCGTCAGGCAGGCGCGTTTCATGTAACTCGTTCCGATAGCCGGGTGTAGGACGTATAGAAACAGAACCAAGATGATTATTCTGATTATAGCTAACGTTGGTCTTATTAAACAGGTAACCGTTATCTTCCAGAGAGAGTCCTTGCGATAAACTATATAAGTCAATACGATGATAGACCAGTGTATCCCCCAGATAATCCCCGGAAGTATACCATTTGAACGTGATAGAGTCAAACTGATAGTCAGTAGTCTCATTAAGTGAATGAGAAGGTACTTGATATTCTGCATAAAACGAAGTTTTTATTTCTCCGTAAAGATCATCCTTAAATCGCCCGATCTGACAGATCGTATCTCCCGAAGTTGCCAGAGAATCGGCTAATAATGTGCTCAGAGTCACCATACATGTATCTGTCACTACATTTATAAAAGAACTCTCTACCCATTTACTTCCAATGGAAGAAGATTTCATCCCTACAGGAGAATATTGTACAAAATAGAGTAATGAATAAAAAGTGTAATGAATAGTCTCATAATGAATATTATTTTTGAGTTGCAAAGGAACCCCTTTAGGAAAGCATCCCCAAAATTAATCGACTATTTCCCGCTATTTATAGACTCGGTTTTGTTCGATAGAGAAAATAGGGCTATTTGTCGATATCTTTTTTTCTTCAACCGCATTGATAACTACATTTGCCCCAAGTTTAAAACGTAATAAAACGAATGGAAATAATGAAAAAACTACAACTGTTATTAGTGTCAATAGCTATGCTATCCATGTTCTCATGTTCAGATGATGATGACGACACATTAGGTGTGTGGTATCGCCGTTCTGATTTCGATGGAAGGGCAAGAGAGGACGCAGCCGGATTTGTGATAGATAACCGGGGATATTTGTGCGGTGGATATCGGGGAAAAGACCAACGGGAAAGAGACTGTTGGGAATATAATATTGATAACGACTGGTGGACGCAATGTGCCGACCTTCCCGAAGAGGCGGCGGCCCGGAACGGGGCTGTCGGATTTGCGATCAACTCCAAAGGATATGTGACTACGGGATATACCGTATACAGAGACGACGATCCATTACATACCGGAGGATATGCATATTTAAAAGATACGTGGGAATATGAACCGGCAACGGACACCTGGAAACAGATGGATGACTACCCCGGAGATGCCCGGATCAACGCCATAGCCTTCGCTATCGGTAATTACGGTTATGTAGGCACCGGTCAGTCTAAAGATGATAAACAGACCAAGGACTTTTACCGCTTTGATCCGACAGCCGCTTCCGGCAACCAATGGACTATCGTCAACGGATTCGGCGGTCAGAAAAGAACCGGCGGACTCTCCTTTATTATCGATAATGTCGCCTACATTGTCGGAGGAACAAATAATGGTAAGGATGTCGATGACTTCTGGAAGTTCGATCCCAGCAAAAGTGAAGAGAACAAATGGGTACGTCTCCGGGACATTACAGACCAGAGCAGTGACGATTACGATGACGATTACAAATCAATCACCCGTACCTACGGCTGTGCTTTTGTCATAGACGATCAGGCATACATCACTTTAGGGCAAACAGCCTCCGGTAGTTTCCGAAGTAATTACTGGATATACGATCCTGCTAAAGACTTATGGCGCAGCAGTGAAACGGAAGATGATTTTGACTACACTCCTTTCGAAGGAAGTTCACGCATCAAAGCGGTTTGTTTCGCTACCGGCAGACGAGGTATTATCACTACCGGAGGCAGCAGCAGCTATTATTATGACGATACATGGGAGTTACATCCATATGAATGGGAAGAGAATGACTAAGAGAAAGATACTCGGATGCTCTGTTGCAGGAATATTGATAGTAATCGCTTGTCTGTCTTTTTCCAAAACATCTTTTTCTAAAACAGATTCTTCTGCCTCTTCTTTTTCAATGGAAGTGATTGAGGTAAACGGAGGATACGGCTATCAAATATCTCACAATAATCATATAACGATTTTTCAGCCTTTCATACCCAGTATTTCCGGTAAAAAACCTTTCATGGAGAAAAGGGATGCCGAACAAGTCGGACAGTTAGTAATGAAACGGATGAAAAGCAGAGAGAATTATACTGTTACTCTCGATGATTTAGAAAGTTTCGGAATCAAAATAAAATAAATGTAGAAAGAGGAAAAGGTGATCACATACGATTGCCTTTTCCTCTTTTTGTATAGTAGAGAAGGTGGGATACAGCATTTTCTACTCTTTTTTTATGCAAAATCTATGCAAGAATATGGAATTCCCCCAAGGAATCCATATCTTTGTAACCAAAACAATTTAATATTAATTTCATCAGAATGAAAAAGAGTATCCTTATCGCTGCCTTAGGCTTGTTCAGCCTGAGCGCAATGGCACAAGACGCAAAACCCGAAGAGGGCTTCGTTTTCACAACAGTGAAAGAAAATCCGATTACTTCTATCAAGAACCAGAATCGTTCAAGTACTTGCTGGAGTTTCTCTGCTTTGGGATTCCTGGAATCAGAACTACTACGTTTGGGTAAAGGTGAATACGACCTTTCGGAAATGTTCGTTGTACACAAAACAATGGAAGACCGCGGAACAAACTATGTACGCTATCATGGCGACAGTTCTTTCTCTCCCGGCGGAAGTTTCTATGACATCATCTATTGTATGAAGAATTACGGACTGGTTCCGCAAGAAGCAATGCCGGGTATCATGTATGGTGATACACTGCCGGTACACAATGAACTGGACGCTGTTGCAGAAGGATACATCAATGCGATCGCCAAAGGTAAACTCACTAAACTGACTCCGGTATGGAAGAAAGGTCTTAGCGCCATCTACGATACTTATTTGGGAACGTGCCCGGAGAACTTCACTTACAAAGGCAAGGAATATACTCCGAAGACTTTCGCTGAATCGCTCGGACTGAAAGCTGAAGATTATGTGTCACTAACTTCATATACACACCATCCTTTCTATTCTCAATTCGCTATCGAGATTCAGGACAACTGGCGTAATGGTTTGTCCTACAATCTTCCGCTCGACGAGTTCATGGCTGTAATGGACAACGCTGTAAAGCAAGGATATACATTCGCATGGGGTAGTGACGTCAGCGAACAAGGTTTCACCCGTGACGGTGTTGCCGTAATGCCGGATGCTGCCAAAGGAGCAGAACTTACCGGCTCGGATATGGCTCGCTGGACAGGTCTGACTGCTGCCGATAAACGCAAAGAACTGACTTCCAAACCGCTTCCGGAAATGGAAATCACTCAGGAAATGCGCCAGACAGCTTTCGACAACTGGGAAACTACAGATGACCACGGAATGGTAATCTACGGTATCGCCAAAGATCAGAATGGAAAAGAATACTTTATGGTAAAGAACTCTTGGGGTACAAGTGGTAAGTACAAAGGCATCTGGTATGCATCCAAAGCATTCGTTGCTTACAAAACAATGAATATCCTGGTACACAAAGATGCACTTCCTAAAGAAATTGCAAAGAAACTAGGTATCAAATAAAGATTCACTCTTATTTAAACATAAAAGTCGAGTAGATTACTTCCGGAGCTTTATGTTAATGATGTTCTCTTGTATACTGTAAATAGCCAAATACTTAAGAGAAACTCAACTTGCTGATATGTTCCGAAAATCTCTCCTTATAATTATCACCAACAGGAATATATGTATTTTTATCAAAGATGATACGAAGCCGGGAAACTTCGGTTATCTTACGCAGATTGACAATGTAAGAACGATGTACCCGCATAAAATACGTTGGAAGCCGTTCTTCCATTTTTTGAAGACTGGCAAGGGTTATGACCGGTTTATCCTCTCCTTCTATACAGATACGCACGTATTCGCTCATCCCTTCAATATACCGGATGTTTTTCACATCAATGCGCACCACTTTGTAGTCACTCTTTACAAACAAGGAATCTCCTTTGATCTGCGAACTATTTCCCAGTTCTCCCTGCTGTTCCAATAGCCGGTATTCGTACTGTTTTCCGCGCCTTATCCGCTGCTTTCAGCAAATCCTGAAATTCAAACGGCTTCAACAGATAATCGACAGCATCCAGTTTGAAACCGTCTACCGCATATTCAGAATAAGCAGTAGTAAAGATCACCATCGGACGGCTGATTAAAGAGCGGATAAAATCCAGTCCATTCAAATCGGGCATATTGATATCCACAAATATCAAGTCTATCTCTTCGTCTGCCAACACCTTCATCGCCTCAAAAGCATCCTGACAGGACTTGACTAAAGATAGAAAAGGGACACGGGATATATAATCCGTTAATTGCTTCAATGCTAAAGGCTCGTCATCAATCGCTATACATTTCATTATAATAAAGGTATAATAAGTAATACATCAAATTTATCATCTTCCTCAGTAATGGAGAGGGTGTAGTCATTGCCAAACAACAGCCGCAACCGTTTGCGTATATTCTCCAAACCGATGCCGTGATGCTGCTCGTCAGACGAAGTCCCCGTACTATTGGTACATCTGAAAGCAAGACGGTTTCCTTCTTCCAGTTGCATTACAACATGGACAAATGACTCTTTCCTATAGCTCACTCCATGTTTAAAGGCATTCTCCACAAAAGAAATAAAAAGTAAAGGAGGAATTTGAACTTCGGGCACTTCAAGAGGGAAATTCTTTTCAATAGAAACTTTCTCTGGATAACGCAAGCTCATCAAAGTGACATAATTCTCCAGAAACTGAACCTCGCGCAATAGCAGAATGGTTTTATTACTGGCCTCGTAAAGCACATAGCGCATAAGTTTAGAAAGTTCTACAATCGTACTCTTAGCCTTTCCCGTATCAATATCCACTAGTGCATGGATATTATTCAGTGTATTCATAAAGAAATGCGGATTTATCTGATACTTCAGATACTGCAATTCCGACTGTAAACGCTGGTGCTCCAGTTCTTTCAGCATTTCCTCATCACGAAAGGATTTAAAAAACAGCTTGACAGCAATATTAAACCCTACCATCAAAAAGGCAATTACACAATGAATAAGGTAACGGATGGTGAAGGGAGGAATGGGATAAAGGGTCAGTTTAGGGAAGCCGACCGGTCGTTGCATTTTTTCCAAAGCCGGATCGTTTGCCCTAGGCGTTTCCCAATGAACAGACTCTTCCTGCCGAGCCTTCTCTCTCATCTTAATAATCTGGTCTCTCTGGATTTTTCCTTCACCCTTGCGAAGATCGCCATATCTGAATTCCTTTGGAAAACGCTCCATAGAGGGATCAGGAATAACCCAACAAGCAGTAGAGATTAGAAAAACCAAAGAAATAATATAATACCAGTACTTTTTCTTAAACAGGAAATACGGAACTAATCCATAATTATTCAACAGAAACAATACGAAAAAATGGAAGAATGCTCAACCACGAATCATAAACAATTACACGGATTTCTTCTTTTTCAAGTCCACCACTGACGGCAAAGTATCCTCCTATCAATGGGAGAAGAAAAATAACAATCCAAATAGCCCCATAAATGCTCTGCTCCAGCAATTGTTGTTTACGCAGTCTTTCCATGCTCCATTGTTCCAAATTACTGATACAAAGATAGAATCGCTGCTTCATCTCCACAAATATAATCGACCAAAGGACTTATTTCAACGGTAAACTGCTGTTTTACCATCCTCCGGAGCATCCCCATTCATCATCGGTCTGACTACCGTCATCCATTAACATTCCCGATATTCCTGTGGAGTCATTTCCACATGTTTACGAAAATATTTATTGAAAAAGGAAAGATTATTAAATCCTAATGAAAAAGCAATTTCCCTTTACAGGCAATCGGGTTGACTTCAATTGTGCCTTGGCATTCATGATAATAATTCCCGTAATAATCGCCAAAGGGCTATGCCCGCTGGCTTTACGGATAGCACCGGAAAAGTGAGCCGGAGTCACTCCGCACTTCTTCGCATAAAAAGAAACTTCGTGTTCCTGCGTATAGTGAGTCATCAGCAACTGGATAAACTGGCGATAAAGTTCATGTTCCCGCTTGATAGGTTCGTTGGTAGTCGGCTTACAGCGTTTATACAACTCACCCACCCCCTGAAAGAATATAGTAAAAATAGACATTAATATCTCTTTGTTATCCAGTGTGTTCGGTAAAGAATAGGCACGGATAAGCAGGCTGAAAGCGTTTCGGTATAATTGCGCTACCTCTTCCTGTAATGTCATAATAGGGTTGTCCAAAATCATAGGGAGAAAATCCAGATAAGTCTCTACATAGCTCACACGGGAGATAAATTCCGAAGAAAAGCCCGCAAAGCAAACACGGGTATCCGAAGATACTTCGTGAATCTGTATGAATGATCCGGGGAGGACAGTCACAAAGTCATTATGGGTAATGGTATACTCGGACAGGTTGATAGTGGCACGTACAGTTCCCCGCGTGCAAAGAACAAAGACTCCCGCCTTTATATGGCAGGGAAAACGACCGTATTGATTCAGAATATCGCCGGTTATGCTGTCATCTGTAACAAAATCGACCGGAAGGTCAAACTTGGGAAGAGCATCATCTATGATCATAATTAAGAAATTTAGTTCCACAAAGATATCTTTTTCCATTCGAATTTCCTCCAAGTCCTTTATTAAAATATGAAAAACAGAACATCTATTATTTAAAAGAGAACATTACAATTATCTATTCAAATACACGTGCATATAAATAGTTAAAATAGAACATCGAATACCAAGAATAGAGCTTGATGTAGAAACAATATTAACCGACATTTGCAATGTTTTAATAAATACGTTGAAATAAAAACAAAAAGAGAATGAAAACATTACGAAAACTATTTTATGTAGCTTGTACAACATTCTTCCTTGCATCTTGCGAAGAAACCTACAATGACAAGCTGTTCTGGCCGGGAGAACTCAGCCAGGAATATGGCTCGTATATCAAACCATCCACTCTGGACCTGACCTACAGCGGAGAAAAGTTAATCGGAAAAACCGTCAACTTTCAGACGGAAGACAGTAAAAAATGGAACATTGACATTAAACGATATCATTCCGGGAGAAAAAGAGACATCATTCCGGATAAACTTATCAGAGCAGGAAGACAACTATACGTTCAGCGGAGAAACAGTTTTCGTGCGCGGGAGCAACTGTGAAATACGCCGGCTCCATTACTCCGAAAACGATGAAACTGGATTTGAATGTAACGATGCCGCAAAATCAATGGATAAAAACTTATCAGATGAGCGAACTGACACGCGGCAGAGGAAAAGATGTCGTACGCAATCAGACAACCGGCGAATATGAATGGGGAGAGTCGGACAATCAGATACTGACAGCAGCCCTCTATACCGACATGGATTTAGAGATGGTAAAGGATGCGGGAAGTTTGTACGCAACCGTATCCGTTATTATAAAAGGCATGGGAGGATACCTCTTACCGCAATTACTCAAAAGTGTCACTTTGGAATCCGACGGAAACATTACGGCCGAATATACATCGGACGAACTGCAATTGGGGGAACAGAAGTTCAGCGAAATCGACATGGATAATCCCGCATCCCAGCAACAACTCATTAATTTCATCATGATGAAGTTAATGTTCAATACATTGTCTGCCGATGACATTACTGACGCAACTCAGGGACGCAATTATGCAAAGTCTCCCCGGGGACTGGCTTTCTGGTATCTGAAAAATGACCTTCTCTATGTCAAACTAAACCTTCCGGGTATTATCAGCCTGACCATGCAAGGGCAGGGACAGACGGTCGATGCTCATCTGATAGCAGGCATTGCAGATGCTATCCTGAAATCTAATCCTTTCTTACTGAAGACTCTACTGGGAATTGTGAGCGAATCATTGGATAACTCTTTATTATCTATGATCGCCAATATGGATCACCAAAGTTTTCAGATGTTCTTCTCGTGGATAAAGGAAGGCATCCCCATGCAGATAGAAAAGGAGAACGGACATACGCATATCTATCTGAACAGGGAAGCACTGAGCCCTCTCATAGCCTTCATCCCCAATCTTCAGCCAGCGATGGAAGGTATTCCTAACTTCGGTCCGATGTTGTACAATTCCTATATAGGTCCACTGTATGATAACTGGTCTATCATCACCCAACTGGACTTGGGACTCGACCTGACAGACAAAAACGAATGAGACTTTCCACCAGAAAAAAACATAAATTACAGAAACAATGAAGAAACTATATATTCTGACATTATTCATCTGCCTTGCCGGATTCGGGACTAGTTTTGCCCAAACGTTGAAAGGGCATATATATGACGCCAATACCAATGAACCTTTGGTTGGCGCAGCGGTAACGTACAAATTACACGGCAATCAAGGAACCGTGTCCGACATAAACGGAGCGTATGAAATCAAACTTCCGGAGGGAGGTGTCGACCTTGTGTTCAGCTATATCGGTTATGAAGACGTTCTGATGCCCATTGTTATCGGCAAACGTGAAGTAATCACTAAAGACGTGTACATGAAAGAAAGTACCAAGCTGCTGGAAGAGGTAGTGGTAAGCGCCGGACGCTTTGAGCAAAAGCTCAGTAATGTCACCGTATCCATGGACTTGGTGAAAGCGGGCGATATCGCCCGTCAGGCCCCGACGGATATCACTTCTACTCTCCGCACGCTGCCCGGTGTGGATATAGTGGACAAACAGCCTTCCATGCGTGGCGGCAGCGGATGGACTTACGGAGTAGGTGCCCGCAGCCAGATTCTGGTAGACGGAATGAGCACACTGAATCCAAAGACCGGAGAAATCAACTGGAATACCGTACCTCTAGAAAACATCGAACAGATAGAAGTCATCAAGGGAGCCTCATCCGTTTTGTACGGTTCGTCTGCTCTCAACGGTATTATCAATATCCGTACCGCCCGTCCGGGGTTGACACCAAAAACCCGCTTCAGTGCCTATATCGGCATATATGGCGATGCCGAGAATGACGAATACCAATGGAGTGACAAGAGTTTCTGGAAGGACGACAAATATTCCGTCAAACCCATCCTGCGCGGAAACCTTCTCAGTGGTATACGAAATCCTATTTATGAGGGCTTTGATCTCTCCCACTCCCGCCGTATCGGTAACTTCGATGTCAGCGGCAGCATAAACCTCTTTACCGATGAAGGATACCGGCAGCAAGGATACAACAAACGTTTCCGCATGGGCGGCAATCTGACTTATCATCAACCGGACATGGGTATGAAGATATTGAACTATGGTCTGAATGTTGACTTTCTTTCTAATCAATACGGAGATTTCTTCATCTGGAGATCACCAACAGAAGTTTACAAACCTTCTCCTTTCACCAACATGGGACGCGAAGAGAACAACTTCCACATCGACCCGTTCATCAACTATGTGAATCCGGAAAACGGAACGTCACACAAGATCAAAGGACGTTTCTACCATAGTGCCGACAACATAGTCAAGCCCAGTCAGGGAGCATCCATCACTGATATCCTTGGGAATATGGGAACGAACGCCCAGACTATACAGAATATAGCAGGCGGCGATTACAGTTCGCTCTACCCGGCATTGGTCGGCATCGGCTCCGGCCTGATCAATAATAATCTGGAAGATGCCATGAATGGGGTATTCACTTCCTTGGGCAACATCTTCCCTAACGCCACCACCGCCGATTATTGTGACCTCATCTCATGGGTGATGGACAACGGACTGCCAAGTGACCTGATGAGCAGCATACAAAACGGACAAGTTCCCAGTGATCTCATTCCCTGGCTGTCCAACGTAATGAATCCGACCCGAAACAACGTCCAGACGAAAACGGACAAGAACTACAATTATTATCTCGACTACCAGTTCAACAAGAAATGGGACGGTGGCGCACAGATCACTACCGGAATGACTTATGAACATGTCCGCTACAATTCCTCCATCATGGATCAAGTTTACAAAAGCGATAATGTAGCCGCCTTTTTCCAGTACGACCAACGCTTCTGGGACCGCCTGAGCGTATCGGCAGGTGTACGTGCCGAATATTATCGTGTGAACAATCATCACCGTGAAGCCGAAACGAAAATATTCGGGGCCAAAGTCCCGTTCCGTCCGGTGTTCCGTGCCGGACTGAACTATCAGTTAGCCGATTACAGCTTTATCCGCGCCAGTGCCGGACAAGGTTACCGCAACCCGTCCATCAACGAGAAATATCTTCGCAAGGATATCGGAGGAGTGGGTATCTATCCGAACCTCGGCATCAAGCCGGAAAAAGGTTACAATGCTGAATTGGGATTCAAGCAAGGATATAAGATAGGCAACTTTCAAGGGTTTGTAGACGTAGCGGGATTCTATACCGAATACAGAGACATGGTTGAATTTCAGTTCGGCCTGTTCAATAATGCAGACTACAGCATGATCAACAGCATCAGCGATGCTATCCAGATGTTGACGGACGGCAAAGGCTTTGGCATCGGAGCACAGTTCCACAACGTATCAAAAGCGCAAATCTACGGTATGGAAATTTCGACAAACGGTGTTTATGACTTCAACAAGAACACGAAACTGTTCTATAATCTGGGATACGTATATACCGAACCCCGCGATGCCGACTACAAAGAACGTAATGAAATAGAAGATTTATACACTGATGCTCTTCAGATGAAAGAAAAATCGAATACAGGCAAGTATCTGAAATACCGTCCGAAGCACAGCTTTAAAGCAACGGTCGATTTTCAATGGAAACGCATCAACTTGGGCGCCAATTTTGCATGGAAGAGCAAGATACTGGCAGTGGACTATCTCATGATGGATGAACGTGAAAAGCAACAACAAGACCTAATGGACTATGTACGCACGGTTCTCTTCGGAAAATCGAGAGGAGAAACGCTGGCTACATACTGGAAAAAACATAATACTGACTATGCGACTGTCGATTTACGCTTTGGGGTAAAAGCCACCAAAGAAGTCGCCTTCCAGTTCATGGTCAATAATCTGTTGAATAAAGAATACAGCTATCGCCCGATGGCAGTTGCTGCACCCCGTACTTTTGTAGTGAAAATGGATATCACATTCTGAAAGAACTCACTAAAATGACTGGTTGAACCTGTCGGGGAAATCTCCCCGACAGGTTTATTCATTTCCGTCAAACAAAACAATCATTCCATCTCCATACAAAGAAAACTTCCTCCAACAACCAGCAACGTATATTAACACTAAAACGAATTATTTGTTACCGATTCTGCATTCCTGTGTGATTTTTGTTTATTTTTTGGCAACTAGTATAACACATACAACAAAACACCACCTTTAATGAAGAGGAATATCTATATATTATTTGCTATAAGTCTGCTTATCCGAATGCTCCCATTACATTCCGCCAATTCAGACACTGAGCATCTGTCCACATTGAAAATCCGATTAAATAGACAGTAACATAGCATATGATTCCCTGGCGCCGAT
>ENA-OQHL01000992-OQHL01000992.1-human-gut-metagenome-genome-assembly--contig:-NODE-992-length-16249-cov-2.964769_pt1 | contig 16249 bp, 18 predicted proteins | sample MGYA00242565_ERZ504723 | MGnify/ENA primary metagenome ERZ504723 (study PRJEB26092, sample SAMD00036211) | human gut metagenome | host: Homo sapiens | study: EMG produced TPA metagenomics assembly of... | reverse complement strand
CTTCTTTGTTCATGGGGTGATATTGGCTTATATCATAGCGTGGATTATTATTCCTATGGCGCGTACTGCCCCCGAGAAGCTGGCTATGAAAGGGGCTGCTATTAATGTGGAGAATATAGGCAAGACTTCTGAATCTAGCGCGTCTGCCTATTCCGCCATATCCGCTTGACAAAAGATACTATATCATATAATTGTTTTTTTTGCAAATACTTTTTACAGAATTAATCAATTTTTTTCAAATGGTTATTTTTTACTTTATTCTGCGCCTGCTCGGGGCAAAATGCGTTGCCCCGAGTATAGCGCATTGTAGTTACGTATCTGTTATTATTCCCTTTCCGGTTCGTTTGGCAGAAATGGCTTCATACTGTAAATACTGACTGCCATGGTAGACAGATTATGTAAGAGGGCGGAGGAGGCAGGACCCAAAAGTCCCAGGATCCCTCCGGCGATCAGACTGGTGTTAAAGCCCAGAATGAACCGGTAGTTTTGGTGAATCCGGCTCATCAGCGCCATACTGAGTCGCCGCAAAATGACGAGACGGTGGAGATCTTTGGAGAGCAGGGCGATGTCCGCGACTTCCCTGGCGATATCTGATCCGTCTTTCATGGCAACGGAAGCATCCGCAGCGGAAAGTGCCGGTGAATCGTTGATTCCATCACCTGTCATAACGACGGTGTGTCCTTTTGCTTTCAGCTCCTGAATAATAGAAGCTTTATCCTCCGGAAGTACTTGAGAGCGATATACCGTAATCCCCAGGAGGCGGCAGGCGGCAATGGCGGCATGTTCGCTGTCCCCGGTCAACATCATCACATGGCGGATCCCAAGGTCTTTTAGCGCTTGAATGACTTCTCTCGCTTCCGGGCGTACCGGATCTTCTATGCAGATGATTCCTGCAAGCTTGTTTCCGATGGCGAGAAAGATCGTGGAGTAGCCGTTCGTCTCGGTATCGATGATCTTTTGCTCGGATTCGCTGAGAGGAATCTGCTCATCGTCAAAGACAAAATGCGCGCTCCCGATTAGAACCTGTTCCCCGTAGAGTGTGGAAGCGATGCCATGGGCTACCACATATTTTACTTCAGCATGTTCTTCACGGTGAGCAAGATGTTCAAGTTCGGCCTGCCGGACGATAGCCTTTGCCATGCTATGAGGGAAGTGCTCTTCCAGACAGGCGGCAAGTGCGCAGGATCTCCTGACGCTCGTATCCTTCCATCGGAATGACTTTGGCTACCTGCGGACAGGCATCTGTGAGAGTGCCGGTCTTGTCAAAGACAATGGTATCCGTACGAGAGAATGTTTCTAAAAACTTCCCTCCTTTTACCATCATATTGTGGTTCGCCGCCTCATGCATCGCAGAGATCACGCAGATCGGGGTAGAAAGCTTCAAGGCACAGGAATAATCCACCATTAGGACGGAGGAGGCTTTGACCGGGTTTCTTGTGACGGCTAAAGTCACAAGAGAGCTCAGAAGGCTGAATGGAACGATCCGATCCGCCAGCCGCTCCGCATGGGACTGTACGCTGGCTTTGAGTGTCTCGGAGGTGTCAATCATGGAGGCGATTTTTGTAAGCCTCGTATCGTTGACCAGTGTCCGTACCCGGATACAGAGGGTTCCCTCCTCTACAACTGTTCCGGCATAGACGCTGCTGTCCACCGATCGCAGAACGGCCAGAGGCTCGCCTGTCATGGAAGATTCATTGACCATGGCTTCTCCGTTTGTCACTTCTCCGTCCAGAGGAATTACGGAGCCGCTACGGACACAGATCTCATCCCCCGGCTGGATGGTGGAGATCGGGACAGATTTTTCCTGCCCGTCTTTTACAAGCCAGACACGGTCGATGTTCAGCGCCAGACTCTGGGAAAGGGCAAGCCGTGTCTTCTTTCTCGTGTAGTCCTCCAAAAGTTCAGAAACTCCAAGGAGCATCATAATAGAAGCAGCCGTGGAGTAGGACCGCTGTATAAGAGAGGTACCAATGGAGGCGGCGTCCAGGACTGCCACATTGAGATGCCCGTCCAGAAGAGCTTCCAAGCCATCTTTGATGTAGCGTGCTGCCCGAAACAGAATCAGGGCAGTCCGTACAGGAGCCGGAAACAGAAGTTTTCTTAGAAAATGTCGTCCCACATGTGCGATGAGCTGATCCTGAAATTCATTGGAGGCTTCACGAAGCTTAACACTATCGTCAGGCTTCCCTTTTTGGAAGCGTAGGAAGAGTACAGATGTGATCCAGTGTCATCAGGATTTTTCTGCGCCCACTTTTCGGATAGTAGATGAGGACACTGCCGTTGATCGGGGAAGTTTCTGCCTGGATGGCGTCTGCCTTTTGCGTGAGAAGGGCGGCGATGCCATAGCCCTCCTCACGGTTAAAAGAATTTGGACCGAAGCGTACTCGAACCCGTCCCGGCCGGTCGTGAATGATCTGGTAGTTCATCCTTATGCCTCGTCACAGGATTCGGCGCCGTTTGCCTCCTGTTTTGCGTCGTAGCAGATATCCTGTGCCTCTTCTTTCATATTCTGAAGCGTTACTTTTGCGTCTTGCTGTAATTTCATACCTTTTGCCAGTCCTTTGACACATATGGTACGTGTTTTCTCGCTTCTTGCCAGTTTCATGCTTGCAAAGGCAGCTACGGCTCCGCCAAGAAAACAAAGTGTTTTTCATTTTTTAACCAGTTACAAATCATTTGTATCTCCTTCTTTCCTTAAAATATAGTACAGTTAGCAATATCTAACTATACATAAGTTAGCATCAACTAATTATAAAGTCAATAAAAAAGAGGAAGAGTTTCCTATTTTTTCCGGGTTCTGATAAGGAAGAGATACTGCCAGAACAGGTGGAGCAGAGCCCCTCCCAGAAGAATGACCGCAAGATAACAGAGAATCCGCAGAGGATTCGGAAGGGCGGCCGTCAAATCTGAAATAATGATCTGTGACATTGGATAGTAAGGGCTGATATAAAAGAGGTCGATGGTATGAATGCGCCCAATAATGAGATTGAGTATGGTAGCCGCGCCGCAAAGGGCGGCAAAGAGCACTGCCATCAGACGGAATCCTCTCCACGTGTAGTCGGAAATTCCTGAAAAACCGCAGATGATCCCAATGGTGATGAGTAGGATATGCCACAGATAAGAGTGACAGGTGAGAAACGGGAGAGGATAGTGCATTCCGCTTGTGTCAAGAAATGCGCCGATTCCACTGAGCAGGCCAATATCCATCAAGAAGGTACAAAAAATCCTTTTGACGTGGGAGGCATGGAACACAGGAAACAATAAAAGGAGGTACATCGGGACGGAGCAAAGCTGGAACGGAAAATACCACCAGTTGTAATGACCGCCGCCAAGGACGAATGTCAGTGTCCACTGTTTCCAGATTTCGCTTGCACCCATGAAAAGTCCTGTACAAAACAGAAAACGTTCTAATCGTTCCAGCCCCCGTATATTTCGCATGATCGTTGTCCTCCTGTTTGATTTTACCATTTTAGTATGAATTTATTTTACCACAAATATGTAACGATTCAGCCATACAGCTCAGATTTGCGGCTTACGCCGCTTTTCCGCTGCTAACGCAGCTAAATCTTCGCTTATGGCTAAACGCCATATGTCCGGAAACAATAGGCCTTTTCCAAGCAAGCTTGCTGCAGGCTCTATTATTTTCCGGCCGTATGGCTGAATAGTTACAAAAATATGTAAAAACAGGCTTGACAATTTTTAATCAGTGCAATATAGTTTGAATATCAAAGTATTTGAAGTTCAAAATAAAGGTTTGGAGAAAACAGATGATAGGAAAAATATGTGGGACGGGGTCGTATATCCCGCCTAAAATTTTGAGCAATGACGATCTCTCTGAGATGGTAGAGACCAGCGACGAGTGGATTCGGGAGCGGACCGGCGTCAGAAACCGCCATATTGCCGGGGAGGAAACGTCGTCTTTTATGGCGTCTGAAGCGGCAAAGCGGGCGGTGGAGAATGCGGGCATCAGCCCGGAAGAGATTGACCTGATTCTTGTCGCTTCCTCTTCCCCGGATGTGATCTTTCCGAGCGTGGCCTGCGAAGTGCAGAAGGCGATCGGGGCGGTTCATGCTTCAGGATACGATATGCAGGCGGCTTGTACCGGATTTGTCTTTGCGTATCAGACTGCACAGGCATATATTGAGGCGGGGTTTTATAAAACGATTCTGTTGATCGGAAGTGAAGCTCTTTCTACGATGGTAGACTGGACGGACCGGGGCACCTGTATTCTGTTTGGAGACGGCGCCGGAGCCGCCATTTTATGTGCGGCCGAAGGAAAGACGTATCTTCCGGCGGCGCATATGGATGGTAGAAAAGGGGAGGCACTTGTTTGTAGAAGCCGGTTTTCGGACCGTTTCCTGGAGAAATACCAAAATACCGGGAAGGTTCCTGGAGATACCTGATATCAGTATGGACGGGCGGGGACGTATTTCAGTTTGCGGTGAAAGCGTGCCGCAGGTTGTGACGGAAGTCCTGGAAAAGGCATTACTTACAACGGATGACATCGACTGGTTTATTCTGCATCAGGCCAATCAAAGAATTGTGGAGTCTGTCGCAAAAAGGCTGAAGACAGATATTGAGAGATTTCCGATGAACCTGCAGGAGTACGGGAACACCTCCTCCGCAAGTATCCCGATTCTTTTAGATGAAATGAACCGGGACGGAAGACTGAAAAGAGGACAGAAGATCATCATAGCCGGATTCGGCGCTGGTCTTGCATGGGGCGCGTCCATCCTCGAATGGTAAATGGTAATTCCCGGCATGGGCCGGATTACATAGAAACATAAAAAAGAAAAGTAAAAGGAGATTATTACCATGTTAGAAAAAGTAAAAGAAATCGTAGCAGAAAATCTTGGAGCAGATATCAACACATTGACAGAGGAGACTTCTTTCAAGGATGATCTTGGAGCGGATTCCCTGGATCTTTTTGAGATGGTTATGGCTCTGGAAGAAGAGTACGGCAAAGAAATCCCGACAGAAGATCTGGAAAAGCTTACAACAATCGGAGAAGTTGTTGAGTATCTGAACAAATAATAAGAAACAGGACGTATTCTGCATGGCCATCCGTTTTGCCGCTGTTTTTGCCGGGAGAGCGGATGGCAGAAATATATTGCTGTAAAATGAAGGAAGGGATTTTAGAATGAAGACAGAAATTACAGAAATCCTTGGGATTGAATATCCGATCATCCAGGGAGGAATGGCCTGGGTGGCTGAACATAAACTTGCGGCGGCAGTATCGAATGCCGGCGGACTTGGCCTGATCGGCGCGGCCAGCGCTCCGGCAGACTGGGTAAGAGACCAGGTCAGAAAAGCGAAAGAACTGACTGACAAACCGTTTGGTGTCAACATTATGCTGATGAGTCCGTATGCGGATGAGGTAGCGAAGGTCATCGTGGAAGAAGGAGTAAAGGTTGTAACAACAGGTGCCGGAAGCCCGGAAAAGTATATGAAAATGTGGAAAGAAGCGGGCGTAAAAGTGATTCCTGTTGTGGCAAGCGTGGCTCTGGCAAAGAGAATGGAACGCTGTGGGGCCGACGCCCTGGTGGCAGAAGGCACCGAAGCCGGTGGACATATCGGTGAGAATACGACGATGGTACTCGTGCCTCAGGTGGTGGACGCGGTCCATATTTCGGTGATTGCCGCCGGCGGAATTGCGGACGGACGTGGAGTCGCGGCAGCTTTCATGCTGGGAGCAAGAGGCGTACAGCTTGGAACCGGATTTGTTGTTACGGCGGAATCCCAGGTTCACGACAATTATAAAAACAGTATCATCAAAGCAAAAGATATTGACTCCCGTGTTACAGGACGTTCGACAGGGCATCCGGTGCGTGTGCTGAGAAATCAAATGGCGAAGGAATATATCAAGAAAGAGCAGGAAGGAGCTTCTTTTGAAGAGCTCGAACAGATGACGCTTGGCGGTTTAAGAAGAGCGGTCGTAGACGGAGACGTTGTGACAGGAAGTGTGATGGCAGGACAGAGTGCGGCCATGTTCAAGGAAGTCCTTACCTGTAAGGAATTCATCGAGAAGCTTGTGAAAGAGACAGACGCACTGATTAAAGGAGCGGGATTCTATGAGTAAAATCGCATTTATTTATCCGGGCCAGGGAGCGCAGAAAGCCGGTATGGGTCAGGATTTTTATGAAAACAGCAAAAGCGCGAAAGCGGTCTTTGACAAGGCGTCTGAGATTCTCGGCCTGGATATGAACGCACTGTGTTTTGAAGAAAATGATAAACTGGATCTGACAGAATATACCCAGGCGGCGCTTGTGACGACCTGTCTTGCCATGACAAAGGTGGTAAGAGAAAAAGGTATCCATCCGGATGTGACAGCAGGATTAAGTCTTGGAGAGTACTGCGCGATCGCTGAGGCGAAAGCGATGTCAGAAGAAGACGCGATCCGCACAGTTCGCAAGAGAGGAATCCTCATGCAGAATACCGTACCGGCAGGCGAGGGAGCTATGGCGGCGGTACTTGGCATGGAAGCGGAGGTGATTGAGAACGTGATCGCACCGATCGAGGTCGTGACCATCGCAAATTACAAACTGTCCGGGACAGATTGTGATCACCCGGAGTGACTGCCGGGGTAGAACAGGCAGCAGAAGAGCTGAAAACAGCGGGAGCAAAGAGACTTGTGATGCTCAACGTCAGCGGCCCGTTCCATTCTCCCCTTCTGAAGCCAGCCGGGGAAGAGCTGTTAAAGGAGCTGGAAAATGTAGAAATAGGGAAGCTTGAGATTCCGTATGTAACAAACGTGACTGCGGAATATGTGGAGAACGAAGACGAGATCAAAGAACTTCTCGGAAAACAAGTATCCTCTTCCGTAAGATGGGAGCAGAGCATCCGCAAAATGATCGAGGAAGGTGTGGACACCTTTGTTGAGATTGGACCGGGTAAGACGTTGGCAGGATTTATGAGAAAGATCAGCCGTGACGTTTCCATGTACAACATTGGTACATGGGAAGATGTGGACAAAGTGGCAGAGGCGCTGAAATAGGCTCAGATCCGGGAAGGATCTGAAATATGGAGATACATAAGGAGTATGGAGTATGACAGAGCAGAAAGTAGCAGTAGTGACAGGAGCATCAAGAGGCATTGGGAAGGCAATCGCGATGGAGCTTGCAAGAACGGGAGCGCTTGTGATTGTCAACTACAACGGCTCCAGGGAAAAAGCGGAGGAAGTAAAAGCACAGATCGAAGCAGAAGGAAATCAGGCTGAGATCAGACAGTGTAATGTCGCTGATTTTAAGTCCTGTGAGGACATGTTCCAGGAAATCATTTCCGCCCACGGACGGGTGGATATCCTGGTAAATAACGCGGGAATCACAAGGGACGGACTTTTGATGAAGATGAGCGAAGAAGACTTTGATGCTGTTGTAGACACGAACCTGAAAGGAGCGTTCAACTGTATCCGGTTTGCTTCCCGACAGATGTTAAAGCAAAGAAGCGGACGGATCATCAGTCTTTCCTCTGTCGTAGGGGTGTATGGAAATGCGGGACAGGCGAACTATGCGGCATCCAAGGCAGGCATTATCGGGCTTACAAAGGCATGTGCAAAAGAGCTTGCTTCCCGTCATATCACGGTCAATGCCATCGCGCCGGGATTTATTGAGACAGAAATGACGGAAGTATTGTCGGAGAAAGTAAAAGAAGCAGCGAAAGCGCAGATTCCGTTCGGTACATTCGGACAGCCGGAAGACATTGCCAAGACAGCAGCCTTCCTGGCATCGGATGACGCGCGGTATATCACCGGACAGGTCATCTGTGTAGACGGCGGAATGTAAAAAGCGAAGAAGGAGACGAAATATGAAAAGAAGAGTAGTTGTAACAGGATTGGGAGCTATTACTCCGATTGGAAACAGCGTACCGGAATTCTGGGAAGGAATCAAAACGGGCAAGGTAGGGATCGGTGAAATCACCAAATTTGATACTTCTGACTATAAAGTAAAGATTGCGGCTGAGGTCAAAGATTTTGAGCCAAAGAACTATATGGATTTCAAGGCAGCCAAGAGAATGGAACCATTTTCCCAATATGCGGTCGCGGCGGCTATGGAGGCAAGCAAGGATGCGGGAATCGACATGGAACAGGAAGATCCGTTTCGTGTAGGCGTTATCGTAGGCTCCGGAATCGGAAGTCTGCAGACGGTGGAAAGGGAATACACGAAGATCGTGGAGAAAGGGCCGAACCGGGTTCATCCGTTGATGGTACCGCTGATGATCTCCAATATGGCGGCCGGAAATGTTTCGATTCAGCTTGGAGCAAGAGGAAAATGTACCAATGTCGTGACAGCGTGCGCTTCCGGCACCCACTGTATTGGAGACGCGTTCCGCGCGATCCAGTACGGGGATGCGGAAGTGATGTTCGCGGGCGGTACGGAGAGTGCGATCTGCCCGACCGGAGTAGCAGGATTCACGGCGCTGACAGCTCTTACGACGTCCACTGATCCGATGAAAGCATCTATTCCATTTGACAAAGACAGAAATGGATTTGTCCTGGGAGAGGGAGCCGGAATCGTGGTACTGGAGGAACTGGAACATGCGAAAGCAAGAGGAGCAAAGATCTATGCGGAGGTTGTAGGATACGGAGCAACCGGAGACGCATACCACATTACCTCTCCAATTGAGGATGGAAGCGGAGCGGCTCGTGCGATGACAGACGCCATGAATGAGGCAGGAGCAAAACCGGAAGAGATTACCTACATCAACGCACATGGAACGAGTACCCACCACAACGACCTTTTTGAGACAATCGCTATCAAGTCCGCTCTCGGAAAGGCTGCAAAAGACGTTGTTGTCAATTCCACCAAGTCCATGATCGGGCATCTTCTTGGAGCGGCAGGCGGAGTAGAGTTTGTGACGATTGTAAAATCTGTGGAGGAAGGATTCATTCACCAGACGATGGGAACAGAACATGTTGACGAGGAATGTGATCTGAACTATGCAGTCGGTGCTCCGGTGAAGAAAGAAGTACAGTATGCTATGAGCAATTCTCTGGGATTCGGCGGACACAACGCAACCCTTTTGATTAAAAAATACGAAGAATAGGAGAATGTAAAAATGGAACTGGAACAGCTTTTAACACTGATTCAAACAGTTTCGGATTCGAAGCTTACAGAATTCAAATATGAGACAGAAACACTTTGCGTCAAGATGGGAAAAGAAAGTAGTGTGAAAGTCGTAACTGCTGACCCACAGATGATGGCAGCAGTTCCGGCGGCTTCCGCGGCAGTGGAAGCTCCGGATACAGAAGAGGAGAAAGCACCGGAGGGAAAGATTGTGGCATCCCCTCTTGTAGGTACGTTCTATGCGGCTCCGTCCGAGGACGCGGCTCCGTATGTACAGGTCGGAGATGCTGTAAAGAAAGGCCAGGTTCTTGCCATTGTGGAGGCAATGAAGCTGATGAATGAGATTGAAAGCGAATACGACGGAATCGTTGAGGAGATTTTGGTGGAAAATGCCCAGGGCGTAGAGTACGGTCAGCCGTTATTCCGCATCAGATAATAGAGGAGAAACAATATGAACATCTGGGAATTCAAAGAGATAGAGGAAATTTTACCGCACCGTCACCGTTTTTGTTGGTAGACTATATCGAGGATTATGAACCGGGTGAGTATGCGACAGGATATAAATGTGTAACTTTCCGGGAGGACTTTTTTTCGCGGTCACTTCCCACAGGAGCCGGTGATGCCGGGGGTTCTGACGATCGAGGCACTGGCTCAGGTCGGTGCGGTAGCGATTTTAAGCAAAGAAGAGAATAAAGGCAGGATCGCGTATTTTTGGCGGCATTAACAAGTGCAAAGTTTAAAGGAAAAAATTGTTCCGGGAGATAAAAGTGAAAACTGGAGACAAAGATTATCAAACAGAAAGGACCGCTGGGAGTCGGTGAAGCGATTGCGAGCGTAGACGGAAAAGTGGTTGTAAGTGCGGAACTCACTTTCATGGTCGGATAGGCACGAAAAAGACAAAAATGAGGTCGGAGGCAGATATGATGAAAAAGGTTTTGATTGCAAACAGGGGCGAGATCGCTGTACGGATTATCCGTGCGTGCCGGGAGATGGGCATCGAAACGGTTGCGGTATATTCAGAAGCGGACAAAGAAGCACTGCACACACAACTTGCGGATGAGGCAGTCTGTATTGGTCCCGCACCATCGGCAGAGAGCTATCTGAGCATGGATAAAATTTTGAGCGCGACGATGATTACCGGGGCAGACGCCATTCATCCGGGATTTGGATTTCTCTCCGAGAACAGCAGATTTGCAGAGCTTTGTGAGAAGTGCAACATTACATTCATCGGGCCTGGGGCAGAAGTGATCGAAAAGCTTGGTAATAAGTCCGAGGCGAGAAATACAATGATATCTGCCGGGGTTCCGGTCATTCCGGGAAGTACGGAGCCGGTATTTGATGAAGAGACGGGAGTAAAAGAAGCGGACCGGATCGGATATCCTGTCATTGTAAAGGCAGCTCTTGGCGGCGGCGGAAAAGGAATGCGTGTGGCGAAGACCAGGGAGGAGTTTGCTCAGGAGTTTTCGACAGCTCAGAAGGAGGCCAAAGCAGCTTTTGGGGACGATATGATGTATATCGAGCACTTTGTAGAGCACCCGAGACACATTGAATTCCAGATTCTGGCGGATCGTTATGGAAATGTCATCCACCTGGGGGAGAGAGACTGTTCCATTCAGAGAAACCATCAGAAGATGATCGAGGAGTCCCCGTCGGCAGCCCTTGGTGATGAACTGAGAAACAAGATGGGGGAGGCGGCCGTCAAGGCAGCCAAAGCCGCACATTATGAAAATGCGGGAACGATCGAGTTTTTGCTTGAAAAGAACGGGAATTTCTATTTTATGGAGATGAATACAAGAATCCAGGTGGAACATCCTGTAACCGAGTGGGTGACGGGAATCGACTTGATTAAGGAGCAAATCCGCATTGCGTCCGGCGAGAAAATAAAAATCCACCAAGATGAGGTAAAGCTGACCGGACATGCGATCGAGTGCAGGATTAATGCGGAGAACCCGGCAAAGAACTTCCGCCCGTCACCAGGGAAGATCACGGACATCTACCTTCCGGGTGGAAAAGGAGTGCGGATTGACTCTGCGATTTACAGTGGATATACAGTACCGCCGTATTATGATTCCATGTTGGCGAAGCTGATTGTCCATGCGAAGACGAGACGGGAAGCCATCAATAAGATGAAGAGTGCTTTGGGGGAGGTCATCATTGAAGGGATCGACACGAACATCGATTATCTGTATGAGCTGATTAATCATCCGGATTATCAGAGCGGAAATGTCGATATCGAGTTTATCGAGCGTTTGTAGGGGTGAAAAAACATGAAATTATCCAATATGTTCAAAAGACAGATCGAAAAATTATATTACGATCCATACGTCAGAGAAAAGGGCAAACCGGAAGTTCCAGAAGGACTGCTGAAAAAGTGTAATGCCTGCAAGGCAGCCATTGTGACGGAGGACGTTCAGAACAACGATTATATCTGTCCGAAATGCCACAACTATTTCCGGGTTCATGCCAGAAGAAGGGTGGAGATGATCGCAGACGAGGGGAGCTTTGAAGAGTGGGATGCTGACCTGATTGCAGGGAATCCGCTCAGTTTTCCGGGCTACGAGGAGAAGATCCAGTCACTTCAGGAAAAGACCAATCTGAAGGAAGCGGTTGTGACAGGGAAAGCAAGGATCGATGGACAGGACGTTGTGATCGGCGTGTGTGACGGCAGGTTTATGATGGCGAGCATGGGCTGGGCAGTCGGGGAGAAGATCGCCCGGGCTGTGGAGCGTGCCACAAAAGAGCGGCTTCCTGTGATTCTCTTTGCCTGCTCCGGGGGAGCAAGAATGCAGGAAGGGATTGTCTCTCTGATGCAGATGGCAAAGACGTCAGCAGCGTTAAAGAAACACAGCGACGCAGGACTTTTATATATTTCTGTATTGACGAATCCGACCACAGGCGGTGTGACGGCAAGTTTTGGAATGCTTGGCGATATTACCCTTGCGGAACCAAAAGCGTTAATCGGATTTGCGGGGCCACGAGTCATCGAGCAGACCATCGGACAGAAGCTTCCGGAAGGATTCCAGAAATCCGAGTTCCTGTTGGAGCATGGATTCATCGACCGGATTGTGGAGAGGGAAGAGATGAAAGACGTTCTTTCTTCTATCCTCAGTATGCATCAGACAGGTACGGGAGTGGAAAGCTGGAAGCAGGAAGTCTGCCGGGAAACAGAGGAGGAAAAGCGTGCCCCGTATAAGGGACTGACTTCCTGGGAGAGAGTTCAGATTTCCAGAAAGAAAGAGCGTCCTGTGGGGAGTGATTATATCCGCACGATGTTTACGGATTTCATCGAGTTTCATGGAGACCGTTATTTTAAAGACGATAAAGCCATCGTGGGCGGGATCGCGAAATTCCATGGAATTCCGGTAACGGTCATCGCTCAGGAAAAAGGAACGTCCACCAAGGACAATATTTTACATAACTTTGGGATGCCGTCTCCGGACGGATACCGGAAAGCACTCCGGCTTATGAAGCAGGCGGAGAAATTCCACCGTCCGGTGATCTGCTTTGTAGATACGCCGGGGGCGTTCTGCGGTCTGGAAGCAGAAGAACGGGGGCAGGGGAGGCCATCGCGAGAAATATCTATGAGATGTCCGGCTTGAAGACTCCGGTAATATCCATTGTCATTGGAGAAGGCGGGAGCGGCGGAGCACTTGCTATGGCGACAGCCGACGAAGTCTGGATGCTTGAGAATTCCATTTATTCCATTTTGTCGCCGGAAGGCTTTGCTTCCATCCTCTGGAAGGACAGCAAACGAGCTAAGGAGGCGGCCGGAGTGATGAAGCTGACGGCGAACCACTTAAAGAGTATGGAGATTGTAGAACAGGTCATTGCAGAACCGGAAGATTTTACAACGGCAAACCTGCATGAAGTGACAGACAGACTGGATAAGAATCTGAAGAAATTTATATGCGAGTACATGGAGATGGATACAAGCGCTCTGGTAGAAAAAAGATATCAGAGATTCCGTCGGATGTAAGAAAGGAACAGAAAGTGAATACAAAATGGCCGCCGATTCAGTTAGGCGAGAAACAAATCAGAATTCCTCTGATTCAGGGAGGTATGGGCGTCGGGATCAGTTTGGGAAGGCTGGCCGGCGCAGTTGCAAAAGAAGGAGCGGCAGGGATCATTTCCAATGCGCAGATCGGATTTAGGGAGCCGGATTTTGAGGAAGATCCCTTCCGTGCCAACTTGCGGGCAATGGAGAGCGAATATAAGAAGGCAAGGAAGACCTCTCCGGACGGCGTCATCGGCTTCAATATTATGGTAGCGTTAAACCACTACGAAGAATATGTCCGGCATGCGGCGTCCCTGGGGTGTGACCTCATTATCTGCGGGGCGGGACTCCCGACGGAACTGCCACGTCTGACAGAGGAAACGGGTGTGAAGATCGCTCCGATTGTCTCCACGGACAAATCGGCGAAAGTCATCCTAAAATACTGGGACAGAAAGTACAAAAGGATACCGGATCTTCTTGTGATCGAAGGCCCCAAAGCGGGCGGACATCTCGGCTTTACCAAAGAGCAGCTTGAGATCTTTGATGAAGAGACATATCGGTCGGAAGTACAGGCAATCTTAAAAACGGTACAGGGTTACGGGGAACAATATGGGAAAAAGATTCCGGTTGTCCTGGCCGGAGGCATCGACACGAGGGAGAAAGTGGAAACTGCCATGGCTCTCGGTGTAGACGGGATCCAGGTGGCAAGCAGGTTTGTGACGACCGAGGAGTGCGACGCGGATATCCGCTATAAGGAAGCATACATCAAAGCGGCAAAAGAGGAGATCGCTATCGTAAAAAGTCCGGTGGGGATGCCGGGGAGAGCGATTTTAAACCCGTTTATGAAACGGGTTATGGACGGGGAGAAATTCACCCCGAAGAAATGTCTGGGATGTCTCCATAAGTGTGAGCCGGCGAAGATTCCGTATTGTATTACGGAGCGGCTCGTGGCAGCGGCAAAAGGCGAGGTGGAGGAAGCGCTTCTTTTCTGCGGAGAAGGGGCGTACAGACAGCAGGAAATTACGACGGTAGGAGACGTGATCCAATCACTGATGGGAGAAGAAAAGAGACAGGACGAAAGATAGACAGGTAAAGGAGCAGAAAAAGCGTGGACGCATACAGGGCAATCAATGAAATCCTGGTTCATTTGTTCAATGAGATCTGGGAACTGGAAGAAAAGGCAGTCATCACAGATGAGTACAAAGATATTACGAACAATGACATGCATATTATCGAGGCGGTGGGACTTGGAAAAGGCAACAATATGACGGCCATCGCAAAGAAACTGAAAATTACAGTCGGATCTCTTACGACATCTATGAACAGTCTTGTCAACAAAAAATATGTGGTTCGGGAACGGAGCGCCGAGGACAGGCGGGTTGTCAATATTCGTCTGACAAAAAAAGGGGAGAGGGCATACCAACACCATGCGGATTTCCACCGGAAAATGACGGATGCGGTCGTTTCTGCCCTTCAGGAAGAAGAAATTCCGGTACTCGTAAAAACACTGGACAGCCTTTCTGCCTTTTTTAAATCTTACAGGGAAGAAGATTGATACAGTTTCATTTTGAAACAAAAAACAGCCGCAGGCAGCTTTTTAGAGCTGTTTTGCGGCTGTTTGCGAAACATCAGGCAGAAGCCTTTCTGTTTCGGTAGATTTTATTACTGGAAAATCCATGGCCTTTGACTTCATTGACACGGGAAATAATCATAAAGGCCTCCGGATCGATCTTATTTACTTCCTGGTTCAGTTTGGAAAGTTCCCGGTTGGAGATGACGGTCATAATCACAGGCTGATCCACATGGAGATATCCGGTCTCTCCGTAAAGCAAGGTGGAGCCACGGTCGAGCTTCTGGACGATCATTTGGTTGATCTCTTTATGCTTTTTGCTGACGATTTTGACCTGGGTCTGGGCGTGTCCGGTCAGAAGTACCTTGTCAAGGACAACGGTGTAGATCAGGACGAGCAGAATACCGTAGATGATCTGCTCCTTGTCGGAGAAGAGCATCTGGAGTATCAGGATCGTAAAGTCAAATACATAGAGCATCACGGACACTGGAAGACCGAATTTCTTGTTCAGGACCAGTGGAGGAATATCCATACCTCCGGTAGAGGCGCCGGCCCGGATGACGATGCCGATGGCAAATCCTATCATCAGTCCGCCGGAGATTGTGGAGAGCATCCGGTCGTTTGTAATCTGGCCAAGCTGCGGGATATTTTCAAATACACCGAGGATGATCGGGTAGAAGAAACTGCTGATGAGCGTGGTCAGAGCGAACATCTTTCCCAGAACGACGGCCCCAAGAAGGAACATGACGGCATTGAAGCAAAAGACAAAAGCGGAAATCGGAATATCAAAATAATGTTCAAACGCGATTCCAAGACCTGTCGTTCCCCCGGTGATCAGATCGTTTGGAAGAATAAAGACGGCAACTCCAAAGGCATAGATGGCGTTGCCGGCCAAAATAGTAAGAATGTTCCAAGCTTTTTTAGATACACTCTCATTCATACATACCAGTCCTTTCTATGTTCAGATAGGAACAAGTATACAGGATGACAGGAGGGGGAACAAGAGATTTCACAAAAATGGAGAAATCTTATCAGCATGATGAAACTGTGCTATACTAAAGGGAAAGAAACGGACGGGAAGGAGAAAATGAGATGGAAGAGATCAGAAAGCTTCAGGAGATGATCGACAAAAGCAGCAATATCGTATTCTTTGGAGGGGCCGGGGTTTCTACGGAGAGCAATATCCCGGATTTCCGCAGTGAGGACGGTTTATATCATCTGAAATATGATGTTCCGCCGGAAACGATCATCAGCCACACCTTTTTTCTGAGACATCCGGAGGAATTTTACCGGTTTTATAAAGAGCGGATGCTTTGTCTGGATGCCGAGCCCAATCCGGCACATCGAAAGCTTGCCAAGCTTGAGGCGGCGGGAAAGCTTACAGCAGTTGTCACCCAGAATATTGACGGCCTGCACCAGAAGGCGGGCAGTAAGACCGTGTACGAGCTCCATGGCAGTATCCGCCGGAACTACTGTATGAGGTGCGGGAAATTTTATGACGCAGAGTATATCCGGGACAGCGAGGGGATTCCGAGTTGCGGCTGCGGCGGGGTGATCAAACCGGACGTCGTGCTCTATGAAGAAGGACTTGACACACGGATCATCCAGAATTCTGTGGAGGCG
>ENA-OQHL01000989-OQHL01000989.1-human-gut-metagenome-genome-assembly--contig:-NODE-989-length-16324-cov-5.265358_pt1 | contig 16324 bp, 17 predicted proteins | sample MGYA00242565_ERZ504723 | MGnify/ENA primary metagenome ERZ504723 (study PRJEB26092, sample SAMD00036211) | human gut metagenome | host: Homo sapiens | study: EMG produced TPA metagenomics assembly of... | reverse complement strand
ATCAGTGAAGCCGTGATGCCGTTGGAAACAACCGCCGTCACCTCGCCTACCACACCGTGCATATTGATAAGCCCGAAAAGTGCACGATACATCAGCACTCCCGGAATCATCGGGATGACAGAAGGAATCGTCAGCACATGATTGGGAACATGGAACCAATGCACTGCCTTCACGGCTATCAGGCTGACAACCATGCTGCCCATGAACGAACCTATCACCGGTCCGTAACCCAATTCGAAATTGACAAAGTTACGCGTACAAACGGCAATGATACCGCCCACCGCAACAACCCACAACAAGCGCCGCTGTATGTTGAATATCATGGAAAATCCCATGGCAGCTATCGCCGCCGCAATGGCATACACCAGATAACTGTCATGAGGCACCATACTCAATTCGCTGAACTTCTTGTCAATCACGACATCCTCCACCGTCAGCAGGCGCATGGCTATTACAATGCCGAAGGCCATTGCACAGACCATCAGCACCGTATTCACAGCCCGCACAATGCCCACCTGGATATAATTGTCAATCATATCATCCACAAAGTTTATCAGCGGCACCCCCGGAACGATGAACAGTGCACACGCCAACAACGGATGATAGGGAGTTTCCGAGAGCCCGGCAAACGAAGACACATAGGCCAGGCAGGTAGAAATCAATGCGGCAATGGCAATACTCATATAGTGATTGATGCCGAACTCCATGCAACGGGCACGGACGCGGAAACCGGCAAAAGCGCAGATAGAGGTAAACAGAAACGCCATCCAGTCACCACCGAACAGTTTGCAGAAACCTCCGCAGGCAAAGCCGGCACCGATGGCAACAACGTATGGCACATAGTTCCGCTTCTTGTTTTTGATTCTTTCCAGTTCCTCCTCATACTGGTCGAGGGAATAGTCATTCTCAATAGCCCGCCAGGACAGTTTGCTGATTTCGGAAATGGCAGTCATGTTGATGCCATGCTTTTCGCATTTCTGGAATTTGGAGAACGAATGCAGGCCGTCGCTCACATTCACCACCAGCATGGTATAACTTACGTCGATGTGGAGCTTTTCTTCCGGCAGCCCCAGATAGGCGGCAACACGGTTCAGGTTACGAACAACACGGTTTGTATCAGCCGCACTCTCCACCAGCAGCTGTCCGGTACGAAGCAATAAATCGAGTTTCCTGCGCAGCAGGGCAATCTCTTGTTCAGTCAAAGTCTTATCCATGAATCTTTTTACCTATTTTTTTGGAGGCACAAAGATAGGCAAAATGTAGAAAACGATTTCATTCTTTCGGCAGAAAACTCTACCTTTGCAGCCGTTTTTTTAATGGACACAAATGGAAATATTCTGGAATACTATCGCACAATACAACGAGGCCACCTGGTGGACACAGCTCCTCATCACCGCAGCAGGTATCCTGCTCACCACGCAACTCTACTGGAAACCGACCTTATGGGCAAAACGCTCCATGAAAATCTACATGGTATTTCTGAACGGGTGGATATCCATCGTGTACTACATGATGTATTGCGGAGCGCGCGGACACCACCATATACTCGCCATCTTCTGGGGAGTGATTGCAGTGTTGTGGCTATGGGATTTGTTTACCGGCTACACTCCGTTCGAGCGCAACCCGAAATACAAGGTACTGGTGGGGGTACTCTATGCAATGCCTTTCCTCTACCCGCTCCTTTCGTGGGCACGCGGAATGGAATTTCCCATGATGACCACCACCGTGATGCCCTGCTCGGTAGCAGTTTTCACCATCGGGCTGCTGCTGGCTTTCTCGCGCAGGGTCAACCTGCTCGTCATTCTGTTCCTTTGCCACTGGGCGCTCATCGCCTTTTCCAAAGTCTACATCTACAAGATTCCCGAAGACCTGCTACTGGCAAGCGCCACCGTGCCTGCCATCTATCTGTTCTTCAAGAACTACTTTGAACAGAACTTGCACAAGGAAACCAAGCTGGGCGCACGGCTCATGAACTGGTTCCTTATCCTCATCTGTATAGTGGTCGGGGTACTGCTCAGCATGACGCTGCTCCATGGAATGAGAGGATAAAGAAATAGCGCGCTTCCGTGCGCCAAAATCAGTTCTTCTTTCCCTGATTGGCCACAGCCTCCATCAATTTCTTTATCTCCTCGGGGTCACCCAAGAAATAGTCTTTCGTCAAGTTCAGCTCATCGTCAAACTCAAAGACGTAGGGCACCGCCGTAGGCAGGTTCAGATGCACAATTTCATCGTCCGAAATATGCTTCAGATGCTTGATAATACCCCGCAGGCTATTGCCATGAGCCACTACCAGCAATTCGTCGGCCGTCTTCAGATTCGGGAAGATGACACATTTCCAGTAAGGCATGATACGCTCAATCGTATCTTTCAACGACTCCGTACGGGGCAGTTCGGCATCGGGCACTTCTTGATAACGGTCCTCAAAACGCGGATTACGCGGGTCATCCTCGGCCAATGCATGCGGAGCCACATCAAAGCTCCGGCGCCATACCAACACCTGCTCGTCACCGTACTTGGCAGCCGTCTCTGCCTTGTTCAGCCCTTGCAACTGGCCGTAGTGTTTCTCATTCAACCTCCACGATTTCTCCACCGGAATCCAGTCCTGGTCGAGGCGGTCCAGCACACAATCCAGTGTCTTCACGGCACGCTTCAGATAGGAAGTATACGCCTTCTTGAAGCGGAATCCCTTTTCTGCCAGCAGCTCACCCGCCCTTACAGCTTCAGCAACGCCTTTCTCTGTCAAATCAACATCCGTCCACCCCGTGAAGCGGTTTTCCTTATTCCATGCACTCTCGCCGTGGCGAAGCAAAACAATCTTTTTCATATAGTCTCCTTTCAGTTTTACCTATAGAACACCCGGCTACCTCCTCTTGTTCATGCAATAGCGGACCACATATACCAAAAGTATCAGAAACGCCACCCACACCATGCTGATGACCGGCAGGTAGCGGTTATACAAATATTCCCCTTCCTTCGGGACACGGTTGAAAGTACAGATTATGCAATTACAGCACGCATCGAGTGCATCATGCGAGAATACCGAAAAAACAATGATAGCCACCCCCGCAAGAAGCATCATCAAAGTCCCCCACACCAGCCACTTACCAGCCACGGAAGGATGGAATTGCGAATGAGTGGAATGTACGAATCTAACCATAAACACTTGTCTATTATTACCGGTACAAATGTCCTTCATTTTTAACAATCCGGCAATACCTACTTTTCATCAAAAAGAGAGTCTGCCATCCCAATTAGTAGGTAGCCGCGACCTCTATAAACCACGCCACAAGCTAACCCGAAATGGGGAGCGGCACAACACTAAAAGCCCTACATGTAGGTATTTCACGTTCTCCGGCAAAGCCTTTACTTTGCAGCAAACAATTTAATCACTTTATTTACAATGAAAAAGACTGGTGTTTTTTATGGTTCCAGTACCGGAACCTGCGAAGAGTTGGCTAACCAGATAGCCGAAAAGTTGGGAGTTTCCTCCACCGACGTACATAGTGTTGACAAGATGACCGCCGATAAAATCAAGGAATATGAAGTGCTGGTTCTAGGTACCTCCACTTGGGGAGACGGCGAACTGCAGGACGACTGGTATGACGGCGTAAAAGTACTGAAGAGCGCCGACCTTTCCATGAAGTTCGTAGCCCTATTCGGTTGCGGTGACTCCGAATCCTACTGCGACACATTCTGCGACGGCATCGGAGTACTCTACGAGGCACTGAAGGATAGCGGGTGTACCTTCTTGGGCAACAAAGTTAGCACGGACGGGTATTCCTTCTCCTCTTCCATCGCCGTGGTAGACGGTGCATTCGTAGGACTTCCCCTCGACGAAGTGAACGAAAGTAACAAAACCGCCGAACGCATTGATGCCTGGACAGCCGAAATAAAAAGCAAGCTCTAGAAAAGAAACAGACCATCCGTTTACTTTAAACGGATGGTCTGCCTGCATCATGCAGATGATATCTTTTATCTGAACAGATAATGTGTTCCGCCATATCCGCAGGCACATTATCTTTTTTTATGCTCTTATACGAACCAGCGAACGTAGCAGAAGTCCTGACGGTGAGGCAGGTCTGCATTCTTCGGGAACATACGGTAAGAAACCTTGAAGCTACCCGCATTTTCCATCTTGTGCTTAGCTTGGAAAGTATAAAGGTTACCTTCTTTCTTCACTACATTGAACGGTTCTACGGAGTAAACATGCTGTTTGCCATCCTGAGCCGTATAAGTAGTCACCAGTTCCAGACCGATAGCATCGTTCAAGCCCTTCTCGTCGATAACGTAAGTAATGGTGTATTCCTTACCGCTCTCGATGGAGCCTTTCACCAGGTCTTCGGTCTTTTCGCAAGACACCACTTCAATGCTGTCCCACTTCTCGGCAACTTCTTCCTTCCAAGCAGCTATTTCCTTAGCCTTGGCACAACCGTCGGCAGCCAGCATCTTGAAACGTTTGGCCTCCTTGATGTAGAACTTGTCGTAATAGTCATCCAGCTGACGCTTCATTGTATAGTGGGGAGCAATCTGTGCGATGGAGTTCTTGATAGTCTTCACCCAACCCTCAGAATATCCCTTCTTGTTGCGTGCATAGAACAACGGCAGAATTTCTTGCTCAAGAATGCTGTAGATAGTAGCGGCATCGAGCTGGTCCTGATGTTCCTGGTTCTGGTAAGTACGCTTTTCGGTCAATGCCCAACCGGCACCTTCACGATAGCCTTCCAACCACCAGCCGTCGAGTACGGAGAAGTTTACAACACCGTTCATCAACGCCTTTTCGCCGGAAGTACCGGATGCTTCGAGCGGACGTGTCGGAGTGTTCAGCCAGATATCCACACCTGAAACGAGGCGACGTGCCAACTGCATGTCATAATTTTCCAGGAAGATAATCTTGCCCAGGAACTCCGGACGACGGGAAATCTCGATGATTCTCTTAATCAAGCCCTGGCCGGCACCATCGTGCGGGTGAGCCTTACCGGTAAAGAGGAACTGTACCGGATAGTCGGGGTTGTTCACAATCTTGGCCAGACGGTCGAGGTCGGTGAACAGCAAGTGTGCACGCTTGTAGGTAGCGAAACGGCGTCCGAAACCTATCAGCAGAGCGTTCGGATTGATTTTGTCCAGCAGGGAAACGATGCGTGAAGGGTCACCCTGGTTCTTCAACCAAGTTTCACGGTATTGCTTGCGAACATAGTCAATCAGTTTGTTCTTCATCACCATGCGCGTCTTCCAGATTTCTTCGTCGGACACGTTATAGATAGCCTCCCAAATCTTGGGGTTGGACTGGTCGTAGAGGAAGTTCTCATCAAAATGCGCAGCATAGAGATGTTTCCACTCCGTAGCGCTCCAAGTGGGGAAGTGTACACCGTTGGTAACGTAGCCCACATGGCTTTCTTCGGGGAAGTAACCCTTCCAGATGGAAGCGAACATCTCCTGGGAAACCTTTCCGTGCAGCCAGCTCACACCGTTCACCTCCTGAGAAGTATTGCAAGCGAATACAGACATACAGAAACGTTCACCCTTGTCGCCCGGATTGTTACGTCCGAGGTCCATCAGGTCGTCCCAGCTGATACCCATTCTTGAAGGATAGCCGCCCATGTACTTGCCGAAAAGGCCTTCGTCGAAGTAGTCGTGACCGGCAGGAACCGGAGTATGTACAGTATAGAGAGAAGAAGCACGTACCAGCTCGATAGCCTGGTCGTAAGTCAGACCTTCGGCCACGTAGTCACAGATGCGCTGTACGTTGATTAAAGCAGCATGTCCTTCGTTGCAGTGATAGATATCTTTCTTGATGCCCAGCTTCTTCAGCGTCAGAATACCACCGATACCGAGCAGGATTTCCTGCTTCAAGCGGTTTTCCCAGTCACCGCCATACAGCTGGTGAGTGATGGAACGGTCGAACTCGCTGTTCATTTCATTGTCAGTATCAAGCAGATAGAGAGAGATACGTCCAACGTTCACTCTCCACACATAAGCATGCACGTAGTAGTCCAGATAAGGAACATCCACTACCATCTGCTCGCCCTTCTCATCCAATACACGGTCGATGGGCAACTGGCCAAAGTTCTGTGCCTCGTAATTGGCAATCTGCTGGCCGTCCATAGACAATGTTTGTGTAAAGTAACCGTAGCGGTACAGGAAACCGATTGCACACAAGTCGGCGTTGCTATCGGAAGCTTCTTTCAGGTAGTCACCGGCAAGTACACCCAGACCGCCGGAATATATCTTAAGTACATGGCTCAAACCATACTCCATACTGAAATAAGCCACGGACGGGCGCTTGCTGTCAGGCTTCACATCCATGTATGTGCGGAACTTGGAGTATACGTCATCCATTCTGCGCAGAATAACTTTGTCATTTGCGAGTGCCTCGAGTTTAGCATAACTCATACGTTCCAGCAGAAGTACGGGGTTCTGTCCCACTTCTTTCCAAAGAGCAGGGTCAAGGTCTCTGAACAGTTCGGTGGCTTCATAATTCCATGCCCACCAGATGTTATGTGCCAGTTCAGACAGTTTCTCCAGTTCGGCGGGAATGTGCGATTTCACATTCACATCTTTCCAGTTAGGAGTGTTTACATTACTAACTTTAATCTTCATTGTATGATAACTAATTGATTAATAATTCTTTTATTTTAGTTGACGCTTCATGGCATTGCGCAGTGCAATGTCGTAAGCCTCGTAATAATATTGTATAAAGTGCTTCCACAAAGCCTGCTCTGCCACCTGGCCTGCACGCTTGCGTATTTCCTTGATTTCGGCTTCCGTCTTGGTAGAGAACAAGGCTACGGTGTCCTTGATGCCGTCTGCCACTTCGGAATAGTTATAGTCCGAACGGTGCAGCACTTCCACTCCGTCGTTTATGCCATGCTGGTTTTTTCAGGCTGTTCACCCAAAGTCCGAAACCGGCAAGGTCGGTGGTGATGGTAGGCACCCGGAAATGCCACGCTCTCCAGCGGGGTATATCCCCACGGTTCATAATAGGACGGATAGACACTGAGGTCCTCGCCTAAAATCAAGTCATAATAATGCTTGTTGAGGATGCCATCGTGACCATCCTGATAGCAAGGTACAAAAATTACTTTCACCTTATCTTCGGGACGATTGCCCATACCGAGGTATTTCAGCATATCCAGCACCTGGTCGTGCGTCATATTGTGCAGCCAGTGGGTGATGAAAGGACACTGCAACGGTTCGGTGAACTTATCTTTGCTCTTCAAGCGCTTCTGCAAGTCCTCGCGGGGGTCTCCCACCCAGCTGGGCACGTTGACAAACGCCAATACTTTCTTCTTTAAATCTTTATCGCGGTTCAGCCGGTTCAATGATTCCAGGAACACATCGATACCCTTATTTTTGAACTCATAGCGTCCGCTGGTACCGATAATCAGCGTATCGTCGCCCAAGTCCTCACCCAGTAGGCAGTTTGCCACACGCAGCATGGTGGAACGGGCACGTTTGCGCTTGCCGGTAAAGGTGGCGCCTTTCGGTACAAAATCATCTTCAAAACCGTTCATCAGCACAACATCCGCAGGCTTGTCAAGCAATTCCCTGCATTCGTTGTTTGTGATTTCGCTCACAGTGGTGAAACAGTCCACATAGTGGGCCGTCTGCTTTTCAATGGAATGTTTGGACTGCATGTTCAGCTCCTCCGCCATCTGGTCGCCGTTGTAGGCGAAAAGATAATCGTAAAGCGGCTTGTTGTTGCCAGCTATGGAGCGGCCGATGGACGTGGCATGGGTGGTGAAGATAGTCCCTATCTCGGGAACGGCAGACTGAAGATAGAGGGCGGCCATGCCGGTCATCCACTCGTGTGCCTGGAACACCACTTTGTCCGTTTCCGTCAAATTATAGCGATAGAAGCTCTCTATCACCTTGCCGGTAGCGAAAGCAAACATGGATGCTTCGTCATAATCACCATATCCATGCAGTGAATCCACCTGATAGCGGTTCCACATTTCTGTATAAATCTCATTTTTTTCTGCAAAGAACGGTTGGAAATCAACCAATATAACAATAGGTTCTCCCGGAATGTTCCAGCGACCTACGCGGACGGAAAGATTGTCTTTCAACGCTGCATGTTTTTTCCACGCTGCACAAAGGTTATCAGACTCAATGAACAAAGGGTTCTCTTTTCCCTGCCAGAAATCCGGCCCTATAAAGAATAATCTATCGCGAAATTTAGTCTGTAAAGTATTTGCCCTTGTAGACAAAACTGTATAGATACCGCCTACTTTATTACACACTTCCCAACTCGCTTCGAAGATGTAATCGGGGGTAAGTAGTTCTTTAGTCATATTATGTTATAATCTCTTTATCTTAATTACGGCTGCAAAAGTACGTATTATTCTTTGAAAAATAGCCTTTTAATCGAAAAAACTGATTAAATATGCATAAACAATCGTTTGCGGAATGTCATAGTTTAGCCACAAAAGCCCCATTGGCTCGCCCATCCATGCATTTTTCGTCTAAAATTCCCGAAGTTTCAAAAAAGAATTCCTGGAGTTTTCAGTTGAAGCCCCAGGAATTTAAACAAAAAACCCCAGGGATTTCAATTGTAAATCCCTGGGGTTTATTTTCTTATAATCCGGATTATACCATCAATGCAGCTACCAGCGCCAAAATAGCATAGAATTCAGGAAGCGCGGCGTAAATCATTGTATTGGTCTGTACGTCGTGTCCCTGGGAAATACCCACAATACCGCTAGCACAAATCTGTCCCTGACGGATAGCGGAGAACAGACATACCAGTCCGACACCCAATCCGATGCCCAGCATCAAAGGACCGTCTGTCGCAAAATCCCTGCCCATAGACATCAGGAAAGCCACGAAGCCGTAAAGTCCCTGCGTAGCCGGAAGGGCCGACAAAATCATATAACTTGCTGACTTGGAAGGGTCTTTCTTCAACGCACCTTCTGCCGCACTACCGGCGATAGTTGTACCGAAGCAACTGCCAATTCCTGCAAGGGCCAACATCAGGCCCAGACCGAGATAACCTAAAATTTCATTCATAATGTTTCTATTTTTATTTGTTTTTTAATTTGTTTATTTCTTTACTACTGTAAAAGGTTTATAGGCTTCGCCCTTACCTTCGTAACCGGAATTCTTGAAGTATTCCACAAATGTCAGACGGAGCGGGTGTACAAAGGCACTCAGACAAGACATGGCAATGTTCAGCGTATGCCCGAATATCAGTATCAGACCGCAGAACAGCCATCCCAGGGCCGGACCTGCAGCATCGTTCACCATGAAGGCAAGCTGGTTGAACACGCCTCCAAGCATACCGCCTGCCAAGCCGAGGGCATAGAGACGGATGTAGGAAAGTATATCGCCCATCAATCCGGTTGCCATGTTATAGGTATCCCATACTCCGGCACCGATGTTGACAAATACATTCCGGTGGATATTGTTCAGCAGGTAGATACCGATGGCAGAAACACCGCCAATCACGATAAATGCCCACGTAGACACGTCTTCCGAAATTATTTTGAAGAAGGAAAGTCCGCCGGTGCAGATAAATCCCACCACCAGCAACAGCCATCCCCAAGCACTGAGCGACTCCTTGAAGCCGAAACGAACGGTCTGTCCCACGGCCTTCACCGTCATGGCAATGCAGATGTGCACCGCACCGATAATCAACGCCAGCAGCATTTGCTTGTCATAGGTAGTCTCACCTATCTTACCCACAATCATGAATTCCTTCAGTTTGGCGGGTATCTCCAGGTCAAAGAGGCTTACACCGAAGAAGGTTCCCAATATGGCACCGATGACGGACGTAAATATACCCAACGTAATCACCAGGTTCATCATGCCTTTCATGGACTTGGACATCTTCCTTTTCAAAATGAACCCGAGTGCAATCAGTACCAGACCGTAGCCCGCATCTCCCATACAGAAAGCAAAGAAGAGCGAGAAGAATGGCGCAAGTATCGGTGTCGGGTCGAACTCGGCATATTCGGGCATACCGTACATTTTGGTAAGCACTTCGTACATGCGTGTATAGGCGTTGTTTTTCAGCTTGATGGGAGCATTGTCCTCGCGCTTGGCAGCCCTTATCTCATAATAAGTGCCGCTTTCATCGAGAAGTTTCCTCACATCCGCCTCGCAGTCTTCGGGAATCCAGCCTTCCATCAACACTACGGCACCTTCTGCCATATGTTCGCTGTTCAGCTTGACTTTCAGCAGGTCTATCTCTTCCTGGAGCTGTAGGTTGTACTTCTCCAACGTGCAGTAATTCGCTTTGCAGAATTCTTTCAATCCGGCATGTGCCTGCACAAGGGCCTCTTCCGTATCGGCTTTCTTCCGGCTCAGTTCGGAGAGGCTGAGTGAAGGTAGACGGAGCGGTTCCACATCCAGTTCTACCGGTTGGGGAGTGACGGTCACGAAATAAAGATGTCCGCCGTTCTCTTTCACCACGATGGCATTGTAGTCCTCTGCCCACGCTTCGTTATAGTCTTTCTCCGGGCAGGTATAGAACTGCACGAACCAACCAGCATCTTCCAGCTTGCGGATGGCTCTCCAATCGAAATCGCCCCAGACTTCCATCTGCACCACATCCTTGTCGATGGCGGGAATCTGCTGGTTCAAGTCTTGTATCCGCGCCTGCAAGTCCTCGTAGAATTTCACCAGAGCATCGGCCGACAACTCTTTATGCACCTTTTCTTCCGGCTGTTTGTCTGCCAGGGTGTGCATGCTCTGAAGCATATTCTTGTAGAGCGTACGCTTCTGCATGAATTGCTGCAAGGTGTCGTCCATCTCGCCGCACTGCCTTTCCACAACGTGCACCACGCCCAGTTCCCGGATTTGTGCCAGAAATGCTTCGTACTCCTTATGATACACAAGGAACGTGAGCTTCTTCATTTTCGTAATCATGCCTCTGCCTCCTTCCTTTTCTCCTGATGGGATTTCATGATTTTCTGCGATGACTTGGAAAGGTTCTCCTCGTCTTCCATAAACCGCTTGATTTTGCGCAGAGCATCCTGATAACCCGGAATCTGTACTTTCTCAAAAAGATTCACCTTCTGGGTGGTCTTTTTACGCGCATGTTCCAACAAGTTCAACTTGGCAACAGTAAATTCACGCTCGATGGCAGTATGTGCCAGTGACTTAAGCAAATGCAGCCCGTCTGCATACCATTTGGGCGCATTGAACAAGCTGTAAGGGCGTATCTCGAAATCTACATTCTCGAGCAACGGCACCCGTACACCGGCAATCTTCTTTACACCGAGATGAACATCGCTGACCTTTATCAATGAAGCGTCGAACTCATTCCAAAGGGCGAACATGGCTTCGTAAGCTTGGATTTCCTTTTCCAACCTCGCGTCCAACGCGGCAGCGTCTCCCTTGCAGCGCTTCACTTCCATACGCAGGGCACTCTCCTTGTTCTTGATGATGGGGAGTGTACGCACGCGCACCTTCAGTTGCTTTTCGAGTTGCTGAAGCGAGGTTTTGTTATATTGAAACTTAATAGCCATTTTATTTACGATTTAACGATTTACGATTAGACGACTGAAGCTACTCAATTTCTCAATTTACAGATTTACAATTTCAGTAATATCAATCGTAAACCGTAAATCGTCTAATCGTACATTTATTTAGTTTGCTTTCGGCCAGAACTGGTCCACAAGCTCTTTCTTGATATTCACCTCTTCCGGACGGAAATACTTGCCGAACAGACTCCATGCCACATCGAGCATCTCTGTGGTATCGAGGTTGACATCGATGGCCAGTAGCTGGTTGGAGTAGTCCTTGGCAAAGGCAAGGGTACGTTCGTCGTAGTTCGTCAGGTCAAAACCGTTTTCAAGCTTGGTTTTGGCGTTGGCGGCATCGGCGTACAGACGTACGGCGGCATTCATCACCTGCGGATGGTCCTTACGTGTCTTTTTGCCCGTAACAAGCTGTTTCAGACGGGACAAGGAACGGAACGGGTCAACGATAACCTTACCGATGTCGCTGTCACGACGGAGGAACAACTGGCCTTCCGTGATATAACCCGTATTGTCGGGCACGGCATGCGTAATGTCGCCACCGGACAGAGTCGTCACCGCAATAATCGTGATGGAACCGCCGCTTGGGAACTGCACCGCCTTTTCGTATATCTTCGCCAAGTCCGAATAAAGGGATCCCGGCATGGAGTCCTTCGAAGGAATCTGGTCCATACGGTTGGATACGATGGCGAGCGCATCGGCGTAGGAAGTCATATCCGTCAGCAGCACCAGCACCTTTTCATTATTGTTTACAGCAAAATACTCGGCCGCCGTCAGTGCCATATCCGGAATCAGCAGACGCTCTACCGGAGGATTCTCGGTGGTATTCATAAAGCTGACGATACGGTCGAGCGCACCGGCATTGGAGAATACGTTCTTGAAGTAGAGGTAGTCATCGTTCGTCATACCCATACCGCCAAGGATAATCTTGTCGGTCTCCGCACGCAGAGCCACATTCGCCATCACCTGGTTGAAGGGCTGGTCGGGGTCGGCAAAGAACGGAATCTTCTGTCCGGACACCAGCGTATTGTTCAAGTCGATACCTGCAATACCGGTTGCAATCAGTTCCGAGGGCTGCTTACGGCGCACCGGATTCACGGATGGACCGCCAATTTCCACCTCCTCGCCTTCAATGGCCGGACCACCGTCGATGGGGTCGCCAAAGGCGTTGAAGAAGCGTCCGGCAAGCTGCTCGCTCACTTTGATTGTAGGAGCCTTGCCCAAGAATACTACCTCTGCATTGGTGGGAATACCTTCCGTACCCTCAAACACCTGCAAAGTCACTTCGTCGCCGGCAATCTTCACCACCTGGGCCAGCTTGCCGTTTACGGTCGCCAACTCGTCATACCCCACTCCGGTTGCCTTCAGCGAACACGTAGCTTTCGTAATCTGAGTAATCTTGGTATATATTTTTTGAAATGCTTTTGTTGCCATCTATTTATTTACAATTTAGCAATTTACTATTTACTATTTAAATCTCTGCCATCCTATTCTACTATTTTCCTATCTACAACCTCCGTACACCTGCATCCGCAAGGCAAATAGTAAATTGTAAATAGTCACATAGTACATCCTTAGGCTTTACGTTCCTCAACCAGTTCCTGCAACTGCTTATGGAACTTGTCGTATTCTTCCGACTTAAACTTCGAGTAGTTCATCTGCTTACAGATGTTAATCATTTTCTTGAAGTAATCCATTACTTCGTTGAAGTTGTCGAACTCAAATTCTGTATGACAGATTTCTATTACCATATTCAGAATCTCCTCCTGACGCTCCATCGGGGTCACGGCATCAATTTCATCAAAGGCATCCTGCTGCAGAATAACGAAGTCAATCAATTCCGATTTCCAGAAAGTCACGTGATACTCTACGGGCACACCGTCGTCACCCAAGATGTTGATTTGCTCGGCAATCTCCTTACCACGCTGCAAACGGGTCTTGATTTCATTCACCTTGCCAATCCACTCACCGTTGATGTGCTTGGTGATATACTCTTCAAATTCAGGGTATTCTATATATTTGGAATACGAGTCAATCGGGTTTACGGCAGGATAACGCTTCTTGTCGGCACGGTCTTGCTCAAGGGCATAGAAGCAGCGTGCCACCTTCTTCGTATTCTCGGTTACCGGCTCCTTCAAGTTACCACCGGCAGGCGATACCGTACCGATGAAAGTAATGGAACCGGACTCGCCGTTGTTCAGCTTCACATAACCCGCACGGCCGTAGAAGTTGGAGATGATGGAGGACAAGTCCATCGGGAAGGCATCGGGACCGGGCAACTCCTCCATACGGTTGGACATCTCGCGCAATGCCTGCGCCCAACGTGAAGTGGAGTCCGCCATCAGCAGTACCTTCAATCCCATGCTTCGGTAGTATTCTGCAATCGTCATAGCCGTGTAGACAGATGCCTCACGGGCAGCCACCGGCATGTTCGAAGTATTGGCAATGATAATCGTACGTTCCATCAGCTTCCGTCCCGTATGCGGGTCAACCAATTCGGGGAATTCTGTAAAGATTTCCACAACCTCGTTGGCACGCTCACCGCAGGCAGCGATGATTACGATGTCCGCTTCCGCTTGTTTTGAAATGGCATGCTGAAGCACCGTTTTTCCAGTACCGAACGGACCGGGGATAAAACCCGTACCACCTTCCACAATCGGGTTTACGGTGTCGATTACACGCACACCGGTTTCCAGCAATTTGAAAGGACGCGGTTTTTCCTTATAGTTGGTCATGGCGCGCTTCACGGGCCATTTCTGTATCATGTTCACCCGGATGTCATTACCTTCGCTATCCGTCAGCACTGCAATGGTATCCTCAATGCTGTAATCACCTTCCTTTGCAATTGATTTCACGGTGCACACACCTTTCTGTTCAAAAGGCACCATGATTTTCAGAGGTTGGAAGTTTTCGTCCACTTGTCCCAGCCAGGCAGCGGCTTCCACTTGGTCGCCCACCTTTGCCAAAGGCACAAAATGCCATTTGCTTCCTTTATCCAGCGGATAGGTATATTGCCCGCGTTTCAAGAAAACACCGTCCATCTTATCGAGGTCGTTTTGCAGACCGTCGTAGTTTTTCGAAAGCATACCGGGCCCCAGTGTTACTTCGAGCATATGTCCGGTAAACGCAGCTTCGGCCCCACTTTCAGTCCGCGGGTACTCTCAAATACCTGCACGTAGACCTGGGTACCTACTACCTTAATCACCTCCGCCATCAACTTGTCTCCTCCGGTCGAGATATAACAAATCTCATTCTGCGCTACCGGTCCGTCGACGACGAGGGTCACCATGTTGGCTATTACGCCACTAACAGTTCCTTTTGTTGCCATATATTTTTAGTTGTTTATTTTATCTGAATTCTGCGGGTATCTGCACCTCGTCTTTCAAGGCAGCGATAATGCTGCGGAACAGTTGGTTACCCTTCTCTTTATCCAACGAAATCCACCGTTCTATCATCTCCAGCTGTAGCAGGAAGACAAACAGACGTTCCACGGTAAAGTAATCGAAGAATGTGGCCTCCTCCATCCAGTCCCAGCGAAGCTGGTCCAGTTTCTTTTCCCGGTCCACCAGTTCCTCCGTCTCACTGATTTTCACCAGCTGCTCCAGATAATCCACCTCAGTACCCAGACCGAAGTCACGGGCATTGGAAGTACGCAGAGCCTCGCACACTTCCGTATCACCCACAATCAGCGGAGCAATGTCCAGCTTGAACTTACGTGCTGTGAGCGCCACCAATATATTATTGAGAGTGAGGTTGAAGCCAAACCAGGAAGACACAAACTGATTCCTGGATTCCATAGCATAGGCGTAATAGAGCGCTGCCAGGCGGTCTTCATACAAGAAACCGTCCTCGGCAGGCAGGCTGAAGTATTCGGAAATGAACGTAGAGAGATAAGATGGGAATACACTGTCAGAGACTTCGTCGCCATCCTTCAGTTGTGAGATATATTCCACCAGTTCCTCTGACGAATAGTTTCCGCGCGGGTCGATGGCAGCATCCTTATCCTTCAATAGTTTCAAGACATTCGCATTATCGAATTTCAGATAAAACAAATCTATCAACTTTTTATCATCTTCCGACAAGGCAGGATATAGTTCCGTCCTGAAATCGGCTACTGTATAGCTCAGTTTACTGTCTTCCAGAGTAAGTTCAGGCAAACCGGCTACCAAGTAATAGTATTTACTCATAATCCTGTGGGAGTTTTTAGAACAGCATTTCCACTAATTGCGGACGCAGGAATTCCTTGAAGTAATTCATAAATTCTTCTTCGCCAAAGTTCACCTTGTACGAACCATCGGCAGGCGATACGGAGAACAAGGTTTTGATGCCATTCACTTGCTCAATCTTCACACCCTTGTCCAGCAGGTCTTTCGCCTTCGCTGCGAAATATTTTGTCAAGCCTTCCGCATCGGCAGTAGAGATAACGATTGGTTCGTTCACACTCCATTTGGACGCCAATGCAACGATGAAGGCATTAAGATAATCCTTGTTTGCAGCAAATGCCTTTACATCGGCATTCACAATGTTGTCCGTCACCAACGTAGCGATTTCGGACTTCAGAGCATTCACAGCCTGACCGGCAAACAACTTTAATTCAGATTTTGTATTCTCTGCCAGTTCATCTGGCAGACTTATGAGCGGTAGCCACGATAGAATCCGCTTCCTTGTGAGCATCCTCTATAATTCTCTTGGCTTCTTCCTGAGCTTTTGCGATAAGTTTCTGTGCCTCTTCGTTTCCTTTCTCTACGCCTTCGCGGTAGATCTTATCGGTCAGCTCTTGAATCTTGTTTTCCATATTTGCAGGAGTTATTATATGATTTATATTACAATATTAATTGCGTGAT
>ENA-OQHL01000988-OQHL01000988.1-human-gut-metagenome-genome-assembly--contig:-NODE-988-length-16341-cov-3.444369_pt1 | contig 16341 bp, 18 predicted proteins | sample MGYA00242565_ERZ504723 | MGnify/ENA primary metagenome ERZ504723 (study PRJEB26092, sample SAMD00036211) | human gut metagenome | host: Homo sapiens | study: EMG produced TPA metagenomics assembly of... | reverse complement strand
CGCAAAAGCACTTTCGACAGCCGTTCCGTCCATCAAAAGCTGCCTTTGCGCTCTGCCGAGGGCTTTTCCGTCCTACGGACGGAGCGGCTGTTCCCGCCGCTTTGCTTCCGCCGCCATAGCTTTTCGGATAGCCGAAAGTACGTTCTCTACTGTACATTCCTCCCACCCACACAGCCATACCAGCGTCCGCATTTCTGCCGCAGTCAGTTCCACATCTCCAAAGATTTCATTGAATGCGGCAATCCTACGGGCTTCATTTTCGTAAAAATATTTGTTCACGTTCCGGGTTCCCCATTCCGGCTGAATTATCATCAAATCACACCTTTCTCGTTATCTGCTATCCACAGGAGCGTGTCACGCTCCTGTCTGTTATCATCAACGGAAAACTACCAGCGGAAGCTATCCGGCACTCCACGTTTTTCCAGATATTCCTGTCTGGCATTTTCCCGTTCTTCCTGTGTGGGCGCAGTCTTATATTTCGCATATAATTCATGGCGCACCAGAGAATCCAATTTCTGCTCCAATCCCTGCCGGATTTCATTCAGACAATCATCATCTTCCATTAGATGATAGCGGAGCAGAGATACAAACAATTCATAAGGAATTTGCACGTTTTTCATCACTTAATCCTTTCTGCGTCGGTTTGCGTCGATAGCGTCGATATTTTCTATACCAGCCCACTGTAAAAAATACCGTCGCAACCGACGCATATCGTCGCTTTTACTCTCTCGGCTCAAGCCGTTTCAGAACAATCTTCCTTTCATGCCCTCGCTTATTGTCATAGAAAATTCCATAGTTATTAAGCAACTGACTATTGACTACATTCAATTTTCTGGAAAGCACGTTTGCCTGTATCTGCATATCCGGCAACTGGCTCACAAGTTCTGTTGCTGTCCCCTCCCATTCCGGCTTATCCTCTGTCAGAAAATTGTTGATTGCTTCCAGCAGAGGATTCGGCGGTTGTTTCCACAGTTCCGTCTCCGCCTTTTTAAATTTCCAGACGCAGCACTCCCGGTCAAACTCTATGGTCAGTTCCTGATCCGGCTGGTCACGCCCCACAATATCCAGCACCGCCTCATTGTCAGTGCGCTTTTTCTTGTGCATGATAAACGCCCCGTCTGCCGCTCCAAGCAGCCCGTTTGTGCCGGAAATCATATCAAAGCTGTCCTCGGATTCCAGCTTGCGTGTGTGATGAACCACCAGCAGGCAGATACCGTATTTATCGCTGAACGATTTTAACTTTGTCACAATCTCGTAATCACTGGAATAGCTATACCTGTCCCCGCCAACCTCACGCACTTTCTGAAGCGTGTCAATGATAATCAGCCTTGCGTCTGTATGCTCTTTCAGAAATTCCTCTAATTGCCTGTCTAAGCCCTCATTCAAGGTCTTTGCCTGTGTCGCAAAGTACAGGTTATCCGCACATTCCACACCGAACATACCGGAGAGTCGGCGCTGAAGCCTTGCGTAATCATCTTCCAGTGCCAGATACAGCACCGTCCCCTTTCGGACGGGATAATCCCACAGTGGAAGCCCCATTGCCACATGGTAGGCAAGCTGCCCCATAAAGAACGATTTTCCAACTTTCGGCGCACCTACAAAGAGGTAAGTGCCGCCGTAGAGAAACCCGTCCACAACCGGCGTTCTCGGTGGATATACGGTATCATACAGTTCCGTCATGGAAACGGTTTGAAGCCCGCCGCTCCTGGATTTCTCCGGGTTTTGTGCGGCTTGCAGATTGATTTGTGCTGTTTCATTTGCTATAATTTCTTTGTGATTTTTTGTATTCGGCTGTTCCCTATCTGCGCCAACAGATAATACGGGAGCAGTCGTTTTCATTTTTTCTGTCATTCATCTTCTCCTTTCAGACCGTCTAATGTGATTGCGATTACCTGTAACGTATAGAGCAGTTCGTCATTGTCCGGGCTTAATGCTTCCAGCCGCTTCAATTCCTCGTAGATAGCCGCCATTTGATTTTTTAGAGCCTTATACACCCTCGGATTGCCCTGTACCACCACGTCCCGGCACAGCAGCCGCCTTGTGATGTAGTCCTGCTTCGTCAATCCCGACAGTGTCACCAAATCGTTAAGCAGATTCGCTTCCTCGTTCGATACCCGGAACGCTACTGTATGATTGCGCCACCGCCCTTTATAATCAAGTGTTCTTTCCATTTGCATCCTCCTTTGTCATTCGCTCCATTTCCAATTTTTCTGCCATTTCCGTCTGCACCGTAGGGAATAAATGAGCATAGCGGTAAGTGATTTTCTCCGCTTCATGCCCCATGCGCTCCCCAATCGCCAGCACCGAAAATCCCATGTCTATTAACAAGGAAACCGCACTATGCCGAATATCATGCACACGAATCTTTTTCACTCCTGCCTGCTTCGCCCCTCTCTCCATTTCATGGTTGAGATAGGATTTTGTGACCGTAAACAGCCTCTCGTTCGGCTGAATGTCATACAGCATTTTGATATATTCCTGCATTTCCTCACAGAGAAATGGCGGCATTTTGATTGTACGGTTACTCTTTTTCGTTTTCGGGCTTGTGATAATATCCCGCCCTTTAGATCGGTGAAATGTCTTGCTGATTGTGACCGTCTGTTTCTGAAAATCAAAATCAGCCGGAGTGAGCGCCAGCAGCTCGCCGGAGCGGATTCCGCACCAGTAAAGCATTTCAAAGGCATAATAGGAACGGGGCTTATCCATCATGGCTTCGGAGAATTTAAGGTATTCCTCTTTTGTCCAGAAGTCCATTTCTTTCGGAACCTCATTTCCCATTGTGCCGGCCCGCCTTGCCGGATTGTAGGGCAGGTTATAGAAGTTCACAGCATGGTTGAAAATCGCCGTAAGCTGGGCGTGTATGGTTTTCAGATAATCCGCCGAATAAGGCTTCCCTTTCTCGTCCCGGTACGCCATGAGTTCATTCTGCCATGCGATAATGTCCTTCGCTTCAATCTCCGCTATCTTCCGATTTCCGAAATACGGTAAAATTTTTGTGCGGATTACATGGCTTTTGGATTCCCATGTGCTTTCCTTGACACGCTGTTTCTTGTCGGTTTCGTAAACTTCAAAGAAGCTGGCAAACGTCATATCCAGCTTTGCACCCTGTTTCAGCATGGCTTCATGCTCCCACGCCTGTGCTTCCCGCTTCGTAGCAAATCCCCGTTTCTGGGTCTGCTTCCGCTCCCCTTTCCAATTTGTGAAACGATAGATTACCCGCCACGTTCCTGTAGCATTGTCTTTGTATACAGCCATTCAAATCATCTCCTTTCCGTTTAATCGCTGTAACAGACCTTTTTATGAAAAAATGTAGCGTTCACACGACCAGCCACCGTCAGATAGCCCTGTTTCTGTAATTCTGCGTTCAGTTCCCGCACAATCTGGTAGGCTTTTGACTTTGACACCCGCAGTTCCGCTGCCACTTCCTCCACAGTCATAAATGATTTTTCTGCCATTCAGTTATCCTCTCCTTTCTTTATTTAACTGTTTTTGTTTAAGTTATATCCATGATACTAAATAAATTCCGTTAAGTCAAGTGGTTTGCAGAAAAATCTTAACTTTTTTTATTTAAGTTCCTCTTGCTATTCCTATTGCACCATGTTATACTAACTTCAACAGAAATGTTTAAGTCAAGAATGGTTGTATCACTATAACTACAACGGAGGTTTTATTATGGCAATCGGCAAACGAATCCGCTTTTTCCGTAATCGGAAAGGCATGACGCAAAAGCAGTTAGGCGAAATCCTCGGTTTTCTCGGAAAGACCTCTGATGTCCGTATGGCGCAGTATGAATCAGAAGCCAGAACGCCGAAGCAAGACCTTGTAAAAGAAATGGCAAATATCTTTGATGTCAGCCCACAAGCAATCACAGTCCCGGAGATTGACAGCTATATCGGGCTTATGCACACACTTTTTGCGTTGGAAGATATGTATGGACTGAAAATCGGAGAGATTGACGGGGAAGTGTGTCTGCGGCTGGACAAGTCCGACTATTCCACCTATTCCTCCATGTTCAAAATGTTCCACGCATGGCAGGAACAATCTGCCAAGCTGGAACGGGGCGAGATTAGCAGAGAAGAATACGACCAGTGGCGATACAAGTACCCAGAACTTGACACCTCTGGACATTGGGTGAGTGTTCCCTCGCAGGCGGTCAGTGATATGCTTGCCAAAGAATTTCAGGAAATCGAGAAAGAAGAAAAGAAAGCGTCTAAAAAGGAAAAGCAGAAATAAGCATAAAAAGACCTTGCCGATGTTCAGTTTCCATATCTGAAAATCAGCAAGGTTTTTCTGTTATTGAAGTATTCTGTTATTCAGTGAATGATACCCGAAATGTTGCCAAATCGTTGCCAAGGCTTAAACAAATTTGCTTACAACCAGCATAAATAAAGGCTTTTTCAAGTTCATTTCATCACTCAAACTCAATCGTTCCAGGTGGTTTTCCCGTCAGATCATACACTACGCGATTCACATGATTTACTTCATTGACAATTCTGCTTGTCACTTTATGCAGTACTTCCCATGGAATCTCTGCTGACTCTGCTGTCATAAAGTCAATCGTATTGACTGCGCGAAGTGCAACTGCGTAATCATAGGTTCTTTCATCCCCCATAACTCCAACGCTTCTCATGTTTGTCAATGCAGCAAAATACTGTCCGACTGTCTTGTTCATGCCTGCTGCGTCCATCTCTTCACGGTAAATAGCATCTGCATCCTGAACGATTTTTACTTTTTCTTCTGTTACTTCTCCGATAATACGAATTCCAAGTCCCGGTCCCGGGAACGGCTGTCTGAACACCAGACGCTCCGGAAGTCCGAGCTCCAGACCTGCTTTTCTTACTTCATCCTTGAACAAATCACGAAGCGGCTCAATAATTTCTTTGAAATCTACGTAATCCGGGAGTCCTCCTACGTTATGGTGAGACTTAATCACTGCGGATTCACCGCCGAGACCACTTTCTACTACGTCCGGATAAATGGTTCCCTGTACCAGGAAATCAACCGTTCCAATCTTTTTCGCTTCTTCCTCGAATACACGGATGAATTCTTCTCCGATGATTTTTCTCTTCTGCTCCGGCTCTGTCACTCCTGCAAGTTTCTCATAAAATCTCTGCTGTGCGTTCACCCGGATAAAGTTCAGGTCATAGTCACCTTCCGGTCCGAAGATTGCTTCTACCTCATCTCCCTCGTTTTTACGAAGAAGTCCATGGTCTACGAATACACAGGTAAGCTGGTTTCCGATTGCCTTGGAAAGCATAACTGCTGCCACGGAAGAATCCACACCGCCGGAAAGTGCACACAATACTTTTCCGTCGCCTACTTTTGCACGAATCTCTTTGATTGAGTTTTCTACAAACTCATCCATCTTCCAGTCGCCGGCACATCCGCACACATTTCTCACGAAATTGCTGAGCATCTCTTTTCCCTGTACTGTATGAAGTACTTCCGGATGGAACTGGATCGCATACAGCTGTTTTTCTGCATTCTCTGCGGCTGCTACCGGACAGTCTGCCGTATGTGCTGTAATCTCAAATCCCGGTGCGATCTGCGCAATATAATCAAAATGACTCATCCAGCAGATTGTAGATGCTGACACGCCTTCAAATACTTTTGAAGAGGCTTTATCGATCAACACCTCAGTTTTTCCATATTCTCTGACATCTGCACGTTTTACTTCACCACCAAGTACATGCATCATCAGCTGGGCTCCATAACACAGTCCCAATACAGGGATTCCAAGTTCAAACAATTCTTTTGTATAGGTCGGGGAGTCTGCCTCATAGCAACTGTTCGGACCACCTGTCAGAATGATTCCTTTTGGATTCATATCCTTGATCTTCTGAAGGTCTGTTTTGTAAGAATAAATCTCACAATATACATTGCATTCTCGAACGCGTCTTGCAACCAGCTGATTGTACTGCCCGCCAAAATCGAGTACGATTACTAATTCGTTTTTCACAAATGTTTCCTCCTAATGTTTATCCTAGTATTTTTATTATAATGTAGCACTTCTGAATTTACAAGTTTCTTTTCTTGTAGTTTCACCAGTTTTACTTTCAAATACTCTAATTCTAATCTGTCTGATCAAAGGATATAGCTGTCTGCATTGATCACTTTCGCAAAGAGCAGATCCTGAATTCCGATATTCTTACCAGGCAGCTCTTCTCCATCAGCTTCTCCAAGTTGCGCTACATTTTGCGAAATGGCTACAATCACACTTTTCTGTTCTTCATTACACAATACCTGTGCGCAGTTTTGAATCCTGAGGTAATTTAATATCAATTCCGGCGTTACATCTTGTGCAATCTTTACAGTGGCTATATTTCTTACAAGAACTTGATCTGAAGAATTTTCAAGCAATATTTTATCTATGCTAATATTAGGCTTATTTTCAATGATTCTGCCCTCCCATTCAAATTCAAGTCTCTGATAGTCCACATTTAACTTTTTAAATGACGCTTCTTGATTTTTCATCAAAACTACCGTTTCCTTTACCATGAGTTTTGAAATCCACTCATCTAATGTATCTAATTTGACATCTTCCGGTACTTTTAGATTTCCGTACACATAAATGCTGTCTCCCTCTTTCTTCAGTAATTCTTCATTTAAAACTGCATCTCCATAATGAAGTGCCATTCCTGCAGGGATGACTACAAAATTCACTTTTTCATCAAATAGCTCGATACACGATTCCACCATTTCTTCCGGAATGATCAACTGTTCTGTAACAAACCGGACATTTTTTTCGACTAGCTTTTGCATATCTACCGATTTATCCTGAATAATTACTTTGTCTTTTACATAATATTTGTTGTCTTCTTTTGCTCTCAAAGGGAAATATTTATCTACAATGAATGTGTCATTTAATATCATACAGTCATCCGGATAGATCGAAACGGAATTACTTGCGGATAATTTTGTCAGATAACCCGAAATACTTTCCGCACATCGAACAGAACCGTTCACATGAATTTTCTCATATTTCTCTAAAATTTCTTTTGTACCTGAATGTATATTGAGGGCTCCATTTACGATTAACAATGTATGTTCCTGAACAACCATAGAATCTGTTATTTCATACGATCCATTGATTACTTTTAACTCTGTCTCAACATCATCTGCAATTTCTATTGTATAATCTTGATTTATCGTGACAGGAAGACGATTTAAAATACTTTTACTGGAAGTACTGACGATAACAATATCTGCATTGATTATCATGTTTTTATAGTTGTTGTAATCTTCTTCTTTCATTTTTCTGGCATCACAGATATCACAATTTAATACATAGTTTTTCTTATCAAACATATTTGTTCCCTCCTAAAATTCTTTTTAAATGTTGACGTGCAGAAGAAAGTTTGGATCGGACCGTTCCTGGTGAAAGCAAAAGGATATCTCCAATTTGTTTGGAATTATACCCTTCCAAGTAACGTAACGAAAAAATTACTCCTTCCAGATCCGGTAAAGTTTCCAGCAGCTTCTCCCATTCTAATCGAACCAGTTCTTCAGAATCTATTTGTGGCTGCGAAAACTCATCCAAGATGATTTCCTTCTTGCCATGTCTGAGACGATCTACATATAAATTTTTAACAGTTCGATATAACCATGAGCGACTTTGCTGTTCTTTCAGCGTGGATAAGGTATCCTCATGAAGCATTGCGCGCAAGAAAGCTTCATGCACCAGTTCCTCCGCGGTATACAGGTTTCCTGTCATACTATGGCACCAATTGATCAATTCCTCATAATATTTCTTATACAGTTCCTCTATCATACCTTGCGATCCTTTCTTTTGCCTTTCACTTATAAGACGGATAACCGGACAAAAGTGTTGAAAAATATTTCTCTATCCTCATTTCTTCTATTTTCTATTTCTTTGTATACTGAAAAGGCCAATGCACTTTCGTACATCGGCCTTTGGAATTCTCTCCCTTAGGTTTGCTTAGTTTGGGGAATTTGGAGTCAGATTTTCATCTAACATCATATTTAGGAGGGCTGCCGCTAGGCAGCGTAACGGGAGATTTCCTTTTTCAGTTCTTCGCAATGATCACCGTAAACCTGCAGTGATATCACGTTGTTCAGCCCGAGATTCATGATTCCTAAAATAGATTTTGCATCTACCACAAATCTTCCTCTCTTCATATCCATATCATATGGATACTTTGCCACTGTATTTACAAAATTTAGAATTTCCTCGGGGTTTTTAAAGCTAACTAACATTTCGCTCATCATAAATACTCCTCTTCTATCTATACTGATGTCTTCCTATGATGCCTTCCATGTTTCACTCTTACGAGGTTATCACATTCTGTCAAAAGAAACAGGGTGAAATATCTTAAAAAGGGAGATTTTTTTAATGAACCGATTTTCTGAAGTCATTTGGAAGCATCCCAACTTCCTCTTTAAATACCTTACTCATATATTTCGGATCTGAATATCCGGCAAGCTCCGCAATCTGATTCAGTTTCAAATGTGTATTTAAAAGCAGCTCCTTTACCTTCTCTATCCTGTATTTGCGGATTGTCTCGGTAAAAGTACTTCCGGTTTCTTTTTTAAACTGTGCGCTTAAATATTCTTCCGATACATAAAGCTTATTCGCAATCTCCTCCAGTGTAATCCCCTGATCATAATATTTGCGGATCAGCTTTTTCGCCTGTTTTACCAGAACACTTGTCTCCTCGCCTTCCTCTTCCGTCTCAAACTCAAACAAACCGAAAAAGGCTTTCAATGCAGCTTCCAGCTGATTCCAGCTCACTGCTACTGTAATTTCCTGCAGGATATTCTGCACTTCCAGATCCAGTTCAACCGAAACTTTTGCCTTATAGATTCCGAATACAGCCAGGCTCAAATGAATGATCGCCTGTTTGATATCTGTCGGTGTATGAAACTCTTCTTGATAGCAGTTCGCCAGTTCCCAGAAACATTTTTTTAATTCCTTTTTGTTCTCCTGTAAAACCGCCTGTTTTGCCTTTTCTTCCAATTCCACAGGATATTTTAACGGTACCGGATGCTGCTGCTCAATCAACTCGTTGCTGATCAGTGTTCCTTTCGGAAACATCAGATTCCATTCTCTCTGTACACGGATTTCCTGCAATGCAGACGGCATATCCAACAGCCGTTCTACCGTTTTCCAGAAGCAGACCACCGGAGTTTCCAGCTGACTGCAAACCATTGGGACAACGTACTTTTCAAATCGCTCTTTCTGGGACGCTCCGTCTTTCACCTGATAAATCACCATCGTCAACAGCTGCCAGCTGTCGGATTCCAAAATGCAGGACTTATAATGTATAGCGTGATCCCCCACCGTTTCCAAAATCTGCCTGGTCAACGACTTCTGTTTTCTGTAACTGTCCCCTAGCCACACACCAAAAAGTTCTGCCGGTTCTTCCAGAGAAACACCGTATTTTTGCTGCATTGTTTTATTTAATTGTGAATTCTGGCGCACCTGACCATGCATACAGGCCAACATAATATTTTCCACGGAAAAAATCTGCTCTGTCCCCTGATCCTCTGAGATTTCTCTCTCTGCCTGTTTTAAGGCACTTTTCAATTCCGGAATCTTAATCGGCTTCAGCAGATAGCTGTCTGCTTTGAGTTCAATCGCCTTTTGGGCATACTGAAATTCCGAATATGCCGAAAGGATAATGGCTTTACATTTTATATTTTCCTCCCGCAATTTCTTCATCATGGCAATCCCATCCATTTTGGGCATCCGAATATCCATAATGACCAGATCCGGATTCAGTTCACGAATCAGCTGATAGCCGGCTTCCCCATCCGCCGCTTTTCCTACCAGCTCATATTCCGGATTGATCTTGCTTAGAAGCTTTGCCATTCCTTCACGAATCGGCGCTTCATCCTCAACCACTACAATACGCATGTAGTTTCCTCCTCTATGGGTATAAATAAATGTACTTTTGTATAGTTTCCAACTTCACTTTCAAAATATAATGCTGCCTGTCCCCCATAATACAATTTCAGGCGCTTTCTTACATTTGCAATTCCAAGATGTCCTTCCATCTCGCACTCGTCCTGATTAAGTTTGGCTACCATGTCCGGATCCATTCCCTGTCCATTGTCCTGGATCAGAATATGCAGCTGTTCTCCGCTTTTCTTCATGCGGTATATTCAAAGCACACTCTTCCTGATCTGCAAACGCATATTTGATCGTATTCTCCACAAACGGCTGTAAAAGCAATTTGTGGATTCTGCATTCCTTCACATCTTCCGGCATATAAATCTTTACATCCAGACGCTTTCCGAATTTTGCACTCTGCAGCATAATATATTGCTTCAGCCAGGCAATTTCTTCGCTGATACTCGCTGTTCCTCCTGCATTTTTCACTGTATAACGCAGAATGTCCGCAAGTGCACCAACCATTCCACTAATCTCATACTGCTCAATTTTCAATCGCCTTCCAGTTGATCGTATCCAGCGTATTATAGAGAAAATGAGGATCGATCTGTGCCTCCAGGGCTGACAATTCTGCATTTTTCTGATCCAGAACCGCCTGTTTTACTTTTGCAATCAACATCTCCAGATGTGCAACCATCTCATTAAATCCTGAACTGATCTGTTGTATCTCCATAGGCAGATGCGGGTTCACTCTCACCTGATGATCAAACTCACCCTGTTCTACACAACTCATTACGCCGGTAATTGATTCTACCGCCTGAATGTATGGTCTGCTGAAAAAATGAAGCAATATGAACATGATCACGATCGTCATGCTGATAATGATAAACAGATAAATCCATTGACTGACGGACATTTTCCAGTAATACGCAAGTGGCTGCTCATTGCAGATTGCAAATCCGCTGATTTCATGATCTGCTGTCGTATACTGGTAATTTTCGGAATCCTGTATCTCACTGAGCTTCTTCCCGATCTTCTTTGGATCAGGCGCACTCACAATCACATCGTCGCTCAGCAGATATTCTCTGGAACCAATATCCGATGCAATTGCTCTGCGAATTCTCTCCTCATTGACACTTAATACGACCGTTCCCTGAAAATTCTCGATAATACGATAGTCTGTAATATTTCTTGCAATATAAAACATATAATGATTCTTGTCAGCAACCTTCACTGGCTTTCCATCTCCGAAATAAACAGCCCCCCGTTCTATTTTCGGAATCTCAACCTTATCTGCCCACGTCTCACTTCCAGAAAATGACGAAAGACTCTCATAATATATGATCTCTCCCGTCTTTAACTGTATCGTGATCCCTTCCACTCCGGTAAACTGATTGCAAATATGACTCAGTTTTTTCCTGAGACTGGTGCTGTTACTCTCACGATCCCCCGCCGTCTCGTTCAATGCTCTTACAATTTCCAGAACATCTTCATCCGTGCTGAAATCATATAAGATTGTCTCGTACTTATCCAGAACCATCTCCAGATTTTTCTCTGCCGTATCCAGATTACTCTTTATTCGGTCTGATAGATTTTCTTTTAATCGCTGCTGTATATTGATCTGCGAGATAATTGCAAAGATCAAAACCGGAATCAATGCTGTCAAAAGAAAATTTGTCATTAATCTGCGTTTCAGGGTGCCTCGTATTTGCCCGTTTTTTCCTTGTCTCAATTAGCTTCTCCTGTATCTTACTTTTTATTCTCAGCATACCTGCTGACTTTCTTCCTTATTATAGCACACATTCCTATGTCAGCTCTTGTTCTTCTCATGCTGGTGTAAATATTTTTCCTTTGTAGCCAGTCCACCGCGTATGTGACGCTCTGATTTGTTCATATCCAACACTTTTCGCGCCTTTGCCGCCAGTATCGGCCGAACCTGAAGTAATCTTTCTGTCACATCCTTGTGTTTGGTTGTTACTATTTAGAGCTGTTTTATGTTCACATTTTTCTTCCACTAAAATGCTTTCGTTTAATCCCAAATCGCCTAGTAAACGAAGGTAAATATCCACATTTCCATCTTTGTCTACTTCTATTTTCTTGATCAGTCTCTTTAACTGTACATTGGTCATCTCATGAACATCTGTAATATCCTCAATCTGCTTAAAGGTATCATCAAGATTTTTTCCATCTGATCTCCTTTTGTCAAATTGCTAGATACCATTTTCAATTCATTTTCCAAACGATCCAGTTCTTGGCGAGTACCACCCAACTTATCATTCAATTCTTCTCTGGAGATCAAATCATCGGTATACATATCCATATATTTCTGTCGCATTCTCTGCAATCTGGCAATCTGCAAATTCAGTTCCTTCTCATACTCTGCATTTTCATCTTTTGCTTTGTACACTCTTTGAAATTCTTTCACAACATAGTCAATCACTTTATTTTTTTGCTGAAGAACCCGATTAAAATATTCCTGTAAAGCCTGAATCAATTCTTCTTCATCTACAGCAGTTTTATTTGGACAGCTATCTGCTCCTTTTCCATTTCTTCCGGAACAAACCCAACGCACATACGTATTTTTGTAAGTACGAACTGTTCTTCGGAAAGACCAGCCACATTCTTTACATTTAATCAATGTAGAAAACAGATATTTGTTGCTTTGTCGCTCATGATTCAGATTGAATGCATCGTTTCTTCCACGAAGAATTTCCTGTGCTTTTTCAAACACTTCATCTTCTATAATACGAAGCTCCGGACGTTCCACAACAAGCCATTCCGTCTCATCCTTCTCTCTTCTTTGGCCAGTCAGAAAATCACTAATTTCCTGCTTTCCATTGATAATCTTTCCCGTATAAATCTCATTGGTCAAAATTCGACAGATAGCATTCTGGCTCCATTTGCAATTTCTCTTTGTCCGATATCCCTTTTCATTCAGCATATTTGAAATTTTGGCAGCACCGTAACCTTCTTCTGTGTACCACTTATAAATTTGCTTTACAACCTTTGATTCTTCTTTGTTGATCTCAAGATTGAAATAGTCTCCGATTGTTTTATCGTATCCGTACACAATGTTAGGAACTCGTCCTTTTTCTGCGTTTAGTTTCTTTCCAAATTTCACTCGCTTAGACGTATTCGCACTTTCTTCCTGAGCCAATGCTCCAAAGATGGTGAGAACAAACTCACTATTTCCCATACTTGTCATATTCGCTGTAAGGAACTGTGTTTCAATACCTAACGCTTTCAGCTTGCGAACATTCTGTAAAAGATCTACGGTATTTCTTGCAAAACGTGAAATGTCCTTTACAACGACCATATCAAACATTCCTTTTTCCGCATCAGACATCATACGAAGAAATTCCTTACGATTTTTGATTTTCGTTCCGGAAATACCTTCATCCGCATATAATTTTACTAAGACATCTCCGGTACGCTGAGTGTATTCGGAAAAAAATTCCTTTTGTGCCTCTAAGCTGTTAAGCTGGTCGGCTTTATCTGTGGAAACACGACAATATGCTGCTATCTTCATAGTGTCACCTCTCTGTATTAAATTTGTTTTCTGTTACATCTATATTATATATCAAAATAAAGATTCGTAAACAGAAAAAAGAGAGAATTATTGAATTCACTTCAACAATCCTCTACAAATCAATTTTACTTTTCCTTTAATTTATACTTTTTTAAAACAAACTACATTTTAATATGTATCTTCTATCGGCGGTAATATTTCTCCGATGTGTACACTAAATTCATCATCATAACTTCTATATTTATGCCATGCTCTTTTTGTTGTTAAAGTACAATTCACTCTCGGCCAAGAAGCAACCATCTCTACCGTTGGAACAAAAACAAATTCCTTTCCTGTTGCCACTTTTTTATCACTCATTGTCCATGTGATTTCATAAAAGTCTTCTGGGAAACTTTCATCAACTTCAACCCAAATTTTATATACTTCTCCTGGTCGAAACTTTCGTTTTTCAAATGGTAATGATATCTTTTCCCATTTTTGTTTCATCTCTATATCCACACCGCCCTAATGAATCTTCTACCTTAGTAAAGACAGGGACATTATATTCTTTCTCTCTTCCATTGTCTACATAGTATGCTTTGTAGCAATCAACAAAATCATGCGAATAACATATTGCTTTCTCAGACTCTCTATAAGATATGGCATTACCATGATATAATTTATTTCTTATATCTTTTAATATATTTAATTTCCGTCTAACTTCATCTTGTCCAGAAAAATCACGTTCCAATATACTCTTGAAAAATTCTTGGTAGAAATTGTCTTTACAGAAAAAATATTGCTAATATCTTCCATCAAAATAGCATCAATTTTCTTGGAAAACGATTGGATTGTCATTCATTCTATCCTCGACTTAATCGTAAATATCTTTTTTTATAAGATTTTCACCATTTGCAAGTTTATAATTAAAATAATCACTCCCATATTTCTCAACAAATTTATCATTTATAATACGTCTGGACCAATGTTCAAATGATTCTAACACTTCTTTTGTACCGTTCCTCATTTCGCTTTCACTTAACCTAATCATAACTATCTCCTTATATATAGCATTCTCTTACTTCATCCGATAAATACTTCGCCAATTCCTCCACCAACTCATAAACCTTCGTTCCCGGTGCTATCTCTGTCGGTGTTTTCCCTTGTCCCTCTTTTATAATTCGCTTCGCATATCGTATCGCTAATTTAGGACTTCCATACTCCATTAACAATTCAAAAATGTTATACATGTTTTTCTCATACTTACCAATCCCAAGTTCTTGAAATTTCTCATTAAGGAACTTCTTATACTCAGATCTGTGATTGTTTGAAGTATAATATGCAAAATGCAGAAGAAACCAAAACTCTATGCACTCGTTACTCCATGCCGCATGATATTGTAACTCTGGATTCTGTTTATTCAATTTCTCAGCACGTTCAACCACACCATTAAAATGTTGCGCTGGAAAACTATCTTTATCATACACACACCATATCTGCCCTTTTTGAAGTCGGTTCTTTTTCACATATTCTTCTGCCATTCCGATCACACGCATGGTCTCCGCCTGACAAGGCTCTATTTCAATCAAAACCATGTCTTTGTAAATCGGATTTTCTTCAATCCATTTTTTGAACCCTTGGAAATAATTCGGTTCCGTTTCCTGACCTTCACAAAAAATGTAATATCTGTATTTTTTCATTTCCAAATGCTCTTGGCGGCGCTTCTTTCTCCACGCTTCTGTTCTGGCTTTCTTAGGCATTAACCTTCCCCCAATCTATAATTCTTCTGAGGTATGGATCTGCACCATACTTACCTTCAAGATACTGTTTATCAAATTTGGCATCTTTACGAACAGACTCGCCCTTCTCATTTTTAAACTCTACAAGAGAATATAATTGAGAATTCTGTGCATTTCCTTTCGCCACAAACCAGATTTCATCCCTGCGAAATACCTCACTATTCATTGTAGATAAATCATGAGATGTAAAAATCAGCTGTGCCTTTTTCTTATTGATACTCATGTCATTGAACATCATAATTATATGGCGTAATAACACAGGATGGATTTTTGCATCTAGTTCATCAATTACCAGTGTTGCTCCGGATAATAAGCTGTCAGCAATAAATGGCATTAACCCAAACAATTTCTTCGTACCGCTGGATTCATCAAACAAATTTAGTTCTGCTTCATATCCCTCTACCATATGTTTTGTATACACATCAATTCGATCGTTTTCATCTTTCACAACTCGGAAATCCACAATATCCAAATCCATTTCCTGAATCATATCCAACATTAACTGCTTTACATCCTCTGAATTTGATACTGCCATACGAAGTTCTTCAATCGGATTCCCATAGTTTAGAAAATCAATGCCGTATTCAAACCATTCTAAAACGTCTTTTACCACCTCATTTTTCTTATAGGTAATTCCTAAATAAGATAATAATGGTAATGTTTCAGAAAGTTCATCACTAATCTTTAATTTTGCAAACACACCCTTTAATATTGTTTCCTCTGCATTTCGCTCAAAAAGAGCTGAACGTCTTCCCGTATCCAATTTCACACGATCCAGGCATTCATATACAACAATCTCTCTTTTCACATGAAGAATATATCTATACTCTGCTAGTTCTGTTCGGAAGAAAACTTCAAATTCTGTCGGTTCACTTTTCATTTCTTCTGAAAACGCAAAGGGCTCAATCAGTAATTTTTTCTGAAGAAAAACACGTTCCCCGTTATCTCCTGTTGCATACAACGGGCGTAACACTTTTGCTGCCACAGTATGCAATGCTTCCAAGACATTTGATTTTCCACCACCGTTTGGACCATATATTGCAGAAACCGGCAAAAACTGCTCTCCATTTTTATCCATTATCACTTTATCTTCATGCTCCGAAATAGCCGCCGCCTGCATATCAAAAGTCATCTCATCTCGTATACTTTTAAAATTCTTAACTGTAAATTGACATAACATA
>ENA-OQHL01000987-OQHL01000987.1-human-gut-metagenome-genome-assembly--contig:-NODE-987-length-16342-cov-4.519519_pt1 | contig 16342 bp, 16 predicted proteins | sample MGYA00242565_ERZ504723 | MGnify/ENA primary metagenome ERZ504723 (study PRJEB26092, sample SAMD00036211) | human gut metagenome | host: Homo sapiens | study: EMG produced TPA metagenomics assembly of... | reverse complement strand
GTCGCCTGCCGGTGTGCTTACGGAAGTTCCCGAAAGCAAGACCATACGTGTCATTCTCGTAGGAGTGAAGGTGCCTCTTCATCATGATGCCGTGGCTCGTGCAATGCAACAGATCGATCTTGACGACCGGGTCGGTGCTCTGTGGACATTGCATGACGATTCCAGGCCGGCCGATGAGTCATGCGTTGTGGTGCTTGCATCGATGCTTGGAAAACACGCCGACTGCGTCTTTGCTTGGCGCGAAACAGTTGGATTGGCAGGCGGAAAGCCTGCATAACGTCGGTTTGTATGCGGGGCACCACAATGTCACGTCTCTGGTGGTGGACGGTGAGCCGGATCAGGAACAGTATGATGGCCGGCAGGATGTGTTGGCTGTGTCGCTTTCCGGCGCGCTGGTTCCATTGGCCACCTTGCGTACTTGGAAGGGTGCCGATCCATGGTTCGGCACGTTCGCCGAATCCACGGACCTGTGCAGGCGCATCTGCCTGGGCGGTGGCCGTGTGGTGGTGGTCCCGCAGGCGCGAATCGCCCATAGGAGGGCAAGATTTGAAGGCGTGCGTTCCAAAAACGGCCAACCTGTTGAAGATGAGGAAGGCCGCGTCGATCCGTATCTTGCGGTACGCGAGGCGAATACGAAATACGCGTATACGGACGTGCATCGTTCTTGGTGGCCGCTGCTGTGGATCTGGTCGATACTGAAGGCGTTGGGACTGGCCGTGCTGTGCCTGACGCGCAAACAGCCATACCATGCCTGTTGCGAATTGGCCCTGCCTTGGCGTTCGTTGCTCCACTTGCCGGGCGCATGGAGGGCCCGTGCCCGATTGCGTGAGCAGAGTAGGGTCTCCTTGAAGGCATTGGCCGCATTGCAGACGACTCGTCAGCAGATCGGCCAATGGAACGATCGCAAGCGTGCGTTTCTTGACCAGCGTGGCACTGTGATCCTCAGCCCTCTTGCCAAGGCGCATCTGCGTAAAAGGCTCATGCGCAGGTGGGGGCTTGCCATCGCATCGGCGGTGATCGCGTTCGCATGGATCGTCTTCCTATATTGGAATGTGCTTCGGAGCGTGTTCTCCGGCGCGTCGATATATTCTCAAACGTTGCTGCCGACCGATGCCAGTTTCAGCCAGTTGGTGCATGCCGCCACCACGTCGTGGGCGTATACCGCGGGAACGGGAATCAGCGCCCCGAGCGCGCCTTGGCTGCTGGTGCTCATGGTGGTTTCCGTATTCACGGCTGGCCATGTTGCGACCGCAGTCGCCGTGGTGTTCTTCTTGTCCGCTCCTTTGATGGTGCTGTCGTTCTGGGCTTTGGCTGGAATCTTTACTCGGTCCGACACGGTGCGTTGCGTGATCGCGTTGGCATGGTTCGCCATCGCATTGTCGATGAACGTGTACAGCGATGCCGACGTGACGATGATGACGGTCATGGTGTTTCTTCCTGCGGCCTTCGCGTTTTCTTTCCGAGCCGTAGGCATGTACCGTACGGAAGATCTGGTCAATCCGCAGGCTTCCGTGCAGGCCGCGGCGCTTGCGGCATTGTGCTTTATTCCCGTCGTCGCGGCCGAACCGCAATTGCTGCTGCCGCTGATGTTGTCGTTCCTTGTGTTCCTGATGCTTGTACGCTCCCATAGAACGACGCTGCTGCTGATTCCGCTGCCGGCCGCTTCCGTATGCGCGCCCACATTGGTCAACACGGTACGTTTCGCAGGAGCAGGTACGTGGCGTCAGATTTTTGGCAGTGTGATATTGCCGTCGTCTGCGCATGATGGGCATCCGATGATCGCAAATCTTTCGGATATTGTTTCCCGTGCGTTCGGCGTTGCCGTATCCGGCGAGATTTGGCAGTATGTGGCTGCTGCAATGTTGGCATTGATTGTGCTTCTTGCCGCGGTATCGCTGTTCCTGCCATTCGTGCTTCGCGTGTCGCGTATGATGTGGGTCGTGGCGATCGCGGGTCTTGCCACGTCGCTGCTTTCCGCCGCGGTTGTGGTTGCGGTCGATGCGGATGGCGCCGTGGCCGGTTCCGTGCTTCCCGGCGTTTCATTCACGATGATGGGACTGCTGTCTTGCGTGTGCATGGTCGCAGCGGTGCGGTGCAACGTTTCGTCATGCTGTGGCAGAGGCCCACCGGCGATGTCGAAGTTGAGAGGAATGGCGCTTCTACTGGCATTATTGCCGGGCGTGCGGCACGAATCGTGCTGGTCATGCTGATTGCGGCGTCGGTTGTGGCGAGTGCCGGTTTTGATTATGTCGCCAGAGACCATAACACGGTTTCGACCAGTGATTCCGGTTTGCCGATTGTTGCTTCCGACTATCTTGCGCAGGATGAGGCGAGGCGTGTGCTCGCAGTACGCGCGGATAGTGCCGGTTCCATCAGCTACAATGTGATGCGCACCCGCCGAGGTGATTTGATCGACAGCTCTCCGGCACAGCGTGTCGAAGTGGCGTTCGGACGTTCCGATGATGCGAACAAGGCCATCGCCAAGGATTGCGCGCAGCTGTTGTCGAATGCTGATTCCGACGCCGTCGCCGATTTGAGCGAGTTGGGATTCGGAGGCATCTATGTGGTGCGCTCCGGCGAAGACAAGGCGCAAAAGGAGATAACCGATCAGTTGAGTTCCAATATCAGCGCTTCCGATGGCACGCAGAATGTCGTAAGCACTGATGCGGGAACATACTATCGTCTCACCATCCAAGATACGGCCAAGCAGCATATCGACCGCAAGGGATATCGACAGGCTGAATCGAGTGTGTGGCGTCAGGCATGGCTGTGGTGCATGGGTATTGTTCTCGCAGCGTATTGCTTGGTTGCGCTTCCGCGCATGAGGCGTCACGGTCAGGAGGAAGCATGAGCAAACATTCCCGTTCCAAAACGGTTTGGCGTGTAATTCTGGCCATAGTGTCGGTGTTGGTCATTGTCGCACTGGCGACCGTGGCCGTAATCTACCGCCCGACTTGGATTCATGCGGATTCGCCGGTAACGCAGCGTTCATCCGTATCCCGTACCGTCAGTCCGCGTCAGCTGGAAACATATTGTCCAGCACGAATGACGATAGCTGATACTGATGCGTATGGAGACAGCGAATATCAAGCGTCCAACGGCAATATCATGTCGTCGGCGCGTTATGCGTCCTTCGGTTCGGTGTTCCGCTCTTCCGTAGGGCTTCTCGGAGCTGATGAAGCCACTTCGTCATTGGTGTTGAACAAGGATGATGCCGGATCGGATGATGATATTTTCATGGCGTCCGGCACGGTCGATGACGGAGCCCAATTGCAGAATACCCGATTGCTGTCGGCTTCCGATGGAACGGGAGCGGCCTCTTCGGCGATGTCTTGGGCTACTGAGGGAGATTTGAAAGGCGTTTCCGCTGCTTCCTGCGTCGCTCCGGCTTTGAAGCAGTCGCTGATGGTGTCGGGCACCAAAACAGGCATGACCCAGCAGCTGGTCGTGGCCAATCCGTCGGCTAAGGCCACGTCAGTGAACATCAAGGTTTGGGGATCCGACAAGTCGGGTGCTTTGGCATTGTCTACCGGTTCGACGTTGACGGTTGGCGCGGGCAAGGAATCTGTGCTGAACCTTGCCGCAGCAGCTTCCGGGCAGGATGCTTTGTACGTTACCGTGTCCAGCGTGGACACTCCCGTTGCGGCCGTGGTGCGCACCATAGCCATGGATGGTCTGGTTGCAAAAGGATCGGATTATGCGGTTCCCAATACTGTTGCCGCAAAAACATTGGCGATTGACGGACTCACGGAAGGCGATGCCGTCAACCTGTATGTGTATCCGTCTCGGCAGGCCGACGTCACCGTATCTTGGACGGATGACCAAGGTCTGAAGAAAACCAATCAGCAGACGCTCGAATCGAATCGCGTTTCGGTCATCGACCTGGGTTCGGTTCCCAAGTCGGCGACCGGACTTACCATCAGCGCCAGCGAGCCGGTATCCGTCGCCGCGAAGATCACCAATGATGGCGATGATGACCAGGCTGATTTCGCCTTGGTCAACGCTTCAGTGCCGATGAGCGTCTCCGCCATGGCCGTGCCCGACCATGCCACGGCTCAAGTGGGCATCACCAACATATCGGGCGATGAGCGCACGGCAACATTGACGTCCTATAACAGTGTCGGAGATACTGTTGACCAGCGCGAGATTGCTCTCCAATCCGGCGCTTCGACAACGGTTGATCTGGCGGATATCAACGATGGAGACGTTGCCGCCGTAAGCTTTGCCGATCCGGACCAATCAATGGTGTGGAACATCCGTATCAGCCAAAAAGACGTATCGGATGCGAAACTGGCCGGAGTGTCGATTATCGGCGCAACGGATCTGAAGGAAGCCCGCGAGCAGGTGCTGGCCAACCAGAACATGACCGTCGTGCGTTGATCACATACCCCAATCGGGGTCGATCTCTTCGGGACGGCGTCCATACAGTTCCGCCAAGCGCAACACCACTTCGTCGCGGATGGCGAATTGCAGGTCCATACGGCTTCGCGCATGCGATTGCAAAGGCATACGGTACAGCACGACGCGCGGCGGAATGCCATGTTCCGCGGGGAAAGACTGCGAGCCCAAGTGCGCAGTGGCCTCCCAAGGTGCCGGGTCGGATGGCGGAACGTCCTCGACCGCAAACTGTACCGGTGCCACCAGTTCGGGCCATGCATCGTTGAGCCTACGGATCTGAGCCACCAGCATGTCGTCGAACATACCGCTTCTTGTACGATAACGTGGAAGTCTGGTACCGAACATGGGAGTGCGGGTCCCACGACCATGACGGTTTCTATACACTGTTGATTCCCAAGGCAATTGATACATGGCTTCTACCATATCAGGGCCTTGCGCGAATCATGCGTTAGCATATTGTTCATTGCATCGACACAGGAGGAAACGATCATGACGGATATTTCCGTGCCCTGTTGGAACGACGTGGATATCGAGGAATTGTGCAATGGAGTACGCCTTATCGCCTTCGATCTCGACAACACGTTGGCAAGGTCGAAAAAGCCAATGAAGGACGACATGGCCGAATGCTTCTCCGCATTGACATCGTTGATTGATGTCGCGGTGATCACCGGTGGCAAGTATGCATTGCTGAAAAGTCAGGTGGTGGAACGGTTGACAGGTCAAGCCAATCGGTCGCATCTGCATCTTATGCCGACCAGCGGCACCCGATATTACCGTTGGGGCGGATCGGATTGGGCGCCGGTCTTCGCCCATGACCTCAGCGCGGATGATCGTGCGAAAGCTTACGAATCGTTGGAACGCAATGCGCGCGAACAGGGTATCTGGCTCACGCACGTTTGGGGTGAACGTATCGAGGATCGTGGCAGCCAGATCACATTCTCCGCATTAGGGCAGCTTGCGCCCATCGAAGCCAAGGAGGCGTGGGATCCAACCAACGAGAAGAAGAATCGTCTGGCACGAGCGGTTGCCGCCGATCTACCGCATTTGGAGGTACGGCCGGGCGGCGCCAGCAGCGTCGATATCTCCGAAAAAAACGTCGACAAGTCGTTCGCTGTTCGAGAATTGGCCGATATTCTCGGCATTACGGTGGCGCAGATTGTTTTTGTGGGAGACCGTATGGATCCGGACGGTAACGATTATCCCGCGGCAAAGGCAGGCACCAGGGCGGTGAAGGTTACCTGTCCGAACGATACCGTGAAATTGTGCGGTGGAATCATCGCCAGTCTATCGCGATAGAACCTGTTGGGAGGTTTCGCATGAACTCAATGGCGAGGGCATGCTCGATGGTGGTTAATCTGCTGTTTCCCCGGGGCTGCGCCGGGTGCGACAAACCGGATGAAGTGCTATGCGAAGCTTGCAGGGCATTGTTTTCCCAGCCGACCGCACAGTCGTTTGACGGTGTGGCGATGCAACGCTGGTTCGCATGCGGATGGTACCGTGGCACGGTCAGAAGGGCGGTTCTCGCGTGGAAGGATCACGGCGACGAGGAATGTGACCGTGCGTTCGCCGATGCGATATGCGCCCTTGCAAAAGCGTCTGGCGTTATTGACTTCGTTCGTGATAGGCATGGTTCATGCCATGATGTTGTTGTGGTTCCCGCGCCTTCGTCTCCCGCTTCAATACGTCGTCGCGGACGTAAACATATGATGCCGATCGCCAAACATCTGGCAGGTTTTCTACGGGAGGAAACAGGCTGCGAGGTGACGGTGCGTGACGCGTTGGAGAACAGGGGGGTCAAAGGGAAATCAGTGCAGACCAGCGGTGCGGCGCAACGGTCGCAACGTTTGAAGGGGCATGTTTCGGTGTGTCCTTCGGTTTCCTTGCGCAATACGATGGTGATTCTGGTGGATGATATTGTCACGACCGGTGCGACCATGCGCAGTTGCGTCGAAACGATGTGGAAGGAGGGTGCCACGGTCGTGACCGTGCTTGCTTTGGCTCACACTCCGGCGGGAACGCAGAAGGTTGGCCCAACGCAAGCATGGTCACGCACGCAAGTGCAGTGACGTGAGAAATCCTCTATTCGTCATCCGTAACATGGTATTTCGGCAGAATGATTTCAAAATCGGCTCCACGCGGGTCATCGACGACCCTCACCGAACCACCGTGCAACTGGGCGGCCCAACGTGCGATGGACAATCCCAAGCCGGTTCCGCCCGATTCGGTGCCCGGACCTGTTTTTCCTTTGACGAAACGGCGGAAAATGTCGGAACGCGCCTCTTGCGGAATCTGCGATCCGAAATTGACGACATTGGTGACGATGGTGCCGAAATCCTTGTTTTCGTGTGCTTCGATAAGCACCGTGGTATTGTCCGCGGAATGCTTGAGCGCGTTCGCGATGATATTGGTGAACAGTTGGCGCAGGCGGTCCTGATCGCCTGCCATCTCGATATCGTCGGGCACATGCATTTCGATGTCATGCGCATGCCCGGCATCGGCGATTTCCAAAGGTTCCACGGTTTCGTCAAGAAAATCGGCGAAATTGAACATTTCGATTTGCAGGCTTGCCGCGCCGGCTTCCATGCGGGAAAGATCAAGAAGGAACGCGATCAGATCGGACAGGCGGTGCGTCTGATTGAGGATGCTTTCCAGATTTGATGGCGTAGGGTCGATCACGCCATCCGCCATGTTTTCGACCATGGCTTGAAGCGCTGATACGGGCGTGCGTAATTCGTGGCTTACGTTGGCTACCATGTCCCGGCGCATCTGGTCGGCATGCTGAAGCTCTTCCGCCATTTCGTTGAAGGTGAGGGCGAGCTGGCCGACTTCATCGCGACTATTGGAGTCGACATGGACGCGCACGGTGTAATCGCCTTCCGCCATCGCTTCGGCGGCGTCGCGCATTTGGCGCAGGGGAGAGGTGAGTCCTCTGGAGAAGAAATATGTGATTCCTAAAGCCACGGCGAGGGTAATGGGCATGGCGATCCATACGCTGAGCCCTACTTTGAGCAGGAACCACGCCATGATGAACGCAATGGCGGTGGAGATGGTGATCAGAACGCTCAATTCAATTTTGAGCGATGAGAACAAACCAATAGGACGTTCGGTTTCCAATGGATTCACCGAACGCCCTGGTTTTGTATCGGTAGTACGCATACCACCGAATTTTAGCGCATTAGTCTTGGACTTCTGGCGGTTCGAACGCGTAACCGACGCCATGCACGGTACGAATGGTCTTCGAACCGAGCTTATGGCGCAATGCCTTGACGTGCGAATCGACGGTGCGAGTGCCGGAAGCATCCACCCAATCCCACACTTCCTCGAGCAGTTTCTCGCGAGTGAGCACGGACTTCGGCTTGCGGGCCAGCGTGGCCAGCAAATCGAATTCCGTAGGGGTCAGGTGCACCTGCTTGCCATTGACGGTGACGATACGTTGCGCGGGATCGATGACCAAGGAGCCGAAATCGAGAAGCTTCTCGTTTTCGGAGTTTTTGGCGATGACCTTGGCACGATCTACACGGCGCAGCAACGCCTTGCAACGGGCGATGAGTTCGCGCATGGAGAACGGCTTGGTCATGTAGTCATCGGCTCCGGCACCGAGGCCGATGACCTTATCGGCCTCGTCGTCTCGTGCCGTCAGGATCAGCACTGGCACAGGGCGCTCCGCCACGATGCGTTTCGTGGCCTCAAGACCATCCATCACGGGCAACATGATGTCCATGATGACCAGATCCGGACGCAACGTAGTCGCGGCCTGAACCGCACTGGCGCCGTCGGATGCCACGCGCGCCGTCCAGCCTTCCGCTGTGATGCGCTGCGCGATGGCAGTGGCCAGTGTCGGCTCGTCTTCGACCACCAGAACGGTGCGTGGAGCCGTTGTGGGTTGTGCTGATGAGTTGAGCATAGCTTTCCGCCTTTCTCAGAGTTCCGGCTTCAAGAATACTGCGCCCAGTGCCGGAACGGTGATTTTCGCGGACCAATCACGTGAATGGTATTCGCCTTCGATCGCTTCGACCGTGCCATTGTGAATGCCGGAACCGCCGTAGATCTCATCATCCGTGGTCAGCACTTCGGTCCATTTGCCGCCCTTGGTGAGCGGTACCTGATAGTCGGTCCATGCCTCGCCGGAGAAGTTCACCACAACCACCATTTGCTCTCCGTCCTTGCCGATACGCACGAAGCTGAGCGTGTTGTGATCGGCGTCATCGCTGGTGAGCCACTGGAAGCCGGCCGGGTCGAAGTCTTGGCTCCAAAGTGCAGGGGAAGCCTTGTACAGCGTGTTCAAATCCGCGACAAGCTTTTGCACACCCTGGTGGTCCGGCCATTCAAGCGCGGCCCAATCCACGGAACCATCATGATCCCACTCGCCGTACTGGGCGATCTCATTGCCCATGAAGGTGAGGTTCTTGCCTGGGTGGGCCCACTGGTAGGCGAACAGCGCGCGGACACCGGCATACTTCTGCCAATCATTGCCCGGCATCTTGCCGAACATGGATCCCTTGCCGTACACAACCTCATCGTGGCTGATCGGCAGCACATAATGCTCCGAATAGGCGTACACCATGGAGAACGTGATCTCGTTGTGGTGCCACTTGCGGTTAATCGGCTCCTCATGCAGATACTGCAGGGTGTCGTGCATCCAACCCATGTTCCACTTGAGGCCGAATCCCAAACCACCGGCGTCGGTCGGCGCGGTGATGCCTGGGTAAGCCGTGGATTCCTCGGCGATCATCATGATGCCCGGATTGTTCTTGTATGCCGTGGCGTTGGCTTCCTTGAGGAAGTCGATGGCTTCGAGATTCTCGCGGCCGCCGTAGATGTTCGGATGCCACTGGCCGGCCTCACGGCTGTAGTCCAGGTACAGCATCGAGGAGACCGCGTCCACACGAAGCGCGTCGATATGGAACTCATCCAGCCAGAAGCAGGCGTTGGCCACCAGGAAGTTACGGACCTCGCGACGTCCGAAATTGAACACGTACGTGCCCCAATCCGGGTGCTCGCCACGAGTCGGATCCGGATCCTCATACAACGGCGTGCCGTCGAAGCGGCCCAGTGCGAACGCATCCTTCGGGAAGTGGGCCGGAACCCAATCCATGATCACACCGATGCCGGCCTCGTGCAATTTCTCAACAAGATACTTGAAATCGTCGGGGCCACCCAAACGCGAATCGATCGCGTAGTAGCCGGTCACCTGATAACCCCAAGATCCTGCGAACGGATGTTCCGCCAACGGCATGAACTCCACGTGCGTGAAGCCTTCCTTCTGCACGTAGGGAACCAGCTTGTCGGCAAGCTCACGGTAGTCGTTCACGTCCTTGCGCCAGCTGGAGGCGTTCACCTCATAGATGCTGACCGGTCCGTTATGCGGGTCGCTGGCCGCGCGTTCGGCCATCCAATCGGCATCATCCCATTCATGGGTGGATTCGACCACGATGGATCCGGTGCGCGGCGGAATCTCGTGGGAGCGCTCCATCGGATCGGCCTTCATGGTCCATTCGTTATTGGCGTTGAGGATTTCATACTTGTAGATTTCGCCGGCCTCAATGCCTGGGATGAACAGTTCCCAAATGCCGGAAGAACCAAGTTCGCGCATGGCGTGGGTACGTCCGTTCCAGCCATTGAAATCGCCGACCACGCGCACGGCATGCGCGTTTGGCGCCCATACGGTGAACGCGGTGCCAACCACCTGCTCGCCATCTACGCCTTCAGAAGAACCCATCGGATCGTCATAGCGGAGCACATGTGCGCCAAGTGCCTCCCACAGGCGCTCGTGACGGCCTTCGCCGAATAGATACATGTCCATCTCGCCGATGGTCGGCAGATAACGATAGGGATCGTCAGACACCACAACGGAACCGTCTTCATACTCCGTGCGAATACGGTAATCTGGCACGCCGTACCCCTCTTCTGCTGCGGCGGCGGGAACGAGTGCCATGAAGACGCCATTGTATTCATGGATTGCGAGCGTTTGACCTTGTTCAGTGATAATCGTCACGGATTTTGCCAACGGACGCAAGACTCGGATCGTGACGACATCCGCATGCTTGCCGGAACCGAGGTGCCCGCCGAGCACCTCGTGAGGATTGTAGAACGTACCGTTGCTTACTGCATCCAGTGTGCCCTGGGGAACAGGAACAGCAACGACATCTTCATTGATCTTGGATTCTGTAGCCATGGCAAAAGTGTAAGCATGAAACGGAAGAAAAGTGGCCCGTGTCGCGCCTATTTTTCCGTTTTTCAAGTGTTTTTGGCCAAGTCCACCCCTGATGGCACAATAATTCGGGTTTTGTGTAAGCTTTTCACGGAGGATTCATGGGTTACAAGGTCGGCGACATGGTCGTCTATCCACGTCACGGCGCTGCGAAGGTGGAGGCCATCACCGAACGGACAGTCAAGGGAATCACCCGCGAATATCTGCAGCTGTCGGTGCTTTCGTCTGACGGTCTGGTCATCAACGTTCCTGTTGATAATGCCAAAAAGGTTGGTGTGCGAGATATCGTCGACGCCAACGAAGTGGCCAAGGTGTTCGAGATTCTGCGCACTCCGATCATTGAGAAGGAGATGAACTGGTCTCGTCGCTACAAGCTGAATGTCGAGAAGATCGCCACCGGCGATGTCAATAAAATTGCGGAAGTGGTGCGTGACCTTGCGCAGCGTGATGTTGACGAGCATGGTCTGTCGGCTGGTGAGAAGCGCATGCTTACCAAGGCCCGTAGCATTCTGACTTCCGAGATTTCGCTGTCCGAACACCTTGATGAAGCCGAGGCCCAGCGTTTGCTGGACGTGAACCTTGGGTATGAGCCGGCCCAGCCCGGCGATGAGGAGCATCATACCGAGGCTCCCGAGGAGGCTGCCATGGATACGCTGGCCCGAGTTGAGGCCGAAAGCAAGAAGTCCAAGAAGAGGTAAGGCGTTTCATGCGTATCGGTCAGGGTTTTGACGCTCATCGATTCGCATCTCACGATGCAGGCAAGCCGTTATGGCTTGCCTGTTTGCGTTGGGAGGGCGATGGCATCGAGGGCGATTCGGATGGCGATGTCGCCGCTCATGCGTTGATTGACGCATTGCTTTCCGCGGCCGGTCTTGGTGATATCGGCACCTTGTTCGGTGTCGGCTCGCAGTCCGATGGCGCGGGCAAGCATGGCGCCGAAATGTTGCGGACCACGGTCGATTATCTGAACGAACGTGGTATGAAGCCAGTGAGTGCCAGCGTGGTCGTGATCGCCAATCGGCCGAAAATCGGAAAACACAGGGAAGAAGCCGAACGAGCGTTGTCTGAAGCCATAGGTTGTGAGGTGTCCATGACCGCCACCACAACGGATGGCATGGGATTCACTGGTTCGGGCGAAGGCGTCGCCGCGATTGCCGATGCTTTGGTGGAACCTGTTGATCCATCGACTCGTCAGGCAGTCTGATTTCGCCCGCTGACGGCTTTCCGATACTTCTTTCTGCTACTTTCTTTTGAAGGATTCAATAGCCTTCGCAACCGCCCAAAACAACGTCGAAATTGTCACGATGATGAAGCTCGGGGGAGCGGGGAACATGGCGGAAATCACGAGCCCTCCCCAAATCGAAATCAGGCAGATCACCGTGGCGACGACCATCGCCTTGAATGGTGAGCGGGCGATGATGTTGGCGGTGGCGGCGGGGGTGATCACCAACGCGAAGATCAGCAATGTGCCGACTGCGGGAACGGCAATGGTAATGACGCCGGCCATAATTGTCATAAAGCAAATGTTCATGAAACCGACGGGCACGCCTTTTGCCTGTGCCACCTGCTCGTCAAGCGAACTGAACAATAGCGGGCGGTAGATCACTGCCAGAACAGCCAAAAGCAGCACGTCGAAAATCGCGAAACCAATGATCTGACCGTCGGTGATCGTCAGAATCGAGCCGAACAGAATCGACTGCATCTGCTGCGAAGCCGAGCTTGACATGCGTGCGAAAAAGAGACCAAGGCCGGTGGCGAAAGCGAGTACGGTTCCAGTGGCGATCTCACGCTGTGAAGCCTTCTTGCCAAGCGCGCCGATCACCAGTGCTCCGCCGAGAGCGAACACGCCAAGACCTGCGGAAACAGGCAGGCCGAGCAATACGGCTCCGATGGCACCTGGCAGTCCGATATGTGCCAAGGCGTGGGCTGCGAATGTGGAATGTCTGGCGATGGTGAAATAACCCATCACGCCGGCTGCCAATGCGATGCACAGGCCGGCGAGAAACGCGTTCGTCATGAATGGGGCGTTGATCGTGGAAACCCAATCCGGGTCGAAAGCGAATACGGCACCGTCCATGCTCAGTCCTCCTGCGTGGTGTGGCTGTGATGGTGAAATTGCGCGATTTCTTCTGGAGCATGCGCATCGATGCTCATGTTTTCAGACTCGTCCTCGCTTGGCGTCACGAACATATCTCCTTGCGGAGTGGTGACCACCTGTACGGTCGTGCCATATAAATGCGTGAGTAGATGGGAATCCAGCACCTCGTTCATGCCTGCATAGTGTGGATGTCCGTCAAGCAGATAGACGGCTCCAGTGAGGATGGGCAGAAGCATATTAAGGTCGTGCGCCACCACTTGGATGGTCATGCCGAGTTCGCGGTTGAGTTTGGCGAGTACGTGCACAGTGGCGCGTTGACTCGCCAGATCAAGGTTGGCGAGAGGCTCGTCCAGCATCAGCAGTTTCGGGTCATCCACGAGCGCCTGCGCGATGGCGACCCTTTGGCGCAGTCCGCCCGAAAGTTCGGATAGGCGATAATTCGCTTTGTCTTGTAACTCGACGAAGTCCATGGCCTTGCGGGCTTTCTCGCGAAGTGTTTTGGTGACGGGATGAATGCCGAATCGAGTTCCCGTCAAGCCGAGAAGCACCGACTGTTCCGCGGTGATGTTCGATTCGATGTCGGATGCGTAGCTTTGCGGCACGTAGCCGATGCGCCGGTTTGCGGAGCCTGCAGGCTGTCCGAGTACCTTGATGCTGCCGTGCGCGGTTGGAATCAATCCCAGCTCGGCCTTCATCATGGTGGTTTTGCCCGCGCCGTTGGTACCGACGATTGCGGTTACCGAGCCTTGCGGAATGCTGAACGTGCCGTGTTGCCAGATGACGTGACCGCCTCGTTTGACGCAGGCGTCGTCGAATTCGATGCAGGCAGGTGTCTCGTCGTGCATGGCTTCTCCTTGATTTGAATGCACGTACATACTCGCAAATGGTGTTGACAATCATTCTCAATAAGGATTGTCGTTGAAACCGTCGTAACGATCAGACGAGAGGCTTTGCGTAAAAAGCAAAACGTCAGGCAAACAAAAAAGACCATTCCGCATTCAGTTGGACGCAGGATGGTCTTGGCAAAAGCGATTACCGATCGATTGTTCGGCAATCGCTTTTGCCGAACAATCATTTCACCGGATTTGGTTGCGGCGCATCGTTCGATCCGTTCGTTGTCTGATCGTTGTCTTGCGTCGAGGAATCTGCGGTTGATTCCAAGGAATCCGCGTTTTCCGACGTGCTGTCGGAACTTGTTGCATCCTGATCGTCGGCATCGGATTGTTCATCGAACATATCGGTCAACGACAGGATAAGAGCGCGGATCCACGATGTCAGGCTGGTGTAATCGGAGGGCATCTGTTCGCTGACATCAAGCACGGGAACGTCGGATTTGTAAGCAATGCCGGTCAGCGTGTTCGTGGCGTCGCTTGTGGATTGTGTGTCGTTGATCAGCACCTCGACTTTATGCTTTTCCAGCAATTCCTGAAATTCCTGAAGATCGGTGGGGGTTGGCTCGGAATTCGTGCTGGACGATTGCAGATACCCCTCCGGCGTGTTGTCGGTGAACCCCATGTCGCTGAGCAGATAGTAGGCCACCGGTTCGGTGGCGGCGTAGGAGACGTTCTTATGCGAGTCGCTGAACGCCTTCATGTCCTTTTCTATTTTCTTCTCCCGCCTGTTCCACGCGGTGAGTTTGTTGTTGAAATATTTCTTTTGCGCGGGCATGATGCGGCTATATGTGTCGGCCAATTCCTTGGCCATGGCGTTTCGGGCGTCACTGGAGAACCATAAATGCGGATTGTCTCCCTCGACGGCGCCCACCATTTGTGCTGCGGAAACGGAAACCATGGTCTTACTGAGGTTCTTGGTGGCCCAAGTGTCATAGCCGGCACCATTGGACACTACGACCTGTGCCTGCTGAAGTTTGTCGATATCGTCGGTTTTCGGCTCGAAATCATGCGCATTGACATCGGTTGAAGAGAGAACCGACGTGACCTTCACATGGACGCCACCGATCTGCTCGGCAAGAGAACCCCATTGATTTGACCGAGGCGACCACTTCGATTGGAGTGATCTGTTCGGTTGGGGTTTCGGAGTCGGCGGAGGCGTCATTCTCCTGCGAAGTTGACCCTCCGGAACATGCTGCCGTGCCGAACGCCACGCAAAGCGCGATTCCCGCAGCGAAAGCGCGTAACAAAGAACGTTTGTGCAAGCGCATGTCGATTGCCCTCTTCCTGAACCGCCCTAATCGTGTTCATCTCATAAATACGTGTGCGACTTACGACTGAAACCAAGATAGCCTACGATACATGCAAATGCCAATACAACAATGAGACAACGAAAAGGGGAGTGGCCGCATGGCGGTGAAAATCGATGGAAAGATGGTGTCCGCGCAGATCAAAGCGAATCTCGCCGAGCGAGTCGCAGCGCTGAAAGAGCAGGGGGGTTTAACCCCCGGTCTTGGAACTATCCTGGTTGGTTCCGATGCCGGATCCGTCAAATATGTTGCCGGAAAGCATGCCGATTGCGCTGAAATCGGTGTGAACTCCATTAAGAAGGAGTTGCCTGCCGACGCAACATTCGAACAAATCGCCAAAGTCGTACAGGAGCTTAACGCCGATCCTGCCTGCACCGGCTACATCGTGCAGTTGCCGTTGCCGAAGGGCATCGACGAGAACGCCATCATCGATCTGATCGACCCCAAGAAAGACGCCGATGGTATGCACCCATATAATCTTGGCGAACTCGTGTTGCATGCGCGCGGCGAGATCACTACTCCGCTGCCATGCACTCCGCGAGGCGTGATCGAACTGCTCAAAGCCTACGACATTGACCTGGACGGCAAAGAGGTCTGCGTGCTCGGCCGAGGCATCACCATCGGCCGCACTATTGGTCTCATGCTGACTCGCAAGGCGGTGAATGCCACGGTCACGCTGTGCCATACCGGCACCAAGGACGTGCGCAAGCATATGCGTGAGGCCGATATCATCGTTGCGGCCATGGGCTCCGCCGGTTTCGTCAAGCCGGAAGATATCAAGGAAGGCGCGGTGTTGGTCGATGTCGGTGTTTCTCGCGTGTTCGACGAGGAGGTCGGCCGTTATCGCGTGAAGGGCGATGTCGATAAAGCCTGTTATGAGAAGGCCTTGGCATACACGCCGAATCCAGGCGGTGTAGGCCCTATGACCCGCGCCATGCTGCTGGAAAACGTGGTCGAGATGGCCGAGCGTCAGCTGTAATTGCGCTCTGTGTGTGAAAATATGAAGTAATTTCGGGCGTGTCGCGGGTTGCGGCACGCCTTTTTTGTGCATGGTCCCATGTAAACTTATGCCTTGCGTGTGTTATATCGCACGCACATAATTGAAGACCGATTTTATCCACCCACTATTTGTAAGAAACCAAATTAATGGCAGAGAACAATAACGAAGTCGCCAAGGTCGCCATCAACGACATCGGCACCGAAGAGGACTTCATCAAGGCAGTCGATTCCACCATCAAGAACTTCGATGATGGTGATCTGGTCGAAGGTACCGTCGTCAAGATCGATCACGACGAGGTCCTCCTGGATATCGGCTACAAGACCGAGGGTGTCATCCCCTCCCGCGAGCTTTCCATCAAGAAGGACGTTGATCCTGACGAAGTCGTCGAGGTCGGCGACACCATCGAGGCCCTTGTCGTCACCAAGGAAGACAAGG
>ENA-OQHL01000986-OQHL01000986.1-human-gut-metagenome-genome-assembly--contig:-NODE-986-length-16347-cov-3.802158_pt1 | contig 16347 bp, 15 predicted proteins | sample MGYA00242565_ERZ504723 | MGnify/ENA primary metagenome ERZ504723 (study PRJEB26092, sample SAMD00036211) | human gut metagenome | host: Homo sapiens | study: EMG produced TPA metagenomics assembly of... | reverse complement strand
AATCAGCTAAGAAATCATAATATCTTGTACACTTTACATTTGGGTTTTCTAAAGCTGCTTTGACTTCTTCATTGGATTCATCAAAAGCATTACCAATAATTACGTGATAACCATCCTTTATATTATCTTTATTGAATGAATAAATTGGAATATTTCTTTTTCTCAATTCATCTTCAATAAATATATATTTATCAATATCACTTCCAGCAACTTCGTTCCCTAATTCATATAAAATTGTTGCTAGTGGAGCCATTCCTGACCCTTTAATTCCTATAAAATAATACATACTTGTCACCTCGTTAACTATTCTATCACAAATTGATTTCTTTTTCTTTGTTAAGAGTATATTTTTTTAAAAAAAACGAGCAAAGCCCGTTTTGAAACATTCTATGTAAGTTTAAACCCCTAAACTAATACGAATACATTTATTAATACGTTCCATTTCTAATGGCGTTAATTCCCCTATTTTTCTAATCAACCGTGATTTATCAATGGTCCTCATTTGTTCAAGCAAGGCAATTGAATTTTCTTTTAAATCATCTCTTGATTTAATAAATGTATGGGTAGGAATATTTTTCTTTTTAGATGATGTCAAAGGTGAAATAATAATAGTTGTACTAAATCGATTCCCACTATCATTTTGAATAACAACAACAGGTCGAATTCCAGATTGTTCACTTCCTACACCTACACTCAAATCAGCATAAAACAAATCTCCTCTTTTTACTTCCATATAATTCATCCTTTCTTTTGATATTATTATATAATTTCTTGTTGACAAAATTTGTCTATTTAAAGAGGCTTTAAAAATATTTTTTCACTTTAAAAGTTTACTCATTTTTTTCTTTTTTATACAAAAAAACGAGCACAAGCTCGTTTTTAAATAATATAAATATCTTTTGTAAATGAATTTAAAACCTGACATCCATCTTTTGTCACCATAACTAGATCTTCTACACGTACTCCGAAATTTCCTTCTAAATAAATACCTGGTTCAATTGAAAAAATCATTCCTTCCTCAACTTCCATTTCATTTACCGAAGAGACATCTCCATATTCATGAACATCTCGACCAATAAAATGTCCTAAACGATGTGTAAAATATTTTCCATAGCCTTCATCACTGATGACTTTTCTTGCACACTTATCAATATCTGATAATTTAACTCCTGGTTTGATCATTGCTTCTGCAGCTTCATTTGCTTTTTTTACAATTTCATAAACTTTAATTTCTTCTTCCAAAATACCTTCATAAAAGAATGTACGTGTCATATCAGAACAATACCCTTTATAAACACATCCCATGTCAATCAGTACACAATCACCTTTTCTAAGTGGTGTATCATCATTTTCATGATGTGGATCAGCAGCATTTTTACCAAATGCAACAATCGCACCATAACAAGTAGAATGATGATTGAAAAATAATTCATCTAATTTTTTAGCAAGTTGTTTTTCTGTCACGCCTTCTTGAACGAATGGAATGATTTCTTCCATAACAGCATCATTGATTTTACTTGATTCAATCATTAAAACTTGTTCTTGCAAATCTTTTTTCATGCGTACGAGATCAACACATGGTGAAGCATTGATATATTTTGCATCTGGGAGTTTTTTCATAAGATCTAACAAGAAATGTGAGGCCCAATTTTTATCAATTCCAATTCTTCCTGGAAAATGCATTTCATCAACAATTGTTTGAATAGCATCTTGTCCATCTTTATGCCAAACAATGTTAACATCTAAATCATGATCCAAATAAAATAAATCATTCATGAATAAGGTATGATTTCCATGTTTTGAAATCATGAAAACAAACATTCTTTCATGCGGATCATTATAGTATCCTGTACAATAAGCAATTGATTGAGGATCACTTATTAAAAAGTAATCCAATCTTGCTTCTTCCATTAAATCAAGTATTTCTTGTATACGATCGTTATTCATCTTTTAAAACTCCAATACCTAATTCTTTTAATTGATCTTCTTCTACACTGTTTGGTGCTTTAGACATTGGACATGTTGCACTGGCATTTTTAGGGAAAGCAATAACGTCTCTAATAGAATCACTTTCAGTAAGTAACATGGCAAGACGATCTAATCCTAAAGCAAATCCTCCATGTGGTGGTGTCCCATATTTTAATGCATCAACAAACCAACCAAATTTATTTCTTACTTGTTCATCTGTTAAACTTAAAGCTTTGAAAGCTCTTTGTTGTAAGTCTTGTTCGTAAATACGTTGAGAACCTCCACCAAGCTCAAAACCATTTAAGACAATATCATAGGCATCAGCAAGACAATTTGCTGGATCTGTATCTATTTTATCTAAATCTGATTCTTTAGGTCTTGTAAATGGATGATGCATTGCATAATATCTTTGAGTTTCATCATCATATTCAAACATTGGGAAATCAACAACCCATAATAATCCTAATTCTTTTGGATCATAAAGATTTAATTCTTTTCCTAAATGATTACGTAAAGCTGCTAAAGCATCACAAACAACCATATATTTTGTATCCGAAACAAATAATAATAAGTCGTTATCTTCACCATTCATAGCTTCAATTAATCTTTGCATTTGTTCTTCGCTAAAGAATTTAGCAATTGGCCCTTCACCAACACCATTATTTACTTTTAACCAAGCAAGACCTTTTGCTTTATAAGTTTTTGCAAGTTCAGTTAATTGATCAATTTTCTTTCTTGAATAATCACTTGCATGATTTTTAACATTAATCCCTTTAACATATCCATTATTTTCTAAAGCTGATTTAAATACCATAAAATCAACATCTTTAACAACTTCATTTAAATTAACAAGTTTCATATCAAAACGGATATCTGGTTTATCAATACCATATGTTTCCATCGCTTCATGCCAAGTCATACGTGGAAGCGGTAACTTAACATCAACACCTTTTACATCTTTAATGACTTTAGCTACCATATTTTCACCAACTTCGATGATTTCATCTGTAGTCATAAATGACATTTCAACATCGACTTGAGTAAATTCTGGTTGACGATCCGCTCTTAAATCTTCATCTCTGAAACAACGAGCAATTTGGTAATATTTTTCAAAACCAGCAACCATTAATAAATTGTTTAAATAATTGTGGTGATTGTGGTAAAGCATAGAAATCACCATGATGTACACGTGAAGGTACTAAGAAATCTCTTGCTCCTTCAGGAGTTGATCTGTTTAAATAAGGTGTTTCAATATCCACAAAATCATGACTATCTAAGTATTCTCTAATACTTCTTGTAATTTTATGTCTTGTTAGAATTTTATTTTGCATAACAGGTCTTCTTAAATCAAGATAACGATATTGCATTCTTGTTTCTTCTAAAGCATCTGTATCATCTGCAACAATAATTGGTGTCGTATTGGCTGTATTGATGATTTTGATTTCTGATGCATCAACTTCAATATCTCCTGTAGGCATATTTGGATTTTTGCTAGAACGTTCTACAACAGTTCCTTTAACATATAAAATATATTCATTTTTAATATCTTTTGAAATGTTTTCCATTTCTTCATTGATAATAATTTGTGTAATTCCATAACGATCTCTTAAATCAATAAATACAAGAGCTCCTAAATTTCTCTTTTTAGCAACCCATCCTTTTAGTTCAACTGTTTGTCCAACATTTTCTAAACGAAGTTCACCGTTATTATGTGTTCTATTCATGTTCATGTCCCCCACTTAAATGATTTTCAATATGTGCCAAAATATTTTCTAATGGCACAACTTCTTGTTCTTTATCATGATTACATTTAATATTAACCACTTCATTTTTTACTTCTTCTTCCCCTAAAATAATAGAGAAGTGTGCATTAAAACGATCTGCTGATTTAAATTGTCCTTTTAAGCCACGAGATACATGATCCATTTCACATGTAAAGCCATTTGCTCTTAACATCGCAATAATTTGCATAGCAAGATCTTTTGCTTCTTCGCCTAAAGGCATAATATAACAATCTAAACCATCTTCGTCTTCATCTTCTTCATCATCTAAAGCAAGAAGAAGTCTTTCCATACCAAAGGCAAAACCAACACCTGGTGTTGCTGGTCCACCAATTTCTTCAATTAAACCATTGTAGCGTCCGCCACCACCAACAGTAGCTCCCGCACCTAATTTTGGATCATCAGAAATAATTTCAAAAACAGTATGAGAATAATAATCTAATCCTCTTACTAAGTTTGTATCGATGACATAATCAATTTCTAAATCATCTAATAAAGAACATACTTTATCAAAATGATTTTTAGCACTTTCGCTTAAATAATCAATTGTTTTCGGTGCTGTTTTCATAGCTGGATGTTTCGCATCCACTTTGCAATCTAAAATACGTAAAGGATTCTTTTCAAAACGTGCTTTACAATCTCCACATAATTCATCTAAATGATCCCTAAAATGATCTTTTAAAGCTTCACGATAAGCATCTCTTGATTCATTATCACCTAAAGAGTTGATATGAAGTGTGATATTTTGAAGTCCTAATGCTTCTACAACTGTCACTGCCATAAGCATACATTCAACATCTACATAAGGTGATTCAACACCTAACATTTCTACACCAAATTGGTGGAATTGTCTTTGTCGACCATTTTGTGGTCTTTCATATCTAAACATTGGTCCCATATAATAAACTTTTTGTAGTTTTTCTGGTAAACCATACATTTTATTTTCTACATAAGCTCTTGCAATACCTGCAGTTCCTTCTGGTCTAAGTGAAATATATCTTCCTTTTTTATCTTGGAAAGTATACATTTCTTTAGAAACGACATCACTTGTATCCCCCACAGCTCTGTTGAATAATTCAGCGTGTTCAAAAATTGGTGTTCTCATTTCTTTAACATTATAATTAGCAGCAATTGTTCTTAACAATTGTTCTAATTTAATCCATTTTTCACTTTGCCCAGGTAAAATATCTACCGTACCTCTTGGTGCACTATATCCCATTATTTTTCCTCCTTAAAAATATAAAAACGCCCCTCTAAGGACGTTTCAACGCGGTACCACCTTAATTCGTATTTTCATACGCACTTTCATCTTAACGCGATTAACGATTACTCTTTTCAAGTAATTCCTCACAAGTGTCCCATAGCTTCCATACAAAGATTTTCACCAGCCATCTTCTCTCTAACTATTTCCACTATTTAATCTTGCTCAATGGATTATAAAGATTATATAAAATAATGACTAAAAAATCAATTCCTATTTCTAGCATCTATAGTATACCACGTTTTTTAATCATTTATGTCTCAAATTTGTCTCATTTTTGTTCCATTTTTGAAAGATGATACTCTTCTACAATAAATTGTGACAGATCTTCTTTTAAACTATGGTTATCATAATAAACAAGACGTGTTTTCTTCTTTCTAGCAATATCATTCAATTTTAAAAGATAACTTTCAACAGGTTTTATTTTTTCATTTTGACTATAAACAACAAGAAGCTGATAGAAATCTTCTACCAGCTTTTTGCCAACTTGATCATTATATAAAATATTTATTGCACGACGATCAATCATTATAAATCAATATCACATAAGTTAGAAGCATATCCAATATAACTTGCAGGTGTCATATCTAATAAAGTTTGACGATCTTCATCTGATAAAACATCTAATCCTTTCGCAAATTCCATAATTGCTTCTTGTGAAATATTTTTACCTCTTGTAAGTTCTTTTAATTGATCATAGGCATCAGAAATACCATATTTTCTAAGCATTGTTTGAATTGGCTCAGCAAGAACTTCCCATTTTTCATTTAAGTCAGCTGCAAGTTTATCTTTATTAACAACACATTTAGCTAAACCATTTGTTGTTTCACTAATTGCTTGTAAAGAATATCCAAAAGCTAAACCAATATTTCTTTGACTTGAACTATCTGATAAATCTCTTTGCATACGTGATTTAGGTAATTTATTTGATAAACCAACACAAATATTATTAGACATATCAACATTTGCTTCTGAGTTTTCAAAACGAATTGGATTGACTTTATGAGGCATTGTACTACTTCCTACTTCTCCTTTTACAGGAATTTGTTTGAAGTATTCCATTGAAATGTATAACCACATATCAACATCAAAATCCACTAACACATTATTGAAATGACGAATACCATCTAAAATATGACATGTATAATCATGGCTTTCAATTTGTGTTGTTAAAGGATTGTAAGTTAACCCTAAATATTCTTCTACAAATTTTTTATTAAGAATTTGCCAATCTAATTGAGAGAATGCTGTTAAAATAGCACTATAGTTACCTGTTGCTCCATTAAATTTAGCTTTAATTTTAATATTTTCAATATTTTCAATGCTTGAAGTAAAACGATAAGCATATACTTTAAATTCCTTACCAATTGTAGTTGGTGTAGCAGGTTGACCATGAGTATGAGCTAACATCGCATCATTTTTATGTTCAACAGCCCATTGATTGATAACTGCTGTAAATTCTTTGGCTTTCTTTAACCAAACATCATTTAAACCATGTTTGATCATACAAGCATAAGATGTATTATTAATATCTTCTGAAGTACATCCAATATGAACAAAACTGATTAAATAATCATAACCCATATCTTTTAATTGATTTCCAATGAAATATTCTACTGCTTTAACATCATGTCTTGTAACAGCTTCAATATCTTTGATTGCTTTAAAAGAATCATAATTGAAATCTTTTGAAATGGCTTCGATTTGTCCTAAGTTATCTTTGTCAAATTTAGAAAGAACATTACTTTCTACATTTTCAATTAAAAATTTTAACCATTGAATTTCAACAAAAACACGATATTTTACTAAAGCATATTCAGAAAAATATTCACCTAAAGCATCTTTAATACCTGCATAACGTCCATCTAAAGGACTTAATGTAAAACATTCAAATTGTTGTTTATCCATTCTATTTACCACCTCTAAAATAATTTACACCAGCTTCAAATAATTTTTGATCCATTTCACCATAAACATTTTTAAAACGGTTTTCTCCTTGACGTTCACTATGTCCCATTTTACCAAGAACTCGACCATCACGAGAAACAATACCTTCAATAGCATACATTGAACCATTTGGATTGTATGGTGTTTGCATTGTGACTTTACGATTAGGATCAACGTATTGAGAGAATACTTGTCCATTAGCAAATAATTCATCAATAACTTCTTTAGGAGCAACAAAACGTCCTTCTCCATGAGAAATAGGAATAACATGAACATCTCCCACATTAACATTAGCAAGCCATGGTGATTTAACAGAACCAATACGTGTATCTACAAATTGAGATAAGTGACGACCAATCGTATTGAATGTAAGAGTAGCGTCATTTTCAGACATATCTCTAATTTCACCATATGGAAGTAATCCTAATTTAATAAGTGCTTGGAATCCATTACAAATACCAATCATTAAACCATCTCTATTATCTAATAAATCACTAATTGCTGCTTTTAATCTTGGATTTCTTAAAACTGTTGCAATAAATTTACCTGAACCTTCAGGTTCATCACCAGCAGAGAATCCTCCTGGTAGCATCACAATATTAGCACGTTTGATGGCATTTTCCAATTCATCAATCGATGTTTTTAACATTTCTTCTGTTTTATTTCTAATTAAGACAAGTTCAACCTTAGCCCCTGCTTTTTCAAAAGCACGTTTTGAATCATATTCGCAGTTTGTTCCTGGGAACACTGGAATAACAACTAATGGTGTTTCAATATATTGTTTTGCTTTTAAAGTTGATCTTGTTTTACATTCCGCAACTTTAATATCTTGTGTAGGTGCTTTTTCTCTTGTTGGATAAACACTTTCTAATGGTGCTTTATTGATTGCATAAGCTTCTTGAATAGAAATTGTATCCATTCCATAAGAGAATTTTTCACTATCATTTAAAGTAGCCACTACTCTATAATCTAAACCTACTAGATCTTTTTCAGATTTTACTTCAACAATGATGTTTCCATAATTCTTTTCAACATAAGAAGCAAGAGTATGATCTGTATTGAAAGCAGCTCCTAAACCATTACCAAAGGCCATTTTACAAACAGCTTCAATCACACCACCATCTTTAACTGTATAAGCTGAATAAATTTTCTTTTGTTTCATTAAATCTTGGATAGCATTATATTGTTTTTGTAAATGATCAAAATCAAAGACTCTAAATTGATCTTTTTTAATTTGAACTTCTGCTAAAATATGTCCCGCTTCTTTTGCTTCTGGTGTCATAACATCATGAACATCACTTGCTGTAATGGCAAAAGAAACAAGTGTTGGTGGAACCGAAATATTTTCAAATGTTCCTGACATTGAATCTTTACCACCAATTGATGGAAGTTTTAATTCTTGTTGAACACGATTAGCTCCAAGTAAAGCAGCTAATGGTTTACCCCAACGTTTTGGATCATCTAATAATTTTTCAAAATATTCTTGGAATGAAAAACGAATTGTATGATAGTTTCCACCCATGGCAACGATCTTAGCAACACTTTCAACAACGGCATACATCGCTCCATGATATGGTGACCATTTAGAAATCTTAGGATTATACCCATAAGCCATTAAAGAAGTAGTTGTTGTTTCTTTTCCTAAAACAGGAATTAAAGCAGCCATCCCTTCTGTTTCTGTGTGATATGTACGTCCACCATAAGGAGATAAAACTGTACCATTTCCAATAGATGAGTCAAATCTTTCAACAAGACCTTTTTGTGAAGCAACAGATAATCTTGATAATACTTCTTTTGTTGTACCAACAAAATCATTTCTTTCTTCTTCATCAAAAGGTGTACTTTCAAAGTTTGGTAATTCAACTTCAATATTTTGATAACGTTTTGCCCCTGCAGCATCTAAGAAATCACGAGAAATATTAACAATATCTTTACCCATGTGCTTCATTACTAAACGATTTGTATCTGTAACAGTTGCCACTTGAACAACTTCTAAGTTTTCTTTTGCACATTCTTCTTTAATGAAATCAACATCATAGTCATTGACAACAATAGCCATACGTTCTTGTGATTCACTAATAGCAAGTTCTGTACCTGTTAAACCATCATATTTTTTCAAAACAGCATCTAAATCAATATCAAGCCCTGGAGCAAGTTCACCAACGGCAACACAAACCCCACCAGCTCCAAAGTCATTACATCTAACAACTTTTTCTGAGACTGCTTTATTTCTAAATAATCTTTGAATTTTTCTTTCTTCAACAGGATTTCCTTTTTGAACTTCAGCACCTGCTGTTTCAATAGATTTTACGTCATGTGATTTTGAAGAACCGGTAGCACCACCAATCCCATCACGTCCTGTGCGTCCCCCAATTAATAAGACGATTTGTCCATTTTGTGGTTCTAAACGTTTTACTTGTTCTTTTGGTGCAGCAGCCACAACAGCTCCTACTTCCATACGTTTAGCGATATAACCTTCATCGTAAATTTCATGAACATAACCTGTTGTTAACCCGATTTGGTTACCATAACTTGAAAAACCATGAGCAGCTTCTTGACAAATTTTTCTTTGTGGTAATTTACCTGGCGTTGTTTCTGCCAATGTTTTTCTTGGATCACCTGCTCCAGTAATACGCATTGATTGGTAAACATAAGCACGTCCTGAAAGTGGGTCACGAATAGCTCCACCTAAACATGTTGCAGCTCCCCCAAATGGTTCAATTTCTGTAGGGTGGTTATGTGTTTCATTTTTGAACATTAATAACCATTGTTCATCTCCTTGATTTGTATGAACAGTGATTTCAATAGAACATGCATTAATTTCTTCAGAAACTTCCATATCATCAAGATATCCTTTTTTACGAAGTTCTTTCATTGAAATAGTTGCAAGATCCATTAAAGTAAGAGGTCTTGTTGTATTTACCCCATAAACTGCATGTCTACTTGTTTTATAGCTTTCAATATCTTTTTCTAAGATTTCTTTAAAAGCACCATTTTGAATATCGATATCTGTAATAACTGTCGCAAATGTTGTATGACGACAATGATCAGACCAATATGTATCTAACACTTTGATTTCTGTTTCAGTAGGATCTCTATGTTCTTCATTTTTAAAGTAATCTTGAGTTACTTTTAAATCATCAAGATTCATAGCCATTCCATTATCTTTTAAGAATTGATTTAATCCTATTTCATCTAAATCATTAAATCCAGTTAAAGTTGGCACAGGTTTAATATCAGGTGTTTCATCATTTAAATGTTCTGGTTTTTCTAAAGAAGCAATTCTTTGATCAACAGGGTTAATTAAATAATGTTTGATTTGATTTAAAACATCTTCATTTTTATCAATGTCTACTACAATAATGTTTGGCACATCTTACTTTTGTTGAATGATGTTCCTGTTAGAATTTGGAAACATTGTTCGCATGAATCAGCACGTTGATCATATTGACCTGGTAAAAATTCAATTGCGAAAACAGATTCTTTTTCACTCATTGGAAATGTTTCATCATAAACATGATCCACCATTGGTTCAGCAAGAATTGTATTAATTCCTTGTTGTAAGATTTCTTCACTAATTCCTTGTACATCATAACGATGAACAATACGAAGTGAATGAATCGTTAAACCTAATTGTTCAACGAGGTTGGTTTGAATTTCATGCGCTTCTGTTGCGTATTCTTTTCTTTTTTACTACATAAATTCTTCTTACATTTGTCATAGAGTTCTCTCCTATCTAAGTCCAATATCATGACGATAGTACATACCATCGAATGTAATAATTGTAGCAGTTTCATAGACTTTCGCAAGTGCTTCTTGTAAATTTGCTCCTCTTGCACACACATTTAAAACACGTCCACCATTTGTGACAAGTTTACCATCTTTTAAAGCTGTTCCCGCATGGAAAACAACAATATCATCACTTACTTTGTCAATATTTTCAATTTCAATTCCTTTTCATATTTACCTGGATATCCACCACTTGCTAGAACAAGACAAGCCACGTGGTCATCTGACCATTTAACTTCAACTTGATCTAAAGTATAAGTCGCACAAGCATCCATAATTTCATAAAGATCACTTTCTAAACGAAGAAGGATTGATTGTGTTTCAGGATCACCAAAACGGACATTAAATTCAAGTACTTTCGCTTGATTATTTTCAATCATTAAACCAATGAAAACAACTCCACGATAGTCCATTTGATCTTCTTTAAGTCCTTGCATAAATGGATCAAGAATATCTTTTTTTAAGACTTCATCCATACCTTCTGGTAAAAATGGATTTGGAGAAACAGTTCCCATACCACCTGTATTAGGTCCTTTATTTCCATCAAAAATTTGTTTATGATCTTTTGCTGAAACCATTGGTACAATTGTTTTACCGTCTGTAAAACAAAGTAAAGAACATTCAAATCCTGTTAAGAATTCTTCTAATACAACTTTACTTCCGGCACCATCTAAAGCACCATCAACCATCATTTCTTTTAAAGTAGAAATGGCATCTTCTTTATTTTCAACAATGACAACACCTTTTCCAGCAGCTAAACCATCTGCTTTGATTACTAATGGAAAATCAAAGTGATCAACTTCTTTACAAGCTTTTTCAAAGTCTGTGACTTCAACATATTTTGCTGTAGGAATATGATGTCTGACCATAAAATCTTTAGAGTAAGCTTTGCTTCCTTCTAAAGTTGCTGCTTTTTTTTGAGGACCAAAAGCTTTATAACCTGCTTTTTCAATATCATCAGCAAGCCCTTTACATAAAGGAACTTCTGGACCAATGACAGTTAAATCAATTTGATTCTTTTGAATAAAATCAACAATAAATTCATTATCTTCTACTGAACCAGGTACACATGTACCTAAACTTGCAATACCAGGATTTCCTGGTATTGCATAAAGTTCAGTTACTTTTGGACTTTGTTTTAATTTATAAGCAATCGCATGTTCACGACCACCACTACCGATTACAAGAACTTTCATATAAGCCTCCTAGTGTCTAAAGTGTCTATATCCGCTAAATACCATAGGGATATTTTTTTCATTACATAAATCAATTGAATCTTGATCTCTAATTGAACCACCTGGTTGAATAATTGCTTGAACACCTGCATCTGCAGCCACTTGAACACAGTCATTGAATGGGAAGAAAGCATCTGAAGCAAGTACTGAACCATTGAAATCTTTATCAGGATTGTTATGAATAGCATTTTCTAAAGCCCATACTCTTGATGTTTGTCCTCCACCAATAGCAAGTGTTACACCATTTTTAACAATACAGATCGCATTTGATTTTACATATTTAACAACTTTCATACCAAATTCCATATCTGTGAGTTGTTCTTTTGTAGGTTGTGCATTTGTCACAACTTTCATTTCATCAATCATTTTTGTATTTAATTCTTGAACTAATACTTTTCCTTCAAGATATTTAATATCATATTTAGCACCACGTGCATCTAAGTTTTTAAGTTTTAAAATACGTAAGTTTTTCTTTTTCTTTAAGATTTCTAAAGCATCATCATCAAAATCTGGTGCAGCTACGATTTCTAAGAAAATCTTATGCATTTGTTCAGCTGTTGCTTTATCGATTTTATAGTTAACAGCAACGATTCCACCAAAAATTGATTGAGGATCTGCTTCATAGGCCTTCATATAAGAATCATAACCTGTATTTCCAATAGCAACACCACAAGGAGTTGAATGTTTGATGGCTGCTGTAACGATTTGATTACCAAATTCTCTAACAAGTGCAACTGCTCCATATAAATCGTTTACATTATTAAATGAAATTTCTTTACCATGAAGTTGTTCATAATCTAATAAAGATTTTTGAACATAACTATCTTCATATTTATTTGCTGCTTGTTGAGAGTTTTCGCCATAACGTAAATGTTCTACTTTCTTTAATGAAAGATTTAATGTATCTGGGAATTGATCTCCAACTTGATCTGCAAAGTATCTTGAAATCATTGCATCATAAGCACCTGTCATAGAGAATGCTTTATAAGCAAGATTCATTCTGAAATCAAAATCAGTTGTATCATTTTTAATAGCTTCAAGTACATTATTATAATCTTTTGGATCAGTTACAATTAAAACATCTTTAAAGTTTTTAGCAGCTGAACGAATCATTGAAGGTCCACCAATATCAATATTTTCAATCATATCTGGTAAATCTTTACCAGCTTTTAAAGCTTTTTCAAATTCATATAAGTTGACACATACTAAATCAATTGGATGAATACCATGTTTTTTAATTGTTTCAACATGACTAGGTAAATCACGACGATATAAAAGTCCTCCATGTACCATTGGATGAAGTGTTTTAACACGTCCATCTAACATTTCAGGAAATCCTGTCACATCATCAATTGCAATACAAGAAACCCCATTTTCTTGTAAAACTTTCATTGTACCTCCTGTTGATACAATTTCAAAACCTAATTCTACTAATCCTTTAGCAAAATCAACAACCCCATCTTTATTTGTAACTGAAATTAAAGCTCTTTTCATTTAAATTACCTTTGCCTTTCCATCAATAATTTTTATCTTATTATCACAATATAACCCTACAACTTCAGGTAATAATTTATGTTCAATCTCTAACACCCTTTTTTGAATATCATCCGCTGTATCTAAATCCGATATATCACAAGCAACTTGTTTAATAATCGGTCCCCCATCGACAATATTTGAAACAAAGTGCACGGTTGCCCCCGAAACCTTTGCACCACGTTGTAATACAGCTTCATGAACATGCATTCCATACATTCCCGGCCCACAAAAAGAAGGAATAAGAGAAGGATGAATGTTCATAATTTTATTTGGATATGCATCGATTAACTCATCCGTTAAAATTGCTAGATAACCAGCCAATACAATAAAATCAATATTTCTTTCTTTTAACATCTTTACAATCAAAGCATCATCTTTTTTTACTACTGCTGTTTCAATACCAGCATCTTTCGCTCTTTGTAAGCCATAAGCCTTTTGACGATTTGAAATCACAAGTGCAATCTCACCATTGATTTTTCCCGCTTGTTTAGCATCAATGATTGATTGTAAATCTGTTCCCCCACCAGAGACAAAGACTGCAAATTTTAGCATAAATCCACGCCCTTATCTCCTTCTACGATATTTCCAACAACGTAGCATTTATCTCCTGCTTCTTCAATAGCTTTCATTGTTGTTTCAACATCTTTTGGATTAACTGCAATTACCATACCAAGACCCATATTGAATGTGTTGTACATCATATGTTCTTCAATATTTCCATTTTTTTGAATTAAATCAAATAAAGCTGGTACTGGATAACTTTCTTTTTTAATGATTGCTCTTACATTTTCAGGAAGCATTCTAGGTACATTTTCAAAGAAACCTCCTCCTGTAATATGAGAGCATCCTTTAATTCTAACACCCGCATTTTTTACATTTTTTAAAGCTTTTACATAAATACGTGTTGGTTCAATTAAAGCTTCTCCTAAAGTTTTTCCTAATTCATCATAGTATGTATCTAATGATTCTTTTGTCATTTCAAACACTTTTCTAACAAGTGAAAAACCATTTGAATGAACACCACTTGAAGCAATACCAATTAAAGTATCACCTGACTTAATTGTTGACCCATCAATAATATCTTTTTTATCAACAACACCAACCGCAAATCCTGCTAAATCATAATCATTTTCTGGCATTAAACCTGGATGTTCGGCAGTTTCTCCACCAACTAAAGCACATTCAGATTGTAAACATCCTTCAGCCACACCACTTACAATTGAAGCAATTTTTTCAGGATAGTTTTTACCACAAGCAATATAATCTAAGAAGAAAAGTGGTTCTCCTCCTGAACAAGCAATATCATTGACACACATCGCAACAGCATCAATTCCAATAGTATCGTGTTTATCCATCACAAAAGCAAGTTTTACTTTTGTTCCACAACCATCTGTTCCTGATAATAAAACCGGTTCTTCCATATTTTTAATACCACTTAAATCAAAGGCACCAGCAAAACCACCAAGTCCTCCTAAAACTTCAGGGCGCATTGTTTTTTTAACATGTTCTTTCATTAATTCTACTGATTTATAACCTGCTTCAATATCGACTCCAGCTTTTTTGTAATCCATCATTATTCTCCTTAATTATTTATTTTGCATTCTTGCTAGAACTGCTTTATAAGTTTCAATTAAATCTCCAATATCTTGTCTAAATACATCTTTATCATATTTTTGGTTTGTATCAACATCCCATAAACGACATGAATCTGGTGAAATTTCATCAGCTAATAAGATTGTTCCATCTGCAGTTTTACCAAATTCAATTTTAAAATCAACAAGTTTTAAATTCATTGATAAGAAGAATTCTTTTAATAATTCATTGATTTTTAATGTTGTTTCTTTGATGTATGCTAATTCTTCTCTAGTTGCAAGTTTTAAAGCAACAGCGTGATCATCATTGATTAATGGATCACCATATTCATCATTTTTATAGCTCATTTCAAAGATTGGTTCATCTAAAACGATTCCTTCAGGAGCTCCAAGTCTTCTACAGAAAGATCCTGTTGTAATATTTCTAACAATTACTTCTAATGGGAAGATATCTACTTTTTTAACTAAAATATCTCTTTCATTTAATTTTTTAATCATATGTGTTTTAATTCCAGCTTCTTCTAACATATCAAAGATAATACAAGAGATTGTATTGTTTAAAACACCTTTACCTTCAAACTTATCATGTTTAACACCATTACCTGCTGTTGCATCATCTTTATAATGAATTAAATATTCATCTTCCTTTTCTGTTTTGTAAACTTGTTTTGCTTTTCCTTCATACAATAATTCTGCCATTTTTCTTTTCCCCCTATTTGTATTTTTCTATGACTTCATCGTTAGCTTTCATTGCGTCAGCTTCCATTTGTTTTCTTTCTTTAAGTAGCCCTTCTTTGATTTTCACTATGTTTAATAGCCATAATTTGAAGTGCTAAATAAGCTGCATTTTTACTTCCATTAATAGCAACAGTTGCTACTGGAATACCCGAAGGCATTTGAACAATGGATAATAAAGCATCCATTCCGTCTAAATTTACTTCCTGCAATTGGAACACCAATAACTGGTAAAATCTGTTTGACTAGCCACCACACCTGGAAGGGCTGCTGCCATTCCTGCAGCTGTAATAATCACTTCTGTTCCATCTGTTTCTGTTTCTTTAATAAAACTAGAAAGTCCTAAATGTGCTCTATGAGCAGATAAACAACGAACATTCACTTCAACACCATAATTTTTCAAAATCGAAATAGCTGGTTCAACTTTAGGTAAATCAGAAGTTGAACCCATGATAATAGCAACTTTCATCTTTCTCTCCTTTTTAGAATAATCCTATAATTTT
>ENA-OQHL01000985-OQHL01000985.1-human-gut-metagenome-genome-assembly--contig:-NODE-985-length-16364-cov-3.521402_pt1 | contig 16364 bp, 15 predicted proteins | sample MGYA00242565_ERZ504723 | MGnify/ENA primary metagenome ERZ504723 (study PRJEB26092, sample SAMD00036211) | human gut metagenome | host: Homo sapiens | study: EMG produced TPA metagenomics assembly of... | reverse complement strand
CTCTGTTATTGAGTATGCTTTTTTAATCATTTGCCAGCAGTAAAATAAAAATTTTTAGCGACCGCCAGAACAACACATAAAAATATTCCCATGAGCAAATTCAACTTAAGATTTCCCATGGATATTTTTCCCTTACTACTCTTCTTGCAAATTACGGTTTTAATATTTCAATCAATTCATAAACTTTTGTTCCAGGTGCTGCTTTAGATGGTAATTTTCCCTCATTTGACGCATTCAATCTTTTTGCATTTCCTATTGCATATTCCATATACGGATGTAAGATTTCATACATATCTTTACGATTTTTCTCATACTCACCAGCGCCAATTTGTTTTAAACACTCCGTTAGCTTTGGCCAATATTCTTCTCGATGAATATCTGACTGCATATATGAAAAATGTAATAAAAACCATAATTCTATACACTGATTAGACCAAATGGCATGAAACGTTGTTTCATCATTACTATCTGTATCACAAGATTGCAAAACAGAATCTATATGATCTGCCGGAAAATCATCCGTATCATAAACAATCCAAACATGTTTGTATACATTTGAACTTTCTTCCGCACGAGTTTTCGCTTTCTGAAATAAACTAATCGTATTATCACCTTCACCATATACATCTAACTTTATCTTCTCTGGATATTTCTTATTTATAACATCCTTTATTGAACCAAAATATTCAGGTTCTGTATCTGTTCCTTCTGTTACAATAAGGTGATACTCTGGCTGAATCTTGATAGCTCTATCCAATCTCTTTTTCATCCATTTTTTATCTAAATCACTTTTTTTCGGAGGTTTTAGGCTCAAATCCACTCACCCCCACTCAACATGTTCTGCAAATAAGGATCTGCACCATACCTACCTTCCAAATACTGCTTATCATATGCAGCTGTATTGTTCACTCTTTCATTGTCTTCCCGTCTAATTTCATACAAGGAATAAACTTGGCTGCTATGGTTTTCATCCAAAGCTGCAAACCATATTTCATCTCTTCTGAATACTGTGTTTTTCATTGTAGCAATATCATGAGACGTAAATAAAAGCTGAGCTCCATATTTATTGATTTTTTTATTCTTAAACATAGATATTACGTATCGCAAAAGCTTAGGATGCAGCTTTGCATCTAACTCATCAATAATTACCAGACGTCCTTCCTGTAATGCTACTAGTATAACTGGAAGCGCTGCAATTAACTTTCTTGTTCCATCAGATTCATGATTAAAAGGCAATTCATATTTCTCACCCGAAATTGTTCGTACAGTATATAACTGCTCTTCCTTTTCATCATATCTATAATCCTCTACATCAATGCCCATTTCGTTTAACAACATAATAATCTGATTCTTTGTCTGTTCATTATCAGATACCATAATCTGCAATTCTGCAATTGGGTTCGCATAATTACGAATGATACATGACTCAAACCACTCTTGAACCTCTGTTATCACAGGTATATTATAATTAATTGCCAAAAAAGATAAAAATGGCATTTTCTCATTCACTTTGGTATTTACATTCTCTTTACTTAAAATAGTTCCTAAAGTAAGTTCTTCACCATCACGATAAAAAATACGTGCAGGCTTTTTACCTCCTATTGTTTTTCGATCCAATGTTTCTGCCGATATTTCATCTTTTAAAACAGCTAAATAGTAACGGTACTCATATTTTCCTGTTCGAAAGAAAATTTCAAATTCTGTAGGCTCATCTTTAGATATACTATCAAATAAAAAAGGTTCTGCGACAACCTTTTGCTGCATAATAACTCGCTTTCTGGTACTTCCTAAATCATGAATCGGTCTCACCACCGTTGTAATAAGACAAGATAACGCTCGGATCAAATTCGTCTTTCCTCCTCCATTTGGTCCATAAATAACGCTCACAGGTAAAAGATCACTACACTTATCTTTCACAATCAAATTATCTTTGAATTCCGGAATTGCAGTTGCCTGCAAATCAAAAACAGTTTCATCTCTATATGACTTAAAATTCTGAAACGAAAACTGACATAGCATTTTTATCGCCTCCTTTTTACAGCCAGTATAACACTATTTTTTCCATGTTTCAATTTTTATATTCAATTTCATAAAAAATATTTTTTATTTTTAATATAAAATTCGTATTTTAAGATTTTATTTTACTTCCTCAAACAAAATACGACAGAAGAGCTTCTTTTTTCGCTCTCCTGTCGTTATTTATCTCTTTGTGCTCAACGCTATTTTCAAAACTCAAACACTGCCACTCCATATGGCTGCAGCGGATATGCGATCGAATACTTCTGACCATCGCATTCCTGCTTCACCGGCTTATATACCTTCGGACGCTCCACACCGTTTCCACCGTATTTTGGATCATCACTGTCCAAAATCAGCTTCAGCTGCTTTCTGCGCGGCACACCCACCCGGTAATCCGGACGTTCCATCGGCGTAAAGTTGCAGACAAACAACAGATTCTTCTTATTATCTCTGGAGTGTCTCACAAAACTGAAAATACTGCGGAAGGTATCGTCCTTATTGATCCATTCAAACCCTGCCGGATCCGTATCCAGTTCATACAGCGCCTTATTGTGTCTGTACAGATGAAGCAGATCACGGTACCAGTTCTGGATCTGCTGATGCGGTTCCTCTGCAAGCAGATACCAGTCAAGCTCCCGCTCTTCGCTCCACTCCCGAAGCTGCGCAAACTCCTGTCCCATAAACAGCAGCTTTTTGCCCGGATGTCCCGTCATAAATGCATACGCCGCTTTCAGATTGGCAAACTTGTCAAAGCCAAGTCCCGGCATCTTATTGAGCATCGAGCACTTCAGATGAACCACTTCATCGTGGGACAGCACCAGGATATAATTCTCACTGTACGCATACTCCATGGAAAAGGTCATCTGATAATGCGCCCCTTTCCGGAACAGCGGATCTAATTTCATATATTCGGTAAAATCATGCATCCAGCCCATGTTCCACTTCAGACTGAATCCAAGACCGTCATCCTCCGGCGCACCTGTCACCTTCGGCCACGCGGTAGATTCCTCTGCGATCATCATAGCACCTTGATTTCTTCCCAGAACCACACTGTTCAAATGCTTGAAAAACGCGATCGCTTCCAGATTCTGATTGCCGCCGTACTGGTTCGGCACCCACTGCCCGTCCTGCTTTCCATAGTCCAGATACAGCATTGATGCCACCGCATCCACACGAAGCCCGTCCACATGATAATGCTCGATCCAGAATAATGCATTGGCGATCAGGAAATTCTGCACCTCCGGCTTGCTGTAGTCGAAAAGTCTTCGTCCCCCAGTCCGGGTGCTCGCCCTTTCTCGGATCTGCATATTCAAATGTCGGCGTTCCGTCAAAGTCCGCCAGCCCATGCGCATCCTTTGGAAAATGCGCCGGTACCCAGTCCAGGATCACGCCGATTCCATTCCTGTGCAGATAATTGATCATATAGGCAAAATCCTGCGGTGTCCCGTAACGGGAAGTCGGCGCATAATATCCTGTCACCTGATACCCCCAGGATCCGTCAAACGGGTGCTCCGCAATCCCCATCAGCTCCACATGGGTATACCCCATCTTCTTCACATAATCTGTAATCGAATGAGCAATTCACGATAGGTATAAATCCCTCATCCTCTGTGCCCGGATGACGCATCCAGGAGCCCATATGTACCTCATAGATCGCCAGCGGATTCTCCTTTTGATCCCACTTTTTCCGCTTCTGCAGCCACTGCTCGTCCGACCACTTCAAATTCGAAATATCGGTCACTCGGGAAGCCGTACCCGGACGCCGCTCCGCATAATTTGCAAACGGATCCGCCTTAAAAATCCGTTCTCCTGTCTGTGTCTCGATACAGAATTTATACAAATCCCCTTCCTGCGCTCCCGGCACAAAACAAGTGTAGATCCCAAGCGGCTCCTGACGATGCATCTCATTCGCCCCAAAATCCCATGCGTTAAATTCACCTACAACGGACACTCTCGCTGCATGCGGCGCCCATACTGCAAAATAGACACCTTCCTGCTTCTTCTGCACAGCCTTGTGTGCTCCCATCTTGCGGAAGATCTCATAGTGCGTGCCCTGTCCGAAAAGATACTGATCTAATTCTCCGATTTCATATGGCTGTAATTTCTTTTGTACGGTTTTCTGTCTTCCCATAATCCCACCTCACAGCTGCTGTTTTTTCGTATAGCTTCATTATACTTTATCTACTTTTAAAAAGAAAGTGAAAAACGACAGAATGCCGAAGAAATTCGTCTAACACGAAATTTCTTCGGCATATTGTACGAAAGATGTCGGATATTGTCTATCCTTCTACTTTCGCAGCTTCCTCATACTTCTTATAGTATTTTCTATAGTATCCCCCGCTCTTACGCTCCACTTTATTCAGAACAACTCCCAGGATCGGGCATCCTGCTGTTTCCAGCTTTTCTTTTGCCTCAAGAGCCAGCTTTCTCTTTACCGCTCCAGATTCAATCATCATAATTGCAGCATCCGAGCATTTTGCCACAATTGCAGCATCTATAACCATTCCAACGGGAGCGCAGTCAATAAAAATATAATCATAAATGTCACGAAAAGAGTTCAATGTATCTTTAAACAGTTCTCCGGACAACAATTCTGTCGGATTTGGCGGAACCGGACCTGCAAATAAAATATGAAGTCTGGAACTCTCTGTCGCATACACTGCTTCTGACAGACTGCACTGTCCTGACAGATAATGAGAGAGGCCTTTATCTACAGAACCGCTTTCCAACATATTGACCATCACTGATTTTCTCATATCCGCATCAATTAAAAGAACGCGTTTCCCAAGTTCCGCAAGAGATTTTGCCAGCTGATAAGTAATCGTAGACTTTCCTTCTCCGGAGAAACTGCTTGTCATCACTATCACTTTTTTATCTACCCCGGAAAATTGAATATTGGTACGAAGTGTATTCAATTCTTCTGTCATTGCATACGACATTTCTCTTTTCTTTAAAGTTACTCGCTTCATTGATTTCTCCTTTTATCTTGCATTTTTTTACTCTTTTTAATAATCTTGGCTGGGTTTTTAATAAATATCTGTTCTGCCATCTGCTGTCCGTACTTCTTACTCACATACTCTGCACATGGGAGAAGATCCGGCTTCCGGTGCACCTGATCATGAGCATCGGAAGCAATGTAATGTACTTGTTTTTTTTGTATCATCTTGTGGCAAAATTGCTTCTGCCACCATCCGCTTTTTCCCAAAACATTCGCTGACGTAAGCTGTATCTGTGCCCCCATATGCACTAGTTCCTGCACAAGTGCCGGCGTCTTTGTCAGACATGGATATCGCTCCGCATGGGCTATGATCGGTCTGTATCCGGCAGCAAGAAGAGCGTAAACCTGATTCCGAATAATCTGATAATTATGACGTCCGGAAAATTCCACCAAAACATACTCTGTTCCAGCCATTGTGGGACGTAGTCCCTTCTTCAGATCCTCCACCATATGAGCATTCGTATGGTATTCACACCCCAGATATACTCGCATCCCGGAGCGTGATCTTCTGGTCATCTCATCAATTCTTTGAAACTGCCGCTCAATCTCTCTTTGCGGCGTCTCAAACATACCTGCCCTGTAATGCGGTGTAACGATCACTGCCTGTACCTGATTTCTATATTCTAACTGTAATATCTTCGCTGCATCATACAAATCCCGGGCTCCATCATCAACTCCCGGGACGATATGACAATGCATATCAATCAATCCCTGCATCGCTGACTGCCTTTCTTTTGAATGCCAATATTTTCCATAATAAAAAAGAAATCCTCTTCTGACCTGTTATGCAGAAGAGGATTAAACTTCTATGTTTGACTACGCTCTTTTCTTTCTGGATAATCCAACTGCGCCACAAGCTGCTACTACTGCAACTGCTCCAAACAATACAACCATAGAATGTTCTCCTGTCTGAGGAGATGTTGTAGAAGCGGATGTACTCTTATCCACAACAAACGCAACCGGTGATAAAGAATTAAATGTTGCTGTAATAGTTCCCTGTCCTGCTTTGGAATCTACAACTTCCCATGCTTTTTTCTCTGTATCATAGTGAAGTACAGCAACTTTTGTACTCGTTGTCACTCCTGGTACGTTAAATCTGATCGTCACCGGAAATACTGTTCCGTCCGCAACTGTAACATCTTTTACATCTACAACAGACATTGTATCTGTATATGCACTTCCCAAGAGTGCTTTCAGTGTCTCCGGTTTTCTGACATCTGCTACTGCACTCTGATACTCTGCCGGAACTTCTGCCAGGCTTGCTGTAATCGTATTTCCATTTCCATCCACACCATTATCTTTTGTATCAACTGTAACAACTCCGGATATATTTGTCGATGGTGCTGCAAATGCTGTCAAACTTACTGATAACGCCAATACCGCTGCTGCCGCAACGCTCACTAATCTTTTCAATCTCATGATGCTTTCCCCCTTGTCCTGTGGAATCTTTTTATACTTTTTAGAATATCACTGAAATCTGGATTTGTAAACCCTTTTCCACAATTTCTTTGCAATCTGATATATTCCATATCCTGCCATCATTCCTGCCGCATTTGTAATCAGGTCATCCAGCTGAAACAGGCCTCTTCCCGTCAGCATCTGCAGCGTCTCGATCAGCAGACTCCCTGCGAATCCAAGCAGGAAGCTGCGCTTCCAGTTCCGCATCTGCTTCCACATCCAGGGACATAAAATCCCTGCCGGCAAAAACAATAATACATTTTCGATCAACTGGATCGCATAATCCGAAGATTCCTCCAGAAGACTGAAAAAAGTCAGATCCACCCGGTCTACAATTCCGGATTCCCGCGAAAACAATGTCAGATGTCCGACTACGACCACATAAATGATCATAAGACTGCTTTTTATAATAAAAGAGACTCTGCCATACTTCTTTCTGTTGTACAAGATCATGATAAGCAGAAACACTACTGCAGCTGCCAGCCCATAAGGAATATAAGCAAACGCATCTGCGACATCTCTTTCTACACTCCCTAAAAATCGCTTTCATTCATATCCCCTATGATTCTACTTCTTTGTAAAAAATATTGATGATCATCTCCTGCAGACTGGCATCGTCCACATGAAATTCATCGTGTTCTTCTCCTGCCTGTACTTCTCCCGGAACTTTTAAAATCTCAGGATTCATATCATACGACGCTATCTTTTCCAGCATATCCAGACTTAAATCTGTCGTAATATACGGCTGTCCCACCTGCCAGAACTGACGCAGCATGGAGTTGCCGCCATCTTCCGTAGATTTCACTTTCTCCAGAAGCGCCTGTACAAACTGAGTCTGCCGCTCCATACGCTGTTCATTACTTCCAAGAACAGATGTATCACGGCTTCGAATATATTTCTCTGTAAGCTCCCCATTCAGTGTTATCGTACTTCCCTGGACAAATACAGGATCGATCGCGGTGTAATCTTCCGGAACAGTCATCGTTACTCCGCCGATCTGATCCACGATCGGAACAATTCCTGACATATTCAGCGACAGATAATCATGAATCGGAATATCATAGAGCAGATTGGATACTGCCTCCCTGGTCAGCTGACAGCTTCTTTTTTCCCCGTCCCCATACGCATACTGGGTTGCGATCTGAGCCGTCTCAGTCGCCATATAGTCCCCATCAATACCGTAAATCTTCACATCCGCCATAGAATCTCTTGATATTTCCAAAAGCGTAGTTGTCTTTTTGTCTGTATCTAACACCAACAGGACCAGACAATCTGACTGGCCACTCCGCCCGGTGTTCTCCTTAACTGTCACTACTTCATTTTTATCCACTCCCATAAACAGCATGGTTCGCAGATCTGAATTATACTTATACTTTTTCCCGTTGTATGTGATATAAGAAGAACCGTCCGTACTTTCAGGTTCTGCTGATACCTCTTCTTTTTCCTTATCCGCCTTTTTATTCTGCATCCCGGCATAAACCGCTCCTGCTGCCGCTATAACAGCGATCACTGCCAGAATGATGATCACAATTTTCGCTTTATCTTTAGTCTTCTTCACTGATCAACACTGCCTCCACTAAAAATCGTTTGTCATCCTGTCCCGTCATACAAGTACTAAGTGTCAGAATCCTGCTGTCTGTATTCACAGAAACATCATCCCGGATGACATTGCCCAGATTTCTGGAATTGTAAATAGAATCCAGAAATGCCTGTCTCTGATCTGCAAATGCATAGTCAAAACTATGAAGAATGTGTCTGTCATCATATACAACTGCCGCAAAAATCTGATATGTCAACTTCTTCTCCGGTGTATAGATCACCACATTCGGATGCTGCTGCATATACGACGCATCCGCATAGTTGTGCAGATTTTGAAACATACTTCCATCTTTCATGTCATGCCCGTAGATCACGGTATTAAAATCCGTAAATTCCTTCGTGTTCCAATTCTCTGTATAAATAGACCCCGGATATCCCTCCTGGCCTTCAATCGTATGATTCAGATAATACTCATTGTCCGTAGCACTCTGCGCAACGGGATAATTAATATTCGTCCCGTCAATCTGGATCCATGCATAAATATCCGGATTCTGAGCCTGAAGCTGTGCAAAATCAATCGGGATCTCCACATGTGACTCCTCTGTCTGTGGTTCCTCCTCTTTGCTCTCCTGTTTCACAACCTCTTTCTGAAGTTTCTTGTAAACCTTCTCATTTTTATTCTGCGTAACATAATAGTATCCGATATAAAACACACTTCCAATAATCACACAAATTAAAATACCAATCAGAATCTTTCTGGATTTTTTCATAGACTTTGCCCTTTCTTTAATATATGGAAAAAGAAGCAGTGCAAGTATGTTCTCCCCGGAACACCCTCCTGCAATGCCTCTCCTGTTCTATCTCTTATGCCTCTGATGATGCACGTCTTCTCTTCTTTTCCTTTGGAATTGATGCCAGTGTATTCAGCTGCAGATATCTTCTTACGTCCTCTTCCGACTTGATCGTATCATCCAGTAAGAATAATAGCGTAAATACTCCCACTGCAAGAACTGCTCCGATCAGTCCACCCATGATCATATTCTTCTTTACATTCGGACTGACTGGATAATTTGGCTTTTCTGCCTCTTCCACACTACTTGGCTTATCAATCACCATAACCTCTGAAATACGCTCTGCAACAGCATCTGCCGCCGCATTTGCAATATCTGCCGCAAGCTGTGCATCTGAATTCGTGGCAGTCATCCTCATCAAACTTGTTCCGGACGGATTCTCTATCGTGATCATCCCCTGCAGCTGCTCCACAGAGTAATTCAAATCTTTATACTTATAATCTGCTTTCAGCTTCTCCTCAATCTTGTTCATTACCGGACGGCTCTTCGCCAGTACAGAAAAGTCCGCAGTAAGCTGCTTGCTCAGTGTCAGATCCACACCGGACATACTCACCGAATTACCAAGAACATAAATCGTAGATGTCGCCTGATACTGTGGTGTGACAAACAACTTCGTATACCCTCCGACTGTCACAGCACCAATGACCAGACACAGAAGTATCACCACGCTTTTTTCAATAATACATGAAATAATTCTATCAGATCGATCTCCATCTCATCATTTCTCATCTGTTCTTCCATCACTTATTCTCCCATAACCACATACTTTGACCTTAATCCGCTTTAGTATAACATATATTTTTTATTCTGAAACCGTATTATTGAACAAATTTCCAGAAAAATTTCCAGAAAAAATTTCCATTATCATACATAAAAGCGTAATTTCCGAATATATTATAATCATATCCCAACGCAGAAAGGTCTTATATGGAACGACTTATCACAGGCGGCATTGCCTTACTTCTTATTATCGCAATTGAAATTATACTATACTGCAGACTCGTACGCGCCTCAAAAAAAGAATATCATGACGATTCCCTTTAACACTCTCTCACAATCCGACACATTTCATCAAACTGATCTTCCATCTCCTGCACCAGTCTGAACTGTGTACGGGCACGGACCAGATTGTGCTCCGGATATGCGGTCTTGAAATACGTATCTCCCTGCAGAAAATCCATGAGGAACCGGATTCCGCATTCGAATGTCATCAGTCTTGCACCCCACGGAAGACTCTCTAACTCCTCCGGTGTCAGGACATCTCTTGCCATCTCCAGATACCCTTTCACATACAGTTCATACAGATTGATATCAAAATGGACCTTGTCCAGATCACGTTCATCTTCTTCCGCCGTAGATGCGCCAAAACGGATCGAATCTCCAAAATCATTGGCTGCCAGTCCCGGCATGATCGTATCCAGATCAATAATACACAATCCCTTTCCGGACTCTGCGTCAAATAAAATATTATTCAGTTTTGTATCATTGTGTGTCACACGCAGCGGCAGAACACCTGCTTCCATCCTGCTCATCAGAGCTCCGCAGTCTTTTTCTCTCGCCAGTGCAAATTCAATCTCCGAACGGCACAGACGGGCGCGGTTCTTCACATCTCGCTCTACGGCCTGTGCAAACGCTTCAAATCGTTTTACCGTGTCGTGGAAATTCGGGATCGTCTCATAAAGACTCTCTGCCGGATACTCACCCAGCTGCTTCAAAAAATGACCAAAGCTTCTGGCTGACTGGTAAAACTGCTCCGGACGCTCCACCATCTGATAGCACACAGAATTGGCGATAAAATTCGCACAGCGCCATGGCTGACCTTCATCATCCTCAAAATATGTCTCCCCGCTCTTCGTCTTGATGTAGGCCAGTGTCTCACGATCCGGATCTCCGCCTTCCCGACGGATCACATCCCGTAGAAACTCTGTCACTCCGAAAATATTCTCCATTACCTTACCAGGCTCTTTGAACACATTGATATTGATTCTCTGCAGTACGTATAATGGCTTCTCTGTGCCGTCTTCCATCGGCATATATACTGCGTACGTCTCATTGATGTGCCCTTCCCCAAACGGTTTTACATAACTGCACTGGGGACCGAATCCAAATGCATACAGTGCATCCTCAAGCGCTCTGCTGTCCACACCTTCGATCTTTCTCCTGGTAGAGAAAATGACTTCTCCTGCCTCTACCTTCTTCTCCTGCTCGATCGTACAGTTTGCTTTTACCACACTTCCAAGCCCCACATGCGCTCCGGCGCATACCACCGAATCATGATCCACAACTGCTCCGCTGTTGACAAGCGCCGCCCGATCCACATGGGTATGCGTATTCACTACCGCGCGCTGCATAATAAAACATCCAGGTCCCAAAACCGCACTTGGACTCACAATTGCAGACGGATGCACAATCGATGGCACATCATATCCTGCCTCCAGCAATTTGTCTGTCCAGAATAATCTCGTATGATTATTCCCAAATGCCGCCACTGCCATCTTGTATTCTCCATACTTGGCCGTATAGTCGCAGCACTTTCCAACTACGTCCTTTCCAAACGCCGCATCGTCAAGAAATACGATCTCCTCATACCCCAGCTGGATCGCTGTTTCCTTCACCATCTGCCCGAAGCCACCTGCTCCGAGAATCAATAAACTTTTCATATGTCCCTCTCCTCGCTCTTTTATGATATTACGTTCAAATTCATCCTTCCAATCCATGGTACTAATAGCATTCACATATTCCTTGGAAACCTCTTTGTTTGGAATACTCACTGATTCTAAGATTCCATCATAAGTCAAATATCCTAAATGCACCAATAAAGTCAGAATATCATCTCTGGTAGCAAAAGTAGTCATATCATTACTGAATGTTCCCGTATTAATCCGAATACTCTCTCCTGCCAGCATCCCGACTATCGCATCTTTCAAACCATCCATATTCATCTGAATATAAACTTTTAACGCCTCATAAGTTTCTGTCTGATTCCAATAAGTTCCGAATTTGTGGCGAAGCATTGCTTCCACAACAGATTTTGGACTGTACATAGAATAGCAAATATCTCTGTCCTGTTTGTGCGTAATCAAACCATACCCGTCATACCACGCCTTTGCTTCTTCAAAATCCATTCCATATTCCATGCAAAGATTTTTTACTTCATTTTCTGTAAAACCAAAATACGCAGCCAGCTCCCCCGGTTCTGTCATAGAATATTCCGTAAACATATTCAATGCCGAATGGGAACCATATTTCTTAATTGGCAAAATCCCCGTCATATAAGCAAATGCTACATTATCCTGATCTTTCAGCCACGCACGCAAAAAATCCAGATACTTTTTCTGGGCTTTCTGATCCTGCTGATACTCACGAAACAAACAATCCCATTCATCAATCAAGATTACAAAAGAACGTTTTGTGTGAGAATACACATCCTGCATTGCAAAGACAAGATCCTCCTCCCGTACATATTCCGGATATTTCTGCTTTAAATCAGACAGAATTCTTCTTTGCATTAATGTAAGCATCCCTTCCACATCATCTGATCTGCTTAAAAATTCCTGCATATTAATCTTCAGCACATCATACTGATTCAAATGTTTTCGGTAAGACTTACACTGACTGATGGAAAGTCCTTCAAATAATTCCTCTGTATCATCCCCGCAATCATAATAGGCTGCCAGCATATCTGCTGCCATTGACTTTCCAAAACGCCTCGGACGACTGACACACATAAACCTCTGTTGTGTATTCACATAGCGATTTGTCACATCTAACAGTTCGCTTTTATCAACAAATATTTCGGAATTTAAAGACATTTTAAACCCTGCTGCTCCTGGATTTAAATAAATGCCCATGGCATATCATCCCCTTTCGTCCTCTAAAACCGATTCCTTCCTTTCAGTATTTCCACACTTTCTAACTCTCATTATAACAGATACCATATATTTATGCTAATCATCAAACTACAAAATATAGAATTCCTCTGCTCTTCTTTGAATATCTGCCCGAAACGGCATTGACTTGTTCCTTTTTATCATCAGCCCCGGCCAGAACAGCCACGGCTGATGATATTAGATCGGATATTCTCCGATGTAGATTCTTATTTTATCTTCTTTGCAAATTCTTCCACAGATTTCGATTGGAATGCCATCCTGATCCACTCTTTCAGTACATCCAAATCACCTTGTTCTTCAATTTGATCCGAAAGTACTTTAGGAACCGTTCCAAGATTCTGCAAAAATAAGAGTAACGTATCCTTACTCTCAGAAATTCGCCCCTCTGCAACTCCTTCAGCACGCCCTTTTGCAAATCCGGCAGCCCGTTCTTCTTTCAGCATCTCTTCAAAAATCATAAAGCGTTCCTCCATCTCCCGACTTCCCTTAACGTTGCGGATAAACTTCTGTAACTGCTCCACATATGGGTCGTGAAACTCCTTTTCGCTTCCCTCAAGATCCTCTTTCATGTACTGCAGAAATGTGACCAATTCTCCCGGAACTTCACTTTCGTTCTTTCCACGGGTATTTAAAAACACAGTGGTTCGCCCATCTTCCAAATCCACATTTTCAGATTCCTGACACGTTGTCCGAAAGGTATATCGATACTTGTCTTTTCCAAATGGATCAAAATCACAGATAAAAATAACATAGGTATCCGGAAGTTCCGTATAATCTTCTCCGGTCAGCAACATCTCCATGTCCATCTGACTCTGATAATAACGGCTTCTCTTTCCAAGTGCCGGCTTTCTCTCCACCTGCATTTCCACGTTATAACGCGTCTGCTTCTCATCTTTTGCATACACATCCAGGCGAACACCTTTATACTCCGGATGATACACTATGCTTTTTTCTTTGCTGACATCCACTCGATCGATCTGTATCTCCAACACTCTTTCTAAAAGACCTTTGCAATTATCTTCATCCATCATCACTGCGCCGAACATAAAATTATCTTTGATCGTGAGTTCCTTTAATCGTTTTGTTCTTCCCATTTTATTCCTCCATTGGCAGAGGAATTCTATAAGATGATTATAGCAAACCCGGTTATGAAGTCAATACACTTTTCTTAGCTTTGATAAGACGCTCCTCCGGATAAGTGACTTAGTATCCAAACAAAAAATCATCCAAATCCTGAAGTGCTTCTCTCAATTCTTCAATCAGAATTCTTGAGTATTCTTGCATATCGATGATTCTCCTTATATAGTGAACAGTTTTTCACACTCTTAAAACTTTCTCCACACCATTTTATTCACGACTCCTGTATAGCTCTGAATGATCTTCACAACTTTTGTAGACACATTTTCTTCTACATAATCAGGTACCGGGATTCCATAATCTCCATTTTCATTCATCGCTACTGCTGTCTCCACAGCCTGTACCAGGGAATTGCTGTCGATTCCGGCAAGCACAAAACATCCTTTATCCAGAGCTTCCGGTCTCTCTGTGGAAGTACGGATGCAAACCGCAGGGAACGGATGACCTACGGATGTAAAGAAACTGCTTTCTTCCGGCAGTGTTCCGCTGTCTGATACTACGGCAAATGCATTCATCTGCAGACAGTTATAATCATGGAACCCTAGCGGCTCATGCTGAATGACACGTTGATCCAATTGGAATCCTGATGCTTCTAATCTCTTTCTGCTTCTTGGATGGCAAGAATATAAGATTGGCATATCATACTTCTCTGCAATCTTATTGATTGCCTCAAAGAGTGATAAGAAGTTCTTCTCTGTATCAATATTTTCTTCACGATGTGCAGAGAGCAAGATATATTTTCCCTTTTCCAATCCCAAACGGGCATGCACATCGGATGCTTCGATTTTTTTCCAGATTATCATGTAGCACTTCTGCCATTGGAGAGCCTGTCACATAAGTACGTTCTTTCGGCAATCCGCAGCCGCAAGATAACGGCGGGCATGTTCTGAATATGCCATATTCACATCCTGAAATAATGTCTACAATACGGCGGTTTGTCTCTTCCGGAAGACACTCATCTTTACAACGGTTTCCTGCTTCCATATGGAAAATCGGAATATGAAGACGCTTCGCCCCGATCACGCTCAGACAACTGTTCGTATCACCCAGAACCAGTACTGCGTCCGGTTTTATCTCTGCCATCAATTTATAAGATTCGGAAATAATATTTCCCATGGTCTCTCCGAGATCTGCACCCACTGCATTCAGATACACATCCGGATCATCCAACTCCAGATCATGGAAAAATACACCGTTTAAGTTGTAGTCATAGTTCTGTCCGGTATGCGCCAGAATGGTATCAAAATAATTCCGGCACTTTTTAATCACTGCTGCCAGGCGGATAATCTCCGGACGAGTCCCTACAATGATCAATAATTTCAGTTTCCCATTATTCTTAAATGTCACTTCTGTTTTCATTCTATTCTCCCTCATAGCGGGTATGCTCGCAATGGAACCACTTCGCCCGCCTCAATTTTTGTTGCTCTTGGAATCCGATTTTCTGCCTTGATCACAGTCCCCGGAGAAATATGTACGCCTTCTTCAATTACACACCCGTGATCTACGATCGAACCACAATTGATAATACAGCCCGATTGGATCCGACAATCTGTATTTATGATCGCAAGCGGCAATACAACTGTTCCGACTCCTACTTCTGCAGTGGGACTTACATAAGCTGTGGCATGTATCAATCGCGGAAGTACAATCTGCGCATCGGATAACTTTTTCATCCAATCCAAACGCATTTCATTGTTTCCAAATGCAGGATACATCTCTGTATTCCCATCGGCAAATTTCATATATTCTGAGCATGTTCCCAATATCAAATCTGACGTTTGCTGTCCGTCATCCAGAAAATAAATCTGCTCATATTTTCCAGACTGCCTTGCAATGTCTGCTACGGTTTTTCCGTATCCGCCTGCCCCTAAGATGATCAATCTCATTTTTCTTCCACCTTTTCAAAAAATGTATCCGGATGCTTCGGATCAAACTGCTCGTTTGCCCACATCACAGTTACGAGATTCTCTGTTTCTGACAAATTGATGATATTATGTGTGTATCCCGGAAGCATATGGATTGCCTCGATCTTCTCGCCGGAAACCTCAAATTCGATCACTTCATCCGTTCCGATCTTGCGTTCCTGAATCAGACCATGTCCAGACACTACAATAAAAAATTCCCACTTGCTGTTGTGCCAGTGTTCTCCTTTTGTAATTCCCGGCTTCGAAATATTCACAGAAAACTGTCCACAATTCGCTGTTTTCAACAGCTCTGTAAAGCTTCCTCTGTCATCCACATTCATCTTCAGTGGAAAACTGGCCTCCTCTTTTGGCAGATAAGACAAATATGTCGAATATAATTTCTTTGCAAACGAATCCTCTGGGATTTCCGGGATCAGAAGGGTTTTCGGCTGATTTTTGAATGCTTCTAATAAATCTACGATTTCTCCCAACGTTGCCTTATGGGTCGTTGGAACATAACAATATCTTCCTGCTTCATCTGCTACCGGATCCAATTCCTGATATTCAC